>ERZ1106963.3160-NODE-3160-length-14553-cov-15.072355_pt1 | contig 14553 bp, 8 predicted proteins | sample MGYA00403681_ERZ1106963 | MGnify/ENA primary metagenome ERZ1106963 (study PRJEB35170, sample SAMEA104062407) | human gut metagenome | biome: human gut; feature: human-associated habitat; material: faeces | place: Denmark | collected 2012-05-03 ...
CCGAGGTCAACGAGATGGTGCGGACTGCAAAGGTCACGCCGGAACAGCTTGCTGCTCTGCTGCGGCAGTCCGCAACCGCCACCCCGACCCCGGCTGCGCTGTCTGCTGTGGGTGCAACTTTTGAGAAGGAGGTCGATGCTGATGAAGATTAAGAAACTGGGCGCACTGCTGGTATCGGCGGCACTGTGCGCTGGCATGACGGCTCCCGCCTTTGCCTTTGAGGGCGAAGCCGCCCCCGTGGAGCAGCCTGTTCTGCCGGAAGTGGTGGAGGAAGATGTTGTCACCGTCACGGACGAAACCTCTGGTGCCCTGACCCCGGAGGGCAACCTGACGCTGGTGGACGATTACCACACTGACTATTCCGATGGCAGCGGACAACAGTTCATTACGCTGGTCAGCAAATCGGGCAGTACCTTCTATCTGGTCATTGACCGCAACGCCAAGGGACAGCAGACCGTCCACTTTATGAACCTTGTGGACGAAGCTGATCTTCTGGCTTTGATGGAGGAAGAAGATGCGGATGCCTATACCGCTGAAAAGAAAGCGGCGGCGCAGGCGGAACAGGACAGGCTGAAAGCTGAGGAAGAAGCGAAAAAAGCCGCCGAAGAAGCGGCAGCATCCGGCACGGAACAGCCCACGGAAAACAAGGTCACAAAGATTGCGTCCGGGTTTCTGGGCGTTGTCGTGCTGATTGCACTGGCGGCAGGCGGCATTTTCTACGCTTTCGCAAAGCAGAAACAGAAAAAACAGGCTGAAAAAGAAGCCCTTGACCCCGATGCAAACTACACCGAGGACAAGGGCGATTTTGAAATTCCTGTGGAAGATGAGCCGGAAGAACCCGGCGAGGAAGATACCGAACCCATCTGATTTTAAGGCGGCATTTTGCCGCCGTACATATTGCAATCAGAAACAGATTGGAGGGAACGCTTATTTCAATTCTAGTTGTAGCAGAAAAGCCCTCGGTTGCCATGTCCTACGCCAAAGTCCTCGGTGCCACCAACCGTCAGGACGGCTACCTTGAAGGGAACGGCTATCTTGTCAGCTGGTGTGTTGGTCATCTGGTGGAGCTTGCCCCACCCAATGTCTACGATGCCAAGTACGTCAAGTGGAGCATCGCAGATTTGCCCATCCTGCCGGAAAGGTGGCAGTATCTGGTGTCTGCCAGCACCAAAAAGCAGTTTGGCATCCTGCAAAAACTGATGCACCGCCCGGACGTAGACAGCATTGTGAACAGTTGCGATTCCGGCCGGGAGGGAGAACTGATCTTCCGTTTGGTGTACCAGCAAGCGGGCTGCAAAAAGCCCTTTTCCCGCCTGTGGCTGTCCAGCATGGAGGAAAACGCCATCCGGGAGGGCTTTGCCCATCTCAAACCGTCAACTGAATACGACGCGCTGTACAATGCAGCACTCTGCCGGGAACGTGCCGACTGGATGGTCGGCATCAATGCGTCCCGGCTCTTTTCATGCCTGTACGGTCGGTCTTTGGCGGTTGGGCGTGTTATGACCCCTACACTGGCGATGGCCGTGCAGCGAGAAGCAGCTATTGCTGCATTCACCCCGGAGAAGTTTTACACGGTTTCGCTGGCATTTGAGGGCGACGGCACCGCATCCAGCAAGCGATTCTCGCAGAAAGAGGATGCGGAAACGCTGCTTGCCAACTGCCGAAAGGAGGTCAGCACGGTGGTGCAAAAAGTAGAACGCAAAGAAAAAAACGAAAAGCCGCCGCAGCTCTATGATCTGATGACGCTCCAGCGGGATGCCAACCGTTTGCTGGGGTTTACTGCACAGCAGACCTTGAACTATGCGCAGAGCCTTTACGAAAAGAAACTCATCACTTATCCCCGAACAGACAGCCGCTTTCTGACGGAAGACATGGCAGCATCCCTGCCGGGGCTGGTGTCGGCTGTTGCGGGAGCCTTTTCCGTGGGGGAAGCTGTACCCGTCCATGCAGAACAGGTAATCAACAACAGCAAGGTCAGCGACCACCATGCGCTGCTGCCTACTGCAAGCATGGTACAGGCCGACTTTTCAGCTTTGCCCGCCGGGGAACTGAGCGTCCTGCGGCTGATTGCGGCACGTCTGCTCTGCGCCATGGGAGAACCTCACCGCTGTGCAGAAACCGTCCTGACCACCATCTGCGCCGGGAAAGAATTTACCGCAAAAGGCAAGGTGGTTTTGGACGAGGGCTGGAAAGGCATTGAGCGCAAAATGCTGGACGATCTGCTGGACAAAAAGAAAGAGCCTGCTGCTCTGCCGGATGTGCAGGAGCAAAGCGAGTGTGGCATTTCTGGTGCTGAACTGAAAGAGGGACAGACATACCCTCCGAAACACTTCACCGAGGATACTCTGCTGCACTCTATGGAAACAGCTAGCGCGGACAGTATGCCAGAGGATGCAGAGCGTCAGGGCATCGGCACTCCAGCTACTCGTGCTGCTACCATCGAAAAACTGGTACAGAAAGGCTTTCTGGAGCGCAAGGGCGACAAGAAAACCAAAGTCTTGCTGCCTACCGACAAGGGCAAGGCACTTATCACGGTGATGCCCGAACAGATTCAGTCTGCGGATATGACCGCCGACTGGGAAGCAAAGCTGCTGCGCATTGAGCGTGGCGAGATGGAGCCTGAAATATTTATGATGGAAATCAACACGATGATTACTGCTTTGGTGGAGAACACCGAAGCCGCGAAAGGAGCCGATGTGCTTATGAAAAATAAAATGATTGGTGTCTGCCCGAACTGCGGCGCAAATGTCGTTGAGCGTGAAAAGGGCTGGTTTTGTGAATCCAATCCTTGCCGCTTTGTTCTGTGGAAAGACAACGCCTTCTTCAAGCGTCTGGGCAAGCGGATGGACGCTCATGTGGCCGACAAGCTGCTGCGAGATGGCCGCATCCGGCTGAAGGACTGCAAGAGTACCAAGGGCAAGGTGTACAACGCCACCGTCCTGCTGTCCACCGAAGCCGATGGCCGCAGCAAGTTCTCTCTGGAATTTGAGGATGGTCGCTGATGGAACAGAAGAAAGAAGCAGTATATCTTATCAACGATGAACGCTATCTGCACCTCCTGGAAAATGGCGCGGGCGTCGGCTTTGCCACTTATAATAAGGTAACAGGCGAACAGCTGGAAAGCGGGCAGATCTCCGAAAAGAATCTACCGCCGGATGGCAAAAACGCCATTGCTGCTGCCCGGAACTGGTATCTGTTTGAACTTTCGGATGATGAGCGCAAGGTCATCCAGCTCGAAAGCGTAAAAATCCTCGAAAGTGTTCCCGCATCCGGCATCCACAAACGGCGTATCTGGGAGCCTGAAACGATGCCAAAGGATATTCGACTCATCAACAGCCACTATGACGATCTCTATCGCATTCCCGATGGCGGTGTGATTCAAATTGACTACCCGGATGGTCGCAGTTTTACGGCAAAGCTGGAACATTTGGATGATTACCACTTTGATATGGGCGGTCTGGGCAATGTGTTCCACATCTGCCAGTTTGCCGATATTATGGGTAGGAACCACGCAGACTTCTACCCGGAAATCCAGACGCAAGATGAGCAGGGTGCATGGGAATTGGGTGGTAAAGGCTATATTGCTATCCAGTCCACCGATGAAGGTTGGGATTACACTATCTATCACAGCGACTTTTCCGTGATGGATGGTGGTCAGGTCGATGCGCCGGAATTGACCATTCAGGAAGTCCGTGAGCAAATTCTGGAAACACATCACATGGAAAAAGGTCGGCGGTTGTTGCAGGACTATGATTTTGTGATGGACAGAGCCGCAGAAGCAGAAGAACTGGGCGCAAACCACCGCCCTTCCACATTGGAAAAGCTGACTTCACTGGCTGGCGCAAAAGAAAAATGCGATGCCCCGGAGTGCAGCCCTGTTGGGTGCCGGAAAGTGAGGGATGCTCATGAACTTTAATGGCGAAGAATTGACGCTGATGATGCTCTACAATTCCGGCTCCCGGCTGGGCTTGATGCAGGAGCTGCGGTTGATGCAGTGCTATCTTCTGCCGGACGAAACTGCTCTGCGCGAACTGTCGGAGGGTGTTATCAAAAAGTTGAAACTTATGACCGATGCCGAGTTTGCCGAGCTGGAATTTCCACTTAACTAAATTATGCCGCCGCTTGGCGGCGTACATAATAGGGGGTTACGCCAAAAGTAATTATATGGTATAATTATTCTATCGACTTTACGGCTTAAGGAGATTTTTTATGGGAGAATTCGATTTCACTTATAGGTTGCCCCAAAACTTTTCAAGGCGAGTAGTTCAATATTTGGAACAACTCGAATCGCCCAATGTTGCAAGGGCATTTCAAAACTGTACATACGATTATGAAGATTTGGGGCTTGCCTATTATGCTGGCATGAAAGGCGATAACTGGGATAAAAAAGCGTTGGACTTTACAGTTGAGGGTTCTCCCCGCGACATTGCTTTGCTAAAATCGAAAGGGCATATACTGAAAGAATCTATCAGCAAATCACTTAAGTCGTCTGAATCTGGTTTTTTACTCAAAGAGATTTATTACTTTGAATCTGAAAGCGTAGAGCCCATTCCCTTGTCAAATGCTGCTAGATTAAATGCAGATATAGCCTCATCGCAGGTTGTCCTTCGAGATCTACTTCAAATAGGGCAACGCTTTTGTTTGAATTGCTCATTTAATGGTGCCAGCTCGGAAAACAGTATGAATGACTATTTTCGAGATTTGCTTTTTATGAAAGGATACACAGAGATAAAAGACCAAACCAGACATGGCTTATCCGTAAATAAAAAGGATTCCGCAGAAGTAGATATCTTGTTAACAAAAGACGGTAAAGAGATTGCCATTTATGAAGGCTTAAAATTATCTAGCGTTAGTACCACATACATTGATACTCATATAAGCAAAGCAGTTGTAAACTATAATGCTCTTGGAACCTCAACATTTATTGTTGCTTATGTAGATGTGTCAGATTTTGACTCTTTCTGGAATAGATATGTTTCTTATTTGCAGAGTTATAGCTTTCCCTTGTTAGTAAAATCGCCCATTGAAGTATATCCCTATCCAGACGCAGCGGCACGTGTGGCAAGTACCATATTATCAAGAGATGATTACGATTTTCCTGTCTATTTTGTTGCTTTCAAGATTCCAAGATAATTTTCTATATTAACTAAGAGCGGGCAACCATAAAACGGTTGCCCGCTCTTTTTATATCCTGAAATCGAAAGGAGGAACGCAATGCCAAATAAAACGCAAGAATACCTCAACCTTGCCCAGCAAACAGCAAAGGAACTGACCCGGTATTGGGAAAACTGGACGGACTACCTGACCACTGCATCCCGGCTGTACAAGTACAGCTATGCAGACCAGCTTATGATCTACGCCCAGCGACCGGATGCCACTGCCTGCGCCAGTTTCGACCTTTGGAATGACCGCATGAACCGCTATATCCGGCGTGGCTCCAAGGGCATCGCTCTGTTAGACCAGTCCAGCAGTGTTCCGCGTCTGCACTACGTTTTCGATGTGAGCGATACCGGGGTGCGCCGTAATTCCCGTGACCCGGATATGTGGCAGCTCGGCCCCGATCTGGTTCAGCCTGTTTCGGAAATGCTTGCCAGAGAGTACGGTGTTCAGCAGGAAAATCTCGGCCAGCAAATCGCGGACATCTGCGGCAGGCTGGTGGATTCCTATTGGGATAACAACAGCGGTGACATTCTCGACATCGTTGACGGCTCTCTCCTGATGGGGTATGATGAAGCCGGACAGGAGTTCCAGTTCAAATCTGCCGCCGCAATCAGCATCACCTATGCTGTTCTCGAACGCTGCGGCTTTGAGCCGGAAGGTCATTTTGACCGGGACGATTTTCAGGCGATCTTCTCCTTTTCCACTCCTGCCGCTGTGTATGCACTGGGCACCGCAGTCAGCGAGTGCAGCCGTGAGCTGCTGCGCAGCATCGAAAGAACTGTAAAGACGACCATTCGCCGTCGTAACGTAGAAAGGAGCCAATATGAATATGAACAGCAGGAACGTGACCTACTCGAAAGTCGGAGATTATCTGCTTCCGAACCTGACCCTGCCCCAGCAGGAGAAAGCATTGGGCAAGTACGGGCGACTGCGCCGGACTTACCTGATGAAGCATCGCCCGGTACTGTACAACTCGATGCTTCTGTCGGGAACTCTGCATCCGCACCTGTTGGAAGTGGAGCAGAGCGCGGAGAGCCGGATACAGCAGACCATGCAGAAGCTGCTGGAGCAGAATCCGGCTCCGAACAAAGAGCAGCATCAGATGGAGTGGGTGCAGCACATGAACAGCCTGAACGCACAGGCCGAGGAACTGGTGATGAACGAGCTGATTTACAGCTAAGTTTCTTCGACACCCACATTCCTACCGAAGCGAAACAAATTGAATCCATCGACCAAGCGGAGAGCGAAAAATCGCCCTCCGCTTTCTCTTTGTCACAGGCCGACATTGAAAATGCTCTGCGGAGAGGCTCCAACTTTGAAAACAGCAAACTTCGCATCTGGAAAATTTATCAGTTGCAGCCTGACCGAAACCTCCGGGCAAAAGCTCTTGCCAAAGAATATGCTCCAAACGGACCCGGTGGCTCCTCGCACACCTATCTGGATGGAAGTCGCGGCTGGCTTGACCATGACAGCAAGGGCTTGACGTTTGAACACTATCCAGACCACCAGAAAACTCTTCTTCGCTGGAATCAGGTCGAAAAGTATATCGACCTGATGATTCAGTCTGACCGCTATCTGTCCGACAAAGAAAAAAGAATCATCGACTTTCCCCTTGAACTGAACGACACCAGTGCTGCCGAATACACTGCATTAAAAGAGCAGTACCCGGACACTCTCATTGGTTTTGAAGCTGGCGGCAATTTTATGTTCTATGGCGAAGATGCCGCCAAGGTCGCAAAAATCATCAACAGTGCTTTGTTCATGAGAAACACTGCACTGGGCGAAGTTCAAATCACGGGCTTTCTCCCTAGCTTATGGGCAAAAAGAGCAAAAGAATTGTGGTCTGCGGGCAATGATGTGTACCTTGCCGGGTTAAACGAGGATGGCACTCACCACCAGACCAAGCACTTGCGCAAAGAGGACTATCTGCCCATCGGCTCCGTTATCAATATGGATGACCGGAAATTTCGGGTCGATAGCGTGGATTTTGACAAGGACAAAGTTTCCTTGCAGGATATGGCTCTGGCCGATGCCCGGATGCCGATTTTCCGGGAAGAGCCGCTGACTGTTGTCCGGGAACTGTACGAACAGCAGGATGAAGCCCTTGATACTGCTCCAGAAAAAACTCCCGATTACAATGTCGGTGATTCCGTTGTTGTAGACCTTCCAACCCGAACCATCGAGGGAACTATTGGCTATGTAGGCGAAACCGATGTGCGCATCGACACCAGTGCACAGGGCTATTCGTGGAGCAATGAGGTACTGAACAAGCAGCAGTTCGAGGATGGACTGCGGCAGGATGAGCCGGAACTTTCCGATGAAGAACTGGATAAGCTGCCCACCTCTGTGGAAGTTAACGGCGAATGGCAGACTTTCCCGGATGCCGCTGCCGCAGACAAAGCTCTGAACGCCGAACCTGTGCCGGAAGCTGCCGGAAACTTCCACATCACGGACGATCATCTGGGCGAGGGCGGCGCAAAACAAAAATATGCCCGGAACGTTGAAGCCATCCGCACCCTGTTCCAGTTGGAGCAGGAGCATCGTGGAGCCACCGCCGAGGAACAGCAGGTTCTTTCGCAGTATGTCGGCTGGGGCGGTCTGCCGGATGTCTTTGACCCAGACAAGGGCAACTGGGCAAAAGAATATTCCGAATTGAAAGGTCTGCTTTCCGAGGACGAATATGCTGCTGCCCGTAGTTCCGTTCTGAACGCCCACTACACCAGCCCTACCGTTATCCGCGCCATCTATGATGCAGTCGAGAAAATGGGGTTCCGCAACGGCAACATTCTGGAGCCGAGCATGGGCATCGGCAACTTTTTTGGTATGCTGCCGGACACCATGCAGGACAGCCGCCTATACGGTGTGGAGTTGGACAGTGTCACAGGCCGTATCGCCCAAAAGCTCTACCCGGATGCCAACATTAAAGTTGCCGGATTTGAAACCACTGACCGCCGCGACTTCTATGACCTTGCAGTGGGCAATGTTCCTTTTGGCCAGTACCGGGTAAACGACAAGGCGTACAACAAATTAGGTTTCAGCATCCACAACTATTTCTTCGCCAAGGCCATCGACCAAGTGCGTCCGGGCGGCATCGTGGCATTCGTCACCAGTCGCTACACGCTGGACAGCAAAGATTCTTCTGCCCGCAAGCACATTGCCGAACGTGCTGATCTGCTGGGTGCTATCCGTCTGCCGAACACTGCGTTCAAAGCAAACGCAGGAACAGAAGTCGTCAGCGACATTATTTTCCTCCAAAAACGTGACCGCCCTATCGACCATGAGCCGGACTGGGTGCAGCTTGGCAAAACGGAAGATGGCTTTGCCATCAACAGCTATTTTGTAGACCATCCAGAGATGGTGCTGGGTGAACTGGCTTCCGAAAGCACCCAGTATGGCCGGGAGGAATGCACTGTGCGTCCCATCAAGGGCGCAGTGCTGGTGGACCAGCTTGCAGAAGCCATCCAGCATATTGAGGGGCAGTTCACGGAAGTCGAGGTCGAAACACCAGATATTGCGGATGCTGAAAATGAGCGGCACATTCTCCCGGCTGACCCAGATGTGAAGAATTTCTCTTACACGGTGGTTGATGGTGAGGTGTATTATCGGGAAAATTCCGTCATGACACAGGTGGAGCTGTCCGACACCGCCAAAGGCCGTGTGACCGGGATGGTGGAGCTGCGGCAAATCGTCAATGAGTTGATCGACCAGCAGCTGAACGACTACCCGGATGCCGACATTAAAGCAACGCAGGAAAAGCTGAACACTGCCTACGATGCTTTTTCCGCCAAATATGGCTTGTTGAATGACCGCAAAAACGGCAGATTATTTGAGCAGGATTCTTCTTACTATCTGCTGTGTTCTCTGGAAAATCTGGACGAGCAGGGGCAGCTCAAGAGCAAGGCGGCGATGTTCACCAAACGCACCATCCGCCCGGAATGTACTGTCACCAATGTAGACACTCCTACGGAAGCCCTCGCGGTGTCCATCGGAGAGCGTGGCCGGGTGGACTTGCCCTATATGGCAGAACTGCTCGGCACTCCCGGTGACTATGAGCGCATCACCAGCGAACTGTCCGGCGTGATTTTCAAAGACCCCGGCGCAGACCCTACCGACCCGGAAGCAGGTTGGCGAATGGCAGACGAATACCTGTCCGGCAATGTTCGGGCAAAGCTGCGCATGGCTCAGCTTGCCGCCGAAACTAACCCGGAGTTTGCAGTTAACGTCACTGCACTGGAAAAAGCACAGCCGAAAGATCTTGAAGCATCTGAAATTGATGTGCGGCTGGGCGCCACATGGCTTTCCCCGGACATTATACAGAAGTTTATGACCGAGACTTTCCAGATCCCCTACTATCTGCGCCATGCAGTCAAAGTGAGATATTCTCCCTATACCGCAGAATGGCGCATTGAGGGCAAGTCGGCCATGGGCAGAGGTGACATCATCTCCTCCGAAACCTACGGCACCTCCCGCGCCAACGCCTACAAGATTCTGGAAGACACGCTCAACCTGAAAGATGTGCGCATCTATGACGCTATCGAAGATGAAGAAGGCAAGCTGAAGCGCATCCTGAACAAAACGGACACCATGCTGGCACAGCAGAAGCAGCAGGTCATCAAGGATGCCTTTGCCAACTGGATCTGGAAAGACCCCCAGCGGCGCATTGCACTGGTGAAACAGTATAATGAACTGTTCAACAGCAGCAGGCCACGAGAATACGATGGTTCCCACATCCACCTTGTCGGTATGAACCCGGAAATCACCCTCCGGGAACATCAGCGCAATGCCATTGCTCATGTGCTTTATGGCGGTAATACGCTGTTGGCACACGAGGTAGGAGCAGGAAAAACTTTTGAAATGGCGGCATCCGCAATGGAAGCAAAACGCCTTGGCTTGTGTCAGAAAAGCCTATTTGTCGTTCCCAATCACTTGACGGAGCAGTGGGCTTCGGAGTTCCTGCACCTATACCCCAATGCAAAGCTGCTGGTAGCGCGGAAAAAGGATTTTGAAACGGCCAACCGCAAAAAGTTCTGCGCCCGGATTGCAACCGGGGATTATGATGCGGTCATTATCGGTCACAGCCAGTTTGAGCGGATTCCGCTTTCCTATGAGCGGCAGGAACGCATTATTCAGGAACAGATCGATGAAACGCTTGCCGCCATCGAAGAACTGAAAGCCAATGCAGGCGAGAATTTCAGCATCAAGCAGATGGAAAAGACCCGTAAGACGCTGGAAACAAAACTGGAAAAGCTGCGCTCCGATGCGAGAAAGGACGATGTTATCACCTTTGAGCAGTTGGGCGTTGACCGACTTTTTGTAGACGAATCGCATTTTTATAAGAACCTCTTTTTAACCACAAAAATGCGCAATGTCGCTGGTTTGTCCACATCGGAAGCCCAGAAATCGAGCGATATGTTCGGCAAGTGCCGCTATCTGGACGAAATCACAGGCGGGCGCGGCGTGGTATTTGCAACGGGAACTCCCGTGAGCAACTCCATGTCGGAACTGTATACGGTCATGCGCTATCTGCAATACGGCACACTCCAGCAGAAAGGGTTGACGCATTTCGACTGCTGGGCATCGACCTTTGGCGAAACCACCACCGCCATCGAACTCGCCCCGGAAGGAACCGGCTACCGGGCGCGCACCCGGTTTGCCAAGTTCTTCAACCTCCCCGAATTGATGTCAATGTTCAAAGAAGTAGCAGACATCAAAACTTCCGACCAGCTGCATCTTCCTGTACCGGATGCAAAGTTTGAAACCGTAGTCGTAAAACCGTCCGAAACCCAGAAAGCGATGGTGCAGGAATTGAGCAGACGCGCCGCCGAAATCCACTCCGGCAATGTGGATGCGTCCGTGGATAATATGTTGTGCGTCACCAACGATGGCAGAAAAATCGGTCTGGATGTCCGCCTGATGAACCCCATGCTCCCGGATGACCCGGACAGCAAGTTGAACGTCTGTGTGCGGAACGTCCTGAAGATCTGGGAGGAAGGCAAAGACCAGAAGTTGACCCAGCTTTTGTTCTGCGACCTCTCGACCCCGAAAAACGATAGCAATTTTAACGTCTATGATGATATTCGCAAGAAGCTGATTGCCGCCGGTGTGCCGGAAAGCGAAATCGAGTTCATCCACAATGCCGACACCGAAGCGAAAAAAGCCGCACTGTTCTCGAAAGTGCGCTCCGGCGATGTGCGCGTTTTACTCGGAAGTACGGCGAAAATGGGAGCGGGCACCAACGTCCAATCCCGGCTTGTGGCGGTGCATCACTTGGATGTTGGCTGGAAGCCCAGCGACATGACCCAGCGCAACGGTCGCATTATCCGTCAGGGAAACATGAACAAGGAAGTCAAGGTGTTCAACTACGTCACAGAGGGGACATTTGACAGCTACTTGTTTCAGACTCTTGAGAATAAACAGCGATTCATCAGCCAAATCATGACCTCAAAATCCCCAGTTCGCTCCTGCGATGATGTGGATGAACAGGCATTGTCCTATGCGGAAATTAAGGCATTGTGCGCAGGAAATCCGTTGATTAAAGAGAAGATGGATCTCGATGTGCAGGTCGCAAAGCTGAAAGTTCTGGAAGCCGATCATCAGAGCCAGAAGTTCCGTTTGGAGGATAAGCTGCTCACAAAATTCCCAGCTGACATTCAGGAAACGAACGCCTATCTTGCCGGAGTGAAATTGGATGCAGAACTTGCTACCGCCCATCCGCAGGAGAAAGAGGGCTTCTGCGGCATTACCATCAAGGGTGTGACCTACGATGAGAAAAAGACCGCTGGCGAACGGCTTCTCCTCGCTTGCTCCGAACTGCCTAACAGTGAGGAAAAAGTGATCGGCAGCTATCGCGGTTTTGAACTGTCCTTGCGTTTCGACACCTATCACAGCGAATATCAGGCTCTTTTGAAAGGTCAGCGGAAATATCCGGTAGCACTGGGCAAAGACCCACTTGGCTGCATCATCCGTCTGGACAATTCTTTGAACAATTTCCCAGAACGCATTAGTTCCGTCGAAAACGAACTGGCCACGCTTAAACAGCAGCAGGCGGCGGCACAGATTGAAGTGGAAAAGCCGTTCCCGCAGGAAGAAGAGCTGGCTGAAAAGTCAGCTCGCCTTGCGGAGCTGAACGCACAGTTGGATATGGATGAAAAAAGCCACGAGCCGGAACAGGATGAGGAACCTCGCCGTTCCTCGGTGCTGGCGGCTCTGGAAGAAAAGTCTGATAAGGTAGAGCCCATCAAGCCGTTCAAAAGCTATCTGGACAAGGATGGTGATGCTCGATGAATGGCCTCCGCGACCAGCAGTTGCATTTCCGTGTCAGCAAGCAGGAACTGGAACGGATCTGGAGCAAGATGGAATCCAGCGGTATTTTGAGCATTGGCTCTTATCTGCGAAAAATGGCTCTGGACGGTTACTGCCTGCGTTTGGATTTGCCAGAGTTGCGGCACATGGCCTATCTCCTGCAAATGTGCAGCAACAATCTCAACCAGTATACCAAAGCTGCCAACGAAAACGGTCAGGTCTATGCCGCCGATCTGGAGGACTTGCGCACCCGGCTGGATGAGCTGATTGTTATTGGCAGAGAGATTCTTTCCCGGCTGGCTGACCTCTGATTTTCACCCCACGGCTTTAGCTGTGGGGCTACATATTATATAAGGATAAAACTGTGGGAGGTGGTGGGCATGGCCGCAACACGCTTGATTGCGCTGCACAAAAATAAGGGAAAATCCGTGGCGACCTGTTTGAAAAGCCGCACAGACTATGCACAAAACCCGGAGAAAACCAAACAGGGTGAACTTGTCAGCAGCTACGAGTGCAGCCCTCTGACGGTGGACGAAGAATTTATGCTGTCCAAGCGGCAGTATGAACTTGCCACTGGACGTAGGCAGAAAAGTGATGTGATCGCCTATCAAATTCGGCAGTCGTTCAAGCCCGGTGAGATCACCGCCGAAGAAGCCAACAAGGTGGGCTATGAACTTGCCATGCGGTTTACCAAGGGCAAGTATGCGTTTATTATTGCCACCCACACAGACCGGGAACACATTCATAATCACATTATCTACAACTCCACTGCGCTGGACAGCACCCGGAAGTTCCGGGACTTTTTATTGTCCGGGCTGGCCGTGCAGCGGTTGAGCGATTTGATCTGTCTGGAACATCAGCTGTCTGTTATTGAAATCAAGCTGTACCGAGAACGGCAGAAGCGCACTCTTTATCCTCCCAGAGAAAGCAATCGTGATAAGCTGTGTGCCGTAATCGACAACATCTTGCTGAGCGAGAAACCTGCAAGTTTCGAGGGCTTTCTTCAAAAGCTGGAACAGCGGGGCTACGAAATCAAACGGGGAAAGTACACTTCGGTCAAAGGAACACGGCAGAAGCGCTTTATCCGTTTTCGGACACTGGGAGCAGGATACAGTGAAGATGAAATCAAGGCGGTCATTGCAGGAGATGCCGAACACTGCCCACATCAGAAGCAGCCACCGAAAGAGCAACCGTTCCACCTGTTGGTGGACATTCAGGCAAAGCTCTCCGAGGGCAAAAGCGAAGGCTATGCGCGGTGGGCAAAAAAGTACAATCTGAAAGAAATGTCCAAGACGCTGATTTTCTTGCAGGAGAAGAAAATCGGCAGCATTAAGGAAATGCAAGAGCGCGTGGACGCTGCTACTGCTCGCTATCACGAACTGGGCGATTCCATCAAGGCGGCGGAAACACGCATGGCCGAGATTGCTGTACTGCGGACGCACATCGTCAACTACGCAAAAACGCGCCCGGTGTACGATGCCTACCGCAAGGCCGGATACAGCAAGCGATTTCTGGAAAATCATCGCGCAGAGATCACGCTGCACAAGGCAGCGAAAGCTGCCTTTGATGAATCCAATTTGAAAACGCTCCCCAAGGTCAAGGAGCTAGACGCAGAATATTCTAAGCTGCTGACAGAAAAGAAAGCACTCTACCCGGACTACCGCAAAGCGAAAGACGAGATGCAGGAACTTCTTCGTGCGCAGCGCAACGTAGAACTGTTCTTTGCCGAAGAAAAGAACACCACCGAGAAAACGCAGTCCCGATAAACGATGACAGCCTAGGATTCTTCCGTTGTGGAGAGTCCTAGGCTGTCTTTTTTGTTACAGAAGTGTTTGGAACAAATGCGCAGCCTGCATCGGCACGATGCAGATCGAAAGGGGTTTGGGCACAGCCCAACAAGCATTTTGAATTTGGATTTGAAAAATACGATTCAAAAATTGCAAGTTGGTACCAACTTGCCCTGCTTGCCAGTTTTGTTTGGGCGCTACCCTTACGGGAAGTGTCTACCCTAAAAGTGCGTTCTTGTTAAGCCCGCTGTGAAATGCTACCCTTAACATGAATACACTGAAAGGATAACCACCATGAAAGATA
>ERZ1106963.3164-NODE-3164-length-14544-cov-7.627372_pt1 | contig 14544 bp, 9 predicted proteins | sample MGYA00403681_ERZ1106963 | MGnify/ENA primary metagenome ERZ1106963 (study PRJEB35170, sample SAMEA104062407) | human gut metagenome | biome: human gut; feature: human-associated habitat; material: faeces | place: Denmark | collected 2012-05-03 ...
GCGAGAATGTGCCAAGGCACATTCTTTTTTACAAGGACGGCCCTCACAGGCGAAGCTGTGAGAGACGTCCTTCTCCTTTGAGATATTTTTTATAGATCAGGAAGAAGGCAAGACTGGAAGAGAAGAAGCAAAGTGTGTCTGCAATGGGTTCCGCGTAAAAGCACATCCTTGCAGCAAAAAAGAGGGGAAGCAGACAGGTTGCTGCAAAATACTCGCTTTTCCGCAGCAGGGATAAAAACAGGGACAGCTTTGTCAGGCTCATGGCAGTCAGGGCATCCACAAAGACATACTGGAAGCTCAGAGGGATAACGCCGAGGGTAAAGACCTGAATGCCCCAGACAGAAAGAGATGAGTATTCCGGGTTTTGGGTGAAAATTCGGACAAAATACTGCGGAACAAAACGGGACAGCAGGAACATAAACGTTGTAAAACCGATGCATAAAAGCAGGATGCAAAGTACAATTTTGCGGATGCGCTCAACCTTTCCGGCACCCATGTTGAAGCTGATGAGGGGCTGGGAGCCTCCGGTGATGCCGAGCATCGGCGAGGTGATGAGCAGCATGTAGCTCTGTACGATGGTTGCGCAGGTGATGAGAGTGTCTCCGTATTCCGGACCGCCAAAATGCTGCAGAACTGCATTTAGGGCAATGATAATCACGCTGTCGGTTGCAAGAATTAAAAAGGGAGAAAAGCCCATTTTCAGGATGCGTACTGCGGTAGAACGCCGAATCGGTGCCAGTGTCAGGGGAATGGGCATTTTTTTCTGTTTCAGCGTCAGCAGGACAAAAACACAGGAAGACAACTGCGCGAGGACGGTAGCGAGGGCAGCACCTGCAATATTCATATGCAGCAGAAAGATAAATACGGGATCCAGTACGATGTTGACAACCGCACCGATCAAGGTTGTTGCCATCCCAAGCCCCGGATATCCCTGCGCGGTGATGAAATAGTTCATGCCCATGGACAGCAGGGCGAAGAACGTGCCGAGTGTATAAATCGTCATGTAGGTATTGGCGTAGGGAAATGTTGTTTGGCTTGCGCCGAACCATTGAAGAAGCGGAGCTTTCAGCAATAGAAACAAAATGGTAAGCGCAGCGGAAAAAACGAGCAGCATGGAAAAGCTTGTACCAAGGAGATTTTTTGCTTTTTCCTGATCCTTTGCTCCGAGACGCATCGAAAACAGGACGGAGCCGCCGATACCGATCAGTGTTGCAAAAGAAGAAAGCAGCGTGATGACGGGCGCGCAGATGCCGGCGCCTGCCAGGGAAACATCTCCGATCTGCGGGATATTTCCGATATAAATGCGATCAACGATGCTGTAAAGAACGTTGACAAACTGCGCGAACATAAAGGGGATTGAGGTTCGCAGAACCAGTCCCGGTACAGAGTCGTTTCCGAAATCATTAGAGTGTTTTTTCATAAGAATGCTTCAATCCTATATAAAAGTGTTTATGCGGACGGGTGTATTTTGCCGGAGATGAAGAAAATTTCAACAAGGATCATGCCGATGATGTTCCCCGAGACATATCCTCCGGTCACGAGGCTCAGCGCATTGCCGATGAGCCAGAAAAGCAGGATGTAGAAAAGTCCGACCACGTTCGTTTTTGTTTGCGGCCGCAAAGATAAGATTTAATTCTTTCGGTTGTGCTTTTTCAGCGGACATTGTTCCGAGGCGCACGACGCACAGCCTCCCCGGCGTTTCCCGCACGCGAGCCTCCACAGCCGCAGGGCCGCTGCTGCCGCCGCGGCGATCCCGATAGCCCCCACGATATAATCCTGCCAGTCCATCGTTCAGAATAACAGGACGATGCGGTAGACGATCCATGCTACAAGCCAGGCCATCGCCGTGTTGTAGACGACCGACGCCGCGGCCCATTTCCATCCGGCTTCGGAGCCGATAGCGACCACCGTGGCGATGCAGGGGACGTAGAGCAGGATGAAGACGAGGAACGCCAGCGCCGAAGCGGTCGAGAAGTCGCCGCTCGCCAGCAGCCGCTGCGACAGCGAGGCCGTTTCTTCGTCCCCAGCGGGCTCGGAGGGCTCTTTCGCCGCGGATTCCGCGACGACGATCTCGGTCGTGCCGTCCGCACCGCCGATGATTTCTCCCTCTGCGGGCGTCGTCACGGCGCCTTCGGAGTAGAGCACGCCCAGCGTCGAGACCACGATCTCCTTGGCCGGAAGTCCCGACAACAGCGCCACGCTGGCCTTCCAGTTGAATCCCAGCGGGCTGAACACCGGTTCGCACCCCTTGCCCAAACGTCCCAGATAGGAGTTTGCGTAGTGGGTCTCGGTTCCGGCAGTCTCGTCCGTGCGGGGGTAGTAGCTCAGAAACCAGACGATCACCGAGGCGATCAGGATCATGCCGCCCATCTTTTTAAGGTATTGCGCGCACTTGTCCCACATGTGCGTGAGGGTCGTTTTCCACGTCGGGAGACGGTAGGGCGGAAGTTCCATCACGAACGGCGTTTCGTCCACCGGGAAGAGGAACCGCCGCATCAGCCGCGCCGTAACGACGGCCAACACGATGCCCAGCACGTAGAGCCCCAGCATCACCGACCCGGCGTTCGCGGCAAAGAACGTCCCCGTCAGCAGCAGGTAGATCGGAATTCGAGCGCTGCATGACATGAATGGCGTAATGAGTATGGTTATCAGCCGACTGCTGCGGCTTTCGATGGTCCGCGACGCCATGATCGCGGGGACGTTGCAGCCGAATCCCATGATGAGCGGGATGAACGACTTTCCGTGCAGGCCGATGCGGTGCATCACGCGGTCCATGATGAACGCCGCACGGGCCAGATAACCCGAATCCTCCATGAACGAGATGAAGAGGTAGAGGATCATAATGTTGGGCAGGAAAACGATCACGGCCCCCACGCCGCCGATGATGCCGTCGACCAGCAGGTCGCGGAGCGGCCCCGCGGGCAGCAGCGCGTCCGCCGCGCCGCCGATCCATCCCACCAGCGCGTCGATCCACTCCTGCGGATAGGCTCCGAGGCTGAACGTGCACCAGAACATGAGCCACATCAGCGCGAAGAAGATCGGGAATCCCCACAGCTTGTGCGTCACGAAGGTGTCGATCACGGCCGTCGTCGTGACCTCCTCGCGCCGTCCGGGGGTGAAGGTCTCCTTCAGCGCACCCTGGATGAATCCGTATTTCTGGTTGGCGAAGGCCGTTTCGACATCCTCGCCCAGCTCTCCGGCGATGCGCCGGGCCTCGCGGTCGCGGATTTCGGCCCACACCCCGTAACGCTCGCAGCCGCGGAGGCTCTCTTCGGCCTGCCGGTCGCCCTCGAGCATCTTCATCGCGTAGTAGCGGGGCGGGAAGTTTTTCGGGAGTTCGTCGCGGAAGGCGCTCATGTCGCCGTTGAGTTTGCGCAGCCCCTCGTCGATCACGGGGCCCATGTTGATATGGATGTGGCGCACGCGCTCGTCGCGGTTCTCGAAAACGTCGATCACCGTGTCCAGCAGAGCCTCTATGCCGCGGTTGTTGCGCGCCTCTACGGGAACCATCGGCACGCCCAGCATGCGACCCAAACTGTCGTAATCGAGTTTCGCGCCGCTGTCCTGCAACTCGTCGAACATGTTGAGCGCCACGACCATGCGCGGGTTTATATCAATCAGTTCGGTAGTTAAGTATAGGTTTCGCTCTAAATTCGAGGCGACTACCGAGTTTATCACCACGTCGGGGGTCTTCGTGGCGAGGTGGTGACGCACGTAACGCTCTTCGGGCGTGTAGGCCGAGAGGGCGTAGGTTCCGGGCAGGTCGGTGATCTCGAAACGGTAGCCGCGGTAGGTGCGGTGGCCGATCTTGGCCCCGACGGTCACGCCGCTGTAATTGCCCACATGCTCGTGGCCGCCCGATATGGCGTTGAAAAGCGAGGTCTTGCCGCTGTTGGGGTTGCCCACCAGCGCGACGGCGATGGTGCGGGAGTGGCGCGCCACGACCTCGTCGATGCTCGCGCAGCACGCCTCGTCGGATTCCGTCGCGCCGAACTCCTCCGTCCGGATTTCCGCGGGCGCAGTCTCCGCCGCGGGGCATCCGCACTCCCCGGAGTGTGCGTGGCGGTGATGGCGGTGGTGTTCGCGCCGCGCGAGGTACTCCCCGGCTTCGTCGTCGGTGAGCACGACGACCATATCGGCCTCGCTGCGCCGCAGCGAGATGTCGTAGCCCATGATTTTATACTCGATCGGGTCCTTCAGGGGGGCGTTCAGAATCACTTCGACCCGCTGTCCGCGGACAAAACCCATCTCCATGATGCGGCGGCGAAAGCCTCCGTGGCCCATCACTTTGACAATCGTCGCCGATTCGCCGGTCTTCAGTTCGGATAAGCGCATTTTTTCTACTGTATTTTTGCGCCCAAAGATACGATTTTGCGGCGACTTGCGCAATCCCCATAAGTAGGTATATCCTTAATTCTGCACTGCGGCAACCCATCCTCCGCCCAGCGCCTTGCAGAGCGTGACGTAGTTGATATACTGCTGCACGACGAGGTTGACGTGCGACATCTGCGACTGGTAGAGACTGCGCTCGGCGTCGATCACGTCGAGGTAGTCGGACAGTCCGCTGCGGTAGAGCGCGCGGGTCATCGTGGCGATGCGGTCGTTGGAGAGCACCAGTTCGCCCGTGCGCTCGGTCTGGCTGCGGTAGGTGGCGATGGCCACCAATGCCTTTTCCACATCGGCGAACGCCGTCAGCACGGTCTGCTCGTAGGTCTTGGCCGACTGGGTGTAGGCCGCCATCGCGGCGCGCTCGGCGTTGCGCAGTTTCCCGAATCCGAAAATCGGCTCGGCGACGGAACCCAGCGCATCCCACGCCCAGGGGTTCGCCGCAGTTAAACCTTTGATTGAACTGGATACAACTCCTCCTTTGGCAGTCAGCGAGATGGACGGGAATCGCGCGCTCCGAGCCTGCCCGGCCTGCGCCGCCGCCTGCAACATGTTGAAATGCGCCTGGCGGATGTCGGGGCGGCGTTTGAGCAGCTCCGAGGGCAGTCCCACGGGAATGTCCGCGGGGCGGTAGTCGGTCAGCAGTCGCAGCCCCGCTCCGGAAAGCCGCGCCCGGGAGGGCGTCTCGCCTAACAGAATGCCCATCGAAAGCCACGTCTGCTCCACGGCGCGGCAGTACTGCGGAATGTCCGCCTCGGCGGTGTAGACCAGGCTCCGGGCCTGCTCCAGCGCCACGCCGTCGGACATGCCGTAGCGGAACATCGAGTCGATCAGCGCGGCCGATTCGCGCCGCAGCCGGAGGGTCTGGCGGGCGATCGAGAGGTCGCGTTCATACTCCAGCAGCGTGAAGTAGGTCGTGGCGACCTCGGCGGCCAGCGAGAGCCTGACGCCCGCCAAAGCCCACTCCGAGGCCGCGATTTCGGCCTTTGCGGCCCGTTTGGCGTTGCGCAGCGCCCCGAACAGCGACAGTTCCCACGAGAGGGTCGGTTCGACGGCATACGACTGCACGATTTTCGTCTCGGGCATATATTCGCCCTCGGCGGTGGCTTCCGCGCCGATCTGCGGCAGGTATTGCGCCCTTACGGTCTTGAGGTTGGCCCGGGCCTGCTGGACGCGCGCGGCCGCTACGGCCACGTCGCGGTTGTTCGCCAACGCCTGTTCGACCAGCGCGTCGAGCGTCGTGTCGCCGAAGAGTTCCCACCAGCGTTTGCCCACGCCCGTCGTGTCGGACGAGAAGCCCGCGCCGTAGACGTAACTTTCGGGCGTCGCGACCTGCGGCGGGTAGAATTTCGGGGTGCAGGCGGCCAGCGTCAGCACGGCGGCGGCTATCGTAAGTTGCGTTTTCATGCGTTCTCCTCCTGTTTTTTAAGTTCGCGGCGCTGTTCGAAGCGGCCGATCTTCCCGACGAAATAGTAGAGCGCGGGGTAGACGAAAATGCCCAGCAGCGTGGCGAAGAGCATGCCGCCCACGAGGGCCATGCCCATGATGTTGCGGGCCGTGGCGTAGACGCCGCTGGCGAAGACGAGGGGCATGACGCCCAGGATGAAGGCGAAGGCGGTCATAATGATCGGTCTCACGCGCAGTTTCGCGGCTCCGATGGCGGCGTCCATCAGCGAGGCGCCCTGCTCGCGGAACAGCCGGTCGGCGTATTCGACGACCAGAATGGCGTTCTTGGCCGCCAGCCCGATCAGCATGACGAGCGAGATCTGCATGTAGATGTCGTTGACGTACAGGCTGTTCATCAGGTGCGTGCCGCCGACGAACAGCACCGCGCCCAGCACCGCCACCGGCACGCTCATCAGGATCGCCAGCGGCAGCCCCCACGATTCGTAGAGGGCCGCCAGCGCGAGGAACACGAACACGAGGGCCAGCGCGTAGACCAGCCCGCCGGTCTTCGAGGCATTGGCCTCCTGATAGGAGGTTCCGCTCCACGCCGTGCCGATGTCGTCGGGCAGCGTTTCGGCGGCCGTGGCGGTGATCTCCCGCATGACGGTCGTCGTCGAGGCCCGCGCCGCGGGGGTGACGGTGAGAGAGACGGAACGGTAGAGGTTGAACTGCGAGACGTACTCCACGCCCACGGTGTCCGCCACGTCGATCAGCGATGCCACGGGAACGCTCTCGCCCGAGGCCGAGGTGACGTAGTAGCTGTCCAGCGACCGCCGGTCGAGGCGGTAGTCGGGCGCGGCCTGGATGTAGGTCTGGTAGAGTTTGCCGAAGCGTGTGAAATTGTTGATGTACGCGCCGCCCAGCAGGGTGGTCAGCTCGCCGTAGAGCGTCCCGAGGTCCACGCCGGCGGCCAGCGCCTGCTGCTTGTCGATACGCAGCCGCCGCTGGGGAACCCCGGTGTCGAACTGCGTGGTGACCGAGGCGATCGCGGGATTTTTGCGCAGCGAATCCATCAGCCGCCCGGCGTTTTCCATCAGGTAGGCCGTGCCGCGCCCTTCGAGGTCCTGCACCTCGACCGAGACGCCCGAGGTGACGCCCAGTCCGGGAATCGAAGGCGGGATGAAGGCGTAGCATTCGGCCCCCGGAACCGCGACGTAAAGTTCTCCGGTGAGCCGCTGGGCGATCTGCATGGCCGAGAGCCTGCGGTCGGAGTAGTCGACGAGTTTGACGAAGATGATGCCGCTCGACGTCGAGGCGATGCCGGCCATCATGTTGAATCCCGCGGCGAACGACGTCGAGGCGACCTCGGGAAGTGTGCGGATCACGGCGTCGGCATCGGCCATCGCCTGTCGGGTCACTTGCAGCGACGAGGCTTCGGGCGTCGAGACCATCACCATCACATAGCCCTGATCCTCCTCGGGGAGGAATCCCGCGGGCAGTTTGCGCCACACGACGAAGATCACCCCGAGGACCACGGCCACGAACACGCCCGTGCGGGCGACGTGGCGCATCAGCGTCGGCGTAAAGGCCGTGTAACGGTCCATCTGCCGTGCGAACCAGCGGTTGAAGGCGGCGAAAAATCCCTTTTGCGACGGCTCCCGGCGTCGCAGCAGCAGGGCGCAGAGCGCCGGGGAGAGCGTCAGGGCGTTGAAGGCCGAGATGACCACCGAAACGGCGATCGTCACGGAAAACTGCTGGAACAGCCGTCCCGTGATGCCGCCGGTGAACGACACGGGGATGAATACGGCCAGCAGCACGACCGTCGTGGCGACGATCGGCGAGGCCACGTTGCGCATGGCCTCCAGCGCCGCCTCGCGGGGTTTCATGCCCCGTTCGATATTGACCTGCGCGGCCTCGACGACGACGATGGCGTCGTCGACCACAAGGCCGATGGCCAGCACCAGTCCCAGCAGCGAGATGATGTTGATGGAAAATCCCAGCAGCGGGAACAGCGCGAAGGCGCCGACGAGCGACACGGGGATCGCCACCAGGGGGATGACCGTCGCGCGCCAGTCCTGGAGGAAGAGGAAGATGATGAAGATGACGAGTATGAGGGCGATGACGAGCGTGCGGAAGATGTCCTTCACGCCGGCGTCGATGCTCGTGGTGCTGTCGACGATCGTGGCGGCCTCGACGCCGTCCGGAAACCGCTGCGAGAGGCGTTCCATCGCGGCCTTGACCTTGCCGCCCACAGCCACGGCGTTGCTGCCCGGCTGCTGGTAAATGACGATCATGGCCGTCGGGTCGCTCTCGTAGGACGAGCTTACGCCGTAGGTCTGGCTGCCGAGCGACACCTCGGCGATGTCGCCCAGACGGATCTGTTCGCCCGAGGAGGTGGTCCGCACGACGATGTCGGCGAACTCCGCGGCGGTGGAGATCTGCGGCGGCATGGTCACCGTATAGGTGTAGGCCACGCCGTCGGGAGCCGGCTCGGCGCCGAACTGCCCGGCAGGGTAGATGCCGCCCTGCTTCTCGATGGCGGCCGTCACCTCGCCGACGGCGATGCCGTAGTATTTCAGCACGTCGGGCCGCAGCCACACCCGCATGGCGTATTCGCCCGCGCCCATGATCGAGACCTTGCCCACGCCGTCGATCTTCAGCAGCTCGTTCTGGAGATTGATGTAGGCGTAATTCGAGAGGAACTCCCCGTCGTAGCGGCCGTCGCTGTGCAGCGAGTAGACCATCAGGAATCCCGTCATGGTCTTGCGTGTCGTGACCCCCTGCCGGGTGACCGTCGCGGGGAGTTCGGCCGTGGCCGACGAGACGTTGTTCTGGGTGAAGATGGCGTCGAGGTCGGGATCGGAGCCAATGTCGAAGGTGACCTGCAGGACCATCGAACCGTCGTTGGCCGAGGTGGCCTGCATGTAGAGCATATCGCTGACGCCCATCACGGCCTGGGCCACGGGCGTCGCCACGGCGTTGTTGACCGTCTCGGCGTCGGCGCCGTCGTAGGTGGCCGACACCTCCACGACCGGAGGCGTGATGTCGGGGTACTGTTCGATGGGCAGCCCCATGATCGAGATCAGGCCGACGAGCACGATGACGATGGCCAGCGAAATGGCGAAAATCGGGCGCGAAACAAAGAATTTTTCCATAGGACTACCGTTTTTCGAGACGCTTGCCCGCCTGCTCCGCAGCGGCGGCCTGTCCAGTCCTCCGCGCAGTCGGGTTTTCGGGGATCACCTTTGCGCCGTCGTGCAGTTTCTGCTGCCCGGCGACCACGACCCGTTCGCCCCGGTCGAGTCCCTCGTCGATGCACCACATCGCGCCGTAGGTGTCGCCCGGGGTGACGCGGCGGTAGTGCACCGTGCTGTCGGCCTCCACGACCCACACCGACGCGATGTCCTGCGTCTGGCTCACGGCCTGCTGGGGCACGACGACGCGCGGCCGCACGGGGCCCACGCTGGCCTCCACGCGGGCGAACTGTCCGGGTTTCAGCGTCTCGTCGGGATTGGGGAACATCACCACCACGACGAGCGTCCCGGTGGTCGACGAGACATCCTTGCGCGTGTAGTCGTAGATTCCTCCGAGCGGGTATCGCGAGCCGTCGGCCAGCACGAGACGGATGTCCGACAGTAGCCCTTCGTTGTCGTAGATCGAAGTCCGGTCGCCCGCATAGCGCAGGTACTGCGACATCGGAATCGCCACGTCGACCGTCAGCGTGTCGATGTTCGACACGGTCGTCAGCACGCTGAACTGCGTGCCGGGACCCACGTAGTCGCCCACGTGCGCCGCCGTGTGCTCGATGATGCCGTCGATGGGCGAGCGCAGCTCGGTGTATCCCACGTTCATGCGGGCGTTGCGCAGCGACTGCTCCGCCGAGCGCACCGAGGCCTCGGCGGCCTTCCATTGGGCCGTGTACTGGTCCAGCTGCGACTGGCTGATGGCGTCGATGCGCGCCAGCGGTACGGCGCGGTCGTAGTTGTTGCGGGCCTCGAGGGCCTGCGCGCGGGCCGATTCGAGTTCGGCTTCGGCCGCCAGCATCGAGGTCGACAGCTGGTCGGGGTCGATGGTGAACAGCAGCTGGCCGCGCCGTACGGGCATGCCGTTGCCGTATTGCTTCGACGAGAGGTAGCCGTTCACGCGCGGCTGGATCACGGCGTCGAAGTTGCTCGCGAGGTAACCGATGAAACTCATGCGGTTGGGTACGCTGTCGACGGCGGCTTCGGCCACCCCGACCCGCAGGGGAGGCGCCGCCTGTTTCGGCGTATGTTGCGCGCAGCCCGTGAGGAGCGCGGCGAAAAGACATGCGGCGGGAAAAAGTCTGTCCATAAGGGTATGTTTTACCCCGCAGGAAAGGCAAAAAACGTACCGTCAGCCCCTTGAAATAGGGTTTTTCCTGCAAAAAAAACTGTTTTTCCCGTTCCGAATGATGTTGTTTAGAATATTTTTATATCTTTGCGTTGATAACAAACCCAATTTAATAAATAAAACTATGAAAGAATTAGTAGAAAAGATCAACGCAGAGTTTGAGGTGTTTGCAGCCAACGCAGCTGCCCAGGTAGAGAAGAACAACAAGGCTGCCGGCACGCGCGCCCGCAAATCGGCTCTCGAAATTTCGAAGCTGATGAAGGAGTTCCGCAAGGTTTCCGTAGAAGCTGCGAAATAATTGAGTTCCGCACAACGATAAAGGCTGTCCTTCGGGGCAGCCTTTATCGTTTCCGGTTTTATAGGGCGTCTTCGCACTTGCTCTCACGCGGTACGAATGGATGTTTTTATACTGCCCATCCGTGCCGCGTTTCGTTCAGGCGCGAATAGGCGTCTCTGAAATCGAAAACGGGGGATGTGCGGAAATAACCGCCTGAAATCGGAACCTAAAGTTCGATTCCGTATCTCCGGAACACCTCCATGTCCTCGTGCCGCAGGCCCGTCTTGCGGAAGGGCACGGCTTCGTTGTGGTCGTTCAGGTAGCGGCGCGGAGCCGTGCGGTCGAAATCGGGGCTTACGAGCGAGACCTTCGTCGTGAGGAACCGTCCGCGGATCGAAGCCATGTCGGCCATCGTGTGAAACAGCGCGTGGGTCGTCGCGGGAGCCGTCTCGTTGGCCTCGGCGGCGGCGGCCTTTTCGGGGAAATGGGTCCGGTAATCCTCCGAGAACCAGGCCAGCGACGCCACGTAGAGCTGATAGGCCGTCGTCGTGGGCGAGGCGTGCAGGAAGCGTTCGCGGTCGTCGTCGATCAGGTCCTCGCCGTGGTCCGCGCAGTAGAGCAGGGCCGATGAAGTGCCTTTCAGCGACCGCAGGTAATCAATGGTCTGCGCGAGGAAATAATCCGTGTAACGGATCGAGTTGTCGTAGGCGTTGACGAGCATCGGACGGTGCTGCCGGGCGATCGCCACGTCGTTGTCGGGCTGGAAATGGGCGAACTCGCGCGGATAGCGCTGGTGGTAACTGAAGTGCGAACCGTAGCAGTGGAGCACGAAAAGGAGTTTCTGCGACGTGCTTCTTTCGAGCACCTTGCGCATCTCGTCGAGCAGCTGCGTGTCGTGGCGCGGCGAGCGGATGTAGATCACGTGTCTGGCGTCGTGGGCCAGGTGGTCGATCATCGCGCCCTGCGGCGACTGGTTGGAGATGAACCACGTGTCGAATCCCGCCTCGTTGAAGAGCGCCGGAAGGCCCTTGCGGCGGTACAGCTCCTCGTGTTCGCCGGTGGCTACGGACGAGAGGATCAGCGGCACGCTCTTGTGGGTGGTGTTGCTCTGGGTCAGCACGTCGCGGAAAACCACCAGATCGCCGACTCCGGAGAGCAGGGGGTTGGTCTCCCGCCCGTAGCCGTAGAGCTGCCAGTTCATCGCGCGCGACGCCTCCCCGATGATATATACGTAGACCTCGCGTCCCGGAGCTTCGGCCGTGCGTTCGGCCTCGTAGGTGAAGCCCTCGGAGGTTTTGTGGAAGTTGTACGACTTGCGGAACTCCGAGCCGCTCAACCCGAGGTTGTACATGATGTTGAGCGGGAAAATCTCGTCGCGCAGCACGTGCCGCTCCTCGCTGACGTGGTAGGCGGGCCACAGGGCCAGCAGGCCCACGGCGAAGAGCGCCGCCCCGGTCAGACCGATGTTCATGCGCGCCGTGCGCGTGATGTAGCGTTTGTGTCCGATCTCGCGGGCCGCGAGCCACAGCAGCGGCAGGTAGATGACGCAGACCAGAACCACCGACGGATAGATGTTGCCCAGCAGTTCGCCCGCCTCGCCCGGATTGGTCGTCAGCAGGTTCGTGAACATGTCCGTGGCGATGATCGAGTTGCCGAACAGGTACAGCAGCACGATCTGGAAGGCGCAGAAGAAGATGAACGGGAAGGCCAGCCAGATCATCACGCCCGAACGCCGCAGTGCCACGCTCCACATCATGTAGAATCCCAGCGGCATGAGGATCAGCGCCTCGACGGTCCACACCGAGTAAGGCTCCGTATTGGCCAGCACGCAGTTGGGGATGATCAGCGCCACGAAGAAATAGACGGTCAGCAGCGTCGTGAAGCGGCTGCGGGTCTTGACCGTCCTCCGGCGGTTCGTCTTATTCGCGTTATTCAGATCGGCATTCATACAAATTCTCTTAAAAAGCCTCGTTGATGTTCAGCAGGAAACCGCTCGTTTTCTTGCCGAATCCGTAGTCGAGGCGCACGTTCACCCGTTTTTTCAGTTCCCACCGGAGTCCTGCGCCGTAGTTGGGCAGCGTCTGCGACCAGTCGAATCGCGACAGCGAGGGAAAAACGTTGCCCGCGCCGCCCCATACCGCGCATCCGATCCGTCTCCAGATGCGCTGGCGCAGTTCGACCTGCACGGTGATCATGTCGTTGTCCGTATAGCGGCCCTGGTAGTAGCCGCGCATCCGCTGGCCTCCGCCCATGCGGGCGAGCATCGGCCACGGAGTGCCGTCGGAGTTGAATACGGCATACAGATCCGCAGCCAGAACGCCGCCCTTCCAGACCTGCCCGTAAGCGTCGGCCGTGAAGGTCGTGCGCCACAGCGTCTTGCCGCAGTTGCCCAGCCCCTTGGGGAACAGCGTCTCCTGAAAACTCACGTAGACGCCCCGGAACGGGCTGGGGATGAAGTCCCGCGAGTCATATTCCAGAATTGCGCCGACGCCCGTGGCCGTATAGCGCTGTTTCTGCCCTGCGAGGTAGGCCGGGTCTGAAAATTTCAGCCCCCGCACATGCTCGAAGCTCACCAGCCCTCCGATGTAGGCGTGGGGCAGGAACTCGTGCAGGTAGCGCCCTTCGACCAGATAACGCTTTTCGGAGTAGGTGCTCTCGGGATTGTACCGCCCGGCGTCGTAACCGATTCCCCAGAAACTGCGGGGCGCCGAGGCGAACATCACCGTATAGTTTATGCGGCGTTTGTTGTGCGAGAAAATGTTGTTTCCCGTCACGCCCAGCGCATAGAAGCCCGACACCGAGACGTTGCCGAAGATCGAGACGTCCGACGGCGCCGTGATCGAGTCCGTGCGGTCGAGGCGGTAGAGTCCCGCAGCCAGCAGCCCGATGCCGAAACTCGTGTTCTTCGAGTAGCTGGGACCTCCGGCGAAGGTGAAATCTATCTTCTTCTCGAAGGTCTTGTCGGTGGTCGACTCCCCGAAATAATCGACGACGCGCCGCAGAAAGGGTCTCTTTTCGGGAGCCTGCGGCGGCAGCGGGGTGTAGGAGTAGCGGAGCGAGTCGCCGTCGGAGGAGCGGATGGCGGTCTCCTGGGCATGCGCCGTGAGGTGCATGCCTGCGCTTATGAGGAGCAGAACGGCGGGGCGGCGCAGCATCCGGGCCTATTTGTACTTTTCGATGGTTTCGTAGAAGGCCTCCTTGTCGGCGTCGGAAAGCTCGCCTTTGCGCAGGAACACCAGTTCCCCCTCCTTCGATACGATCATCAGCACGAACTGGTTGTTGCAGTCGCCCAGCGCCCACGCCGTGCTTAAAATGCGGTTCTGGTCGGCGAGGACCGTGGCGCCGTTCTTGGCCGTGCGTTTCTTGGCCATGTTGCGGGCCATGCCGTTGGGGACCATCGGGGCGTCCTTGAGGTTCATCACGCCGAAGCCGTGGATATTGTCGCTTTCGGCGCGGTGGTTCTGCTCCAGTTCGATGGTGAAATCCTCGTTCTGCTTGTGCCGGTCGGGGTCCACGTAGAATATCATCAGGTTCTTTTCGCCGAAATAGGGGAGTTTGGCCGGCTTGCCGTCCAGATCGAGCACCTCGACGTTCTGCACTTTGCGGGGCAGTTCCTGTGCCTGAACGGCCGATGCGGTCAGCGCGAAGGCGGCCAGCATTGCAATCACTTTCATCTTCATTACGTTCTGATTTTGTTGGTTTTTAATGAAAACAAATCGTGACAAAGTTACAATATTTCTCCGAAAATGGAGATTGCGGGGGTGCATATTATTGTTCGATTGGTCATTTTTTTCGGTCGGACGGGGTCAGAGCCGCGTCGAAGGCGTACAGTCCGCCTCCCGAAACGATCAGGAATACGTAGATCCCGAGCCACGCGAATTCCGGCTCTCCGGCTCCGAATCCGCCCCAGGCGAACATCAGGAGGATGCCCAGCGACATGACGAGGGACGACATCCGCACCCAGAGACCCATGATGATCAGCACGGCCAGCAGCGCCTCGGCGACCGTCACGATGACGAACACGGCCGGCGGATTGATGTAAAGCGGCGATGGATATGAACTGATTATCTCGTTGTAGTTCTGTATTTTGCCGATGTTGTGAAACAGCATCGAGGCCCCCGTGA
>ERZ1106963.3170-NODE-3170-length-14516-cov-13.243206_pt1 | contig 14516 bp, 17 predicted proteins | sample MGYA00403681_ERZ1106963 | MGnify/ENA primary metagenome ERZ1106963 (study PRJEB35170, sample SAMEA104062407) | human gut metagenome | biome: human gut; feature: human-associated habitat; material: faeces | place: Denmark | collected 2012-05-03 ...
TTCGACCTGGCGGCCCATTTCATGGGGGAGAACACCAAGGCCAACGGCGTAAACCCGGCCTTCCGCCACAGCATCTTCGGCGGCATTGCCTACTGCGCCTGCTGCGGCGCAGCTATGTGTTCCGGCGGGTCCGTCTACAACGGAGAGCGGGAAAAATACTGGTATCTGGTGTGCAACAATCTGACCTCCCGGGACTCGCCCCTGGAGGCGGCAAGCCCCGGAAGGGCTTTGACAAGCTGAAGAGCGCTTTGGAGAAAAACTCCAAAGCGCTCTTGGGTCTTCTTACGAGAGCTTCCGTTACAGGTTCTTCTCGTAGGACTCGATCATCTTCTTGACCATCTGGCCGCCCACGCTGCCGGCCTCACGAGAGGTCAGGTCGCCGTTGTAGCCGTCCTTCAGGTTGACGCCAACCTCTTGCGGTGTGTATTCACCTCAAAGAATCGGATTTTTTCACTACTTAAAAATGCAAAGTGCAAAAAAGAGGCGAAATACGAGATAAAACGGATATTTGGTCGGAATCACTCATTTACATCGGGGACAAACAAAGGGAAGTCTTCGCATACGGCGATTTGTACTAACAATGTGTTGACATTTTCTGCTGCTGTGGGTATACTAAAGAAAAAGGAGGTTTAACGCTATGCAAGGTTCAAGTATCAATGTAGCTTCTGCGCCCAAAACGGCGATGTTTCAGATGCGTATTAACCCGGAGATCAAGCGAGAGGCTGAGGATGTTTTTTCTGCCTATGGACTGAGCTTGACGGATGCGTTTAATATTTTTTTACAGCAATCGCTGAACAGTAACGGCTTCCCGTTTCTGCTGTCTCCCGAAAACGCAGAGTATATGAAGTCAAAGGCTGCGGCTCAGCTTATGGCGGAAATCGACAAGGGATGGAAATCTGCGGAAGAAGGGGGCTGGCTCACGCTGGAGGAAGTGGAGTCTCAGCTTGGGCTGACGGATGTATAAACTGAAAATTACACCGGCAGCAGCCAGTGATTTGGCAGAGATCAGTGCGTATATTTCGATGCAGCTGCATAACCCACAGGCGGCGCGACGCATTGCGAAGAACATCACACATGATTTGCGACTTCTACAGCAGAATCCGCATTTAGGATTTTCCGTCTCGGCCAAAATTGGTAGAGAAACTAACCTGCGGGCACTGCTCAGCGGAAATTATTTTCTGTTCTACCGCATTGAGAATGAGGCGATACAGGTTTCCCGCGTTTTGGACGGACGGCAGGATTATCTGCGGGTTTTGTTTGGAACTACGGAATAAAAGTGAATTTAGCAAATAAAGCACTTTCCATCTGTAAAGGCGGGAGGTGCTTTTATTTTGGGAATTTGAGGAGGGGTTTTCGTGTCTGAGAAGTTTGATTATTACTACGGCGAGGAGAGCGAAAGCTGCTCTTTTTATCGTATCCCGCGGCTGCTGGTTTTAGGGACGCGGTTTTCGGGGCTGTCTACGGATGCCAAGCTGCTGTATGGGCTGATGCTGGACAGGATGAATCTTTCGGCGCGGAATGGGTGGTATGACGGGGCTGGACGGGTCTACATTTACTACACGCTGGAGGAGATACAGGAGAGCCTGCGGTGCGGGCATGGGAAGGCGGTGCGGCTGCTGGCGGAGCTGGACACGAAGAAGGGCATCGGGCTCATTGAGCGGAAAAAGCAGGGCCAGGGGAAGCCCACGCGCATTTATGTGAAGCGCTACACCACCCGGGCGGTGCCGCCTCCGGCTGACTTCCCCGGGGAGGAAGTCAAGACTTCCGAAAACGGGAAGTCAAGAGTTCCCCAAAGCGGAAGGGCAGACTTCCCAAAGGGGGACGGAAACTATACAGATAGAAAGCAGACGGATGTGAATCAGCTTTACAGATCCTCCTCTTCGCCGCCCGGCGGCGGGCGATGGGAGAGGGAGAGGATGACAGAGAAAGTGCGCAGCCAGGTGGAGTATGGTCGGCTCTGTGAGCGCTATGAGGTGGAGCTCATAGACGAGCTGGTGGCCGTCATCACCGATGTGCTGTGCAGCACCCGCCCAACGCTTCGGGTGGGCGGCGAGCTGCTGCCTGCCTGGCAGGTGCAGAAGCGGTTTCGGCTGCTGGAGCGGGACCACCTGGAGTATGTCATCGAGAGCTTGCAGCGCACCACGGCGCAGGTGGTCAATGTGCGGGCGTACTTAATGACCACGCTGTATAACGCGCCGGTCACCATTTATCACTATTACCAGGCGGAGGTCCAGCACGACCTGGCTGGTGGGTAGCCCGCCCAGGGAGGCGGGCGTTGTGCTGTCAAAAAAGAAGGAGGATTTTATGCACACGGAGTATTATTTGCTGACCGTAGATGTGACCGTGCAGGGGCCGGTGACGCTTACGGCAGCCACACAAGGGTGTAGAAAGGAGCACCTGGGACCGAAACAAAACCCGTCTCAATTTGAGACGGGTTTTGATATAGTACAAGGAGGAGACAAAAAAGTATGGCAGAAGAAAAGAAAAATCCGCTGATTGGGGCGTTTCGCAGTGCGCCCGCGAAGGACCAGGAGCCGCCCGGCAGCAAGGCGGCGGAGCCGGAGAAGGCGGTGGTGCTGTCCAAGGAAAAAGCAAAGCCCGCTGAGAAGCCAGTGGAGAAAAAGGCGGAGAAGCCTGCATCGACTGCGGCGGAGAAACCGGGCAAGGCTGAGGCGAAGCCGGTGACTGCGCCTGCTGAAAAGAGGGACGAGAAAAAGCCCGAAGAAAAGCCATCCGCCGCACCTGCAAAGCCGGAGGATAAGAAAGCCGCTGCGTCTGCAAAGGCGGAGGAAAAGAAGCCTGCGGAGGACAAGGGCGCCGAGGGTATGCCTGAGTCCAAAAAGGTGACGGAGAAGAAAGATCAGACCGACGCAGACGGCATCCCGGAGGACTTTCGGCTGAACATCGTGGGTGAGGGTGCGCTGGGATCCGTGGTCATGCTGCCAGTGGAGAAGATCGACGACTTTGAGGGCCATCCCTTCCCGGTGCAGGACGATAAGGATATGCTGGACCTGGTGGAGAGCATCAAGAAGTTCGGCGTGCTGGAGCCGGTGACGGTGATCCGCAGCGGCAAGGACCCGGAGCGCTACGAGATGGTGGCGGGCCACCGACGCAAGCACGGCTGTACCCTGGCGGGGGTGGCGCAAATTCCCGCCATTGTTCGGGATATGGACCGGGACAGCGCCATCATTTACATGGTGGATTCCAACCTCAAGCGGGAGAATATCTCGCCCATGGTCAAGGCCCGGGCCTATACCATGAAGCTGGAGGCCATGAAGCGCAAGGCGGGACGGCCTACCAAGGCGCAGATGGAGGCGGGCTACAAGCCCATGCGGGCCGACGAGCAGCTGGCCCAGCAGACCGGGGAGAGCCGAGCCACCATCCAGCGGCTGACGCGCCTAACCAAGCTGGAGCCGGAATTGCAGAACATGGTGGAGGAGAAAAAGCTGCCCGTGAACACCGCTGCGGACATCTCCTACTTAAAGCCCCAGGAGCAGAAAGCCCTAGCGGATGCCATCAAGCGGGAAGATAAGGTCCCCACCGGGGCTAAGGCCGCCGAGCTGAAAAAGGAGAGCCAGGCGGGCAAGCTGACGACGGAGAAAATCGAGCAGACGGTAGCGCCCAGCAAGCGGGAGATGTTTTTGCCGCTGAAGGTCACATTCACCGAGGAAGAGCTGCGACCTTATTTTCCCAAGAAGGACACGACCATTGCGGATGCCAAGCGGGTGGTGTTTGAGGCGCTGGACCTGCGGCAACGGGCGCTGAACCGGCAAAAGGCCAAGGCGGAGCAGGAAAAGGCGGCAAAAAAAGCGGCGCCGGGTAAAGAGAGGTGATGGACCATGCCACAGCGGGAGGAGCCGTTTTACAACGCCTATTCCTACGGCGATAAGCTGGAGCCGGGGCAGAAGATGACCCTGGAGCACCACATCAGCTTTAACCCCTACCGGGCAGACCTGTCCTCGCTGACAGAGATGACCCTGGGCGATTTGCAGGCCATGCGGGAGAAAAGCGTGGCGGAGGAGCGGAAAATTTTCAATGAATTGCAGGAGCAGGCCCAGCTTTGGGAGGCGCAGGCGGCCCAGACTATGGTGCTGGAAAAAGCTACGGAATATAAGCTGACCCCGGAGGTGAAGAATAGCGGCAACCGCTGGGAGGACACGGAGTACGGCTGGCGTAGGATCAGCAACCGGGTCTATCAGATGACCTACCGCATCCGGGAGGACACCGCCTATGACCACAAATTAAAAAAGCAGGTCCCGGTGGCATGGTATGTGTCCTGGAGTGTGGAGTATAACCTCCCGCCCAGGAAGGACCCGTATTACAGCAGACCGTCCCCGTTGGCTGGGCAGGACAACAAGCGCTATGGGGATAAGGCCGCGGCGGAGCGGTATGTGCAGGGGCGCATTGCGGCCTATGCGCATTTGTTCCGGGAGATTTCGCCGCCGCTGCCGGAAAACCATGCGCACCTGTTTTCGGTAAATGGGAAGCTGCTGCCGGGGTACACGGTGCAGCCGCACCAGCCTACGCCGCAGGAGCTATTGGCGTTTGTGGAGGACGGGGACACGCCGCGCAGGAAAGAGGTTAAGACGAAGAAACGAAACCGGGATAGAGAGCGATAGGAGGAGAACATGAAGGTGTTAATGGTAGAGCCGGGCATGGAGCCCTACGAAAAGGAACTGAACGGGCTGAAGGAGATGCAGCAGGCTGTGGGTGGGCTGATCCAGGCCATCTATCCCTTTGAGGACAAGGTGGCCGTTGTGTGTGACGACGAGGGGATGCTGAAGCCCAATGAGTTTAACCGCAGTATGCCAGGGGGCTACGGCGGGGTGTTCGGGCCGTTCTTTGTGTGTGGGCTGGGCGCGGACGACTTCGTTTCGCTGACGCCGGAGCAGATGGAGGTCTACAAGAAGCAGTTTCACCAGGCGGAGCTGCTGCTGGGGGTCAAGGACAATACGCCGGTGACGCTGCGGGTGGAGCCGTTTAAGAAGCGGGATGGGCCTAAGAAGGAGCGGGATAAGGGGGTGGAGAGGTAGAATATGACGGTTGATATACAGAGGACCCGATTTGAGGCGGTGGAGATATGCGGGGTGCCGGGGCTTTTCACCGTGGAGCGTGTTCGCAGGTCTGAACTGCCGAATGGCATCTATGCCTACGATATGCAGACCTCTCCGGAGGATTGGTCGCAGCCGTGCCTGCTGGCCTGCCATATCACGGTGGAGCATTATGGGACCGTGCTGACCGGCCAGCGCATCGACCTGCCGGAAAACGGATACCGGGACCTGGCTCCCGGCGACTTCAACTGGCCATGCTCCAGGGACAGACCTACCATTGCGGAGTTTGCCCAGCGGCATGGGCTGTCTATTAAGCCCCGGTGCCATGCAAAGACGGCACCGACACGGTAGGGATGGACAGCGCCGTTCGGTGCTGTCCACGCAAGCATGGCATTTGGTAGCACAAATGCCGCTTGTTAGGGGCGCGGCCCCTAAGACCCCGGCGGTGCGTAATGCGTCTCAATTTGAGACGCATTTTTTATGGGAGGTGAGAGACACGAGAAAACGAAACCGGCATGTGAGCGTATGGCTGAACGACGCGGAGCTGGGGCATTTGCGCAGGCAGGCGGCGGCTGCGGGGCTGGGTGTGGACCCGTTTCTGCGCAGCCTCATCCTGGGCGTGGAGCTGCGGCCACGGCCACCCGACACCTACGCCGCCCTGCTGCGGGAGCTGTCGGCCATCGGCAACAACATCAATCAGATCGCCCACACGGTCAATGCACAAAAGTACGCGGCGGACAGCCAGGTGGACCGGGCCGTGGCCCTTGTGCAGAGGGCGTGGCGGCTGGTGAAGGACAGCTTTTAATGGCGTATACGAAGATCATTGTGATCCGCGGGCGGCTGGATAAGTGCCTTAGCTATGTGGAAAACGAGGAAAAGACCTATTTGGAGACGGCTGTGGACTACGCACTGGACCGGGACAAGACGGAGCGGGTGTGCTTTGAGACGGCCCTAAACTGCGGGCGGGACACGGCCTATGAGGACATGGCGCAGACGGCCCGGCGCTGGGGTAAGGAGGGGCGCGTGCGCAAGGGGTATCATGTGATCCAGTCCTTCCGGCCCGGTGAGGTGACGCCGGAGCAGGCCCATGCCATAGGCGTGGAGCTGGCCCGTCGGGCCCTGGGCGGGCGGTATGAGGTGGTGGTCGCCACCCATTTGGACCGGGCGCATTTACACAACCATGTGGTGTTTAACGCGGTGTCCTTCATGGACGGGAAGATGTACCGGGACAGCTTTCGGGATTACTATGAGGGCATACGGGGCATATCGGACGCTCTGTGCCGGGAGAAGGGGCTCTCCGTCATTGAGCCGGGCGAGGATGCCGCGCCCTCGGGACAGTACCGGGCGCAGCAGCGGGGCGGGACCACGCTGCGGGAGGTGGTGCGCCGGGACATGGACGAGGCTGTCCACAGGGCACTTAGCTATGGGGAGTTCCTGCGGGAGCTGCGGCGCATGGGCTACCAGGTGAAAAGCGGGGACAATGTGAAGCACACCGCTGTGCGTCCCCCGGGCGGTCGGCGGTTTATCCGGCTGGACAGTTTGGGGGACGGCTACGGAGAAGCGGACATCCGGGCGCGTATCAAGAGCGCGTGGCAGAGGCCATTGCAGCCGCCGTCCGGGCGCAAGATATATCGTGTGCGGTGGATGCCGGAGCGAACGAAGCCCCTGCCCTATTTCCAGCGGCTATACCTATATTATATGTATCTGCTGCGGGGACCCAGGCGGACGCGGAACACATCTCCGGCCCTGCGGCGGGAGGTGCTGAAGCTGGAGCGATACCAGACGCAGTTTCGGTATCTGCGGGAAAACCGTATTGAGACGAGAACGCAGCTTACCATGCTGCGGGACGCGCTGCAAGGGGAGATGGACGCGCACACGGAGCAGCGGCGGCAGCTTTATTTGGCCCGGCGCAGGGGCGCGGAGGGGCTAGACGCGGAGATCGCGGCGCACACGGAGCAGCTGCGGTGGCTGCGGAAGGAGTGGCGGCAGTGCTGCGCCATTGAGACGGACGCCCAGCGGATCGGGCAGCAGTTTACCGCAGAGCGGGAACAGGAAATTTCAGACAAAGGAGGACCGGAACATGGATGCAGGCAGCGAAGCCGTTGACCTGATGGTGCGGGAGGGCTTGCAAATTGCAGAGGCAAGCATCAAGCTGCTGGCCGCAGGCAGCAAAAGCTTAGCGGCATTTCTCTATGCCCTGGCCAAGGACAACAAGCGGGTGTCCGGCAGGACCAACATGGGGCGCCTGCTGCGGGAGGGCAAGGAGCTGCGGGTGTTTCAGCTGCGGGAGAGCGACCTGGCGGCGTTCCACGCCTACGCCAAAAAGGGCGTTCTCTACGCGGTGGTCAAGGACAAGAACGCCCGGGACGGGCTGGTGGACCTTATCACCAATGTGGACTTTGCGGCGCAGGTGAATCTGTTTTTGGAGCGCCACGGCTATGCCGCGCCCCGGCGGGAGGACAGCGAAGCAAAAAAAGCAGGAGCCCGCGCAGTACCAAACAGCTCCTCACCACAGCGCGGGAATGGCTTGACGCGAGAGGAGACGACTACTGAGGGAAGACCCTCGGTAAAGGGGCGGCTGGCAGCGCTAAAACGGGCAGCCGGAGAGACGGAGCCGCATTTGCCGGGCGGACGGATGCCGCCTAAAATTCGGGAATAGGAGGTTATGGAGAATGGCAAATTTGGAGGAGATCGTTTCAAGGAAAACGAAGAACGACAGCCAGTGGAAGGCGAGGCAGCAGGCGGACCGGGAAAACCTCATGGCCTTGCAGGACGCGGCGGTCATGGAGATCACCAGCAGTCCGGAGGCGTACAGCCACTACCTGGACTTGCAGGGGGACAACCCGGCGTACAGCGCGGGGAACATCGCCCTGGCTATGGTGCAGGATGGGGATGTGACGGTGTTCGGCACCAAGGAGAAATGGAAAATGCTGGGGCGGTTCGTGCCGGTCAGCGAGAATGGGAATGGCATACATATCTTCGCCCGGTCTACCTTCGGCAAGGGCTACACGCTGGCGGATGCCTACGATGTGCGACAGACCCAGGGGCGGCCTATGAAGGAGGTGAAGCTGGAAAATGACACCAGGGAGATGGAGTCGGCCATGGCGACGCTGCTGAACTATGCTGCCTGTCAGGTGGTCATTGACAAGGAACTGCACACTCCCGCCGTCTATGATCCTCAGCGGATGGAGGTAGCCATCAACCCGGACTACCCGGACGGTGAGATGTTCGCTGCCATCGCCACAGCGGTGGCTCATTCGCGGCTTCACGGCAAGGGGTATAACACGCAGTATGAATATGCCGAGTGTGATCTGGACGCGCAGAGCGTGTCGTACCTGCTGTGCCGCCGGTTTGGAGTGAAGCGTGAATTGCCGGACCTGGCGGAGATGCCCGCCCTGTATGAGGGCTGGGACACCCAGGAGCGGCGGCAGGCATTGGACCAGATACAGAAAATGAGCAAGCAGATCGGCGCGTCCGTGGAGAAAAGCATCACGCCCCAGCGGAGCAGGGTGCCGATGCAGCACAGCGGACGGTAAGGTTTCTCCTGCCTGCGGGAGTGTAAGCCGCCGCGCTGCACCCGTCAAGGCTGGGCGGCTGCCTTGCATCAGCCGCCCACGAGCCGCCCAGTGTGCGCACTGGACGGGCCTTGACCGGAGCCGCCCAGCGGCTTTTGTGGCAGGGAAGGGGGAAACCATTCCTATCCGCGCAGAGCGCGGATAGAGCCAATATGGATTAGAGCGCAGCGGGGGCGGCGTACAGAACGGGAATTGCGTCTCAAATTTAGACGCAATTTTTGCTGAAAAGGTTTTTTTCTTCGATTTTTTGACATAAAAAATGCGGTGCGGTACAATGGAGGTGAACAAAAACAAGGGGGCGATCTTATGAAGAAAGCAACTGTATTTTTGCTGCTTGTCTGCCTGGCGGCGCTGCTTGTGGGCTGTGGCGGACAAAAGGAAACGGTGGATGGCGGGGCGCAGAGCAAGACGCAAGCTGCAACGGATGTGAAAGAGGAAGCGGCCCCCGGAACGGCTTCGGAGATAGCGGCGGATTCCGACACGGCGGAGGACACACTGGCCCAGCAGGGCGGAGCGGCGAAAGCGGACACGGGCTCCTCTGCGGGAGACGCAAAGCCTGCGGTGGGGAAAACTCCTGCGCGGGAAAATGGAGCGAGTGCGCCGTCTAAGGCGGGGCCTGCTGGGGGTGAATCATCCGATTCGGCAGGGAGTAGTTCTTCCAAGCCTGCGGGGAATAGTCCATCCGTACCTGCGGGGAGTGGGGCGGCTGGGTCTGCGGAGGAAAAGCCTGCGCTGCAGCCGGAGGAGAAATCTTTTAACATGGACTACTGGCTGGCTTATGCCAAAGACTACGCCGTGGGCATTGGTCTGCGGCTGGATGAAAATGCAACGGATAGCTGGGACACGCCCATCCGATGCAGCAGTAAGACGGAGGATGTTCTGGCCGCCTATATCCGGGATGATCTGACATATTATAAGAACGAGGAAGGCTGCACGGCTGTGTGGATATGGGCGGAACAGGTGGGAGATGGGCAGTACGAACTGTTCATCGGTCGCGGGTAACGCAAAACATATAGGAGAAAGGCTCTCATGGAGAGCCTTTCGGCCTGTAGATAAAGTGGTGGAATTTGTGATAACGGTAAGGAAGGGAGTGTGAGGGAAACCCAAGAAGGGTGTCCCTCACCATTGAAATCAGTAGTTTTTGAAACTTTGAAAAAGTTTCAAAAACTTAGGCAGCGGGTCGAAAAGATTTTTTCGACCCGCTGAAAGGCTCTCTGTGAGGGCCTTTTTCTTATGGCAAAATTTAGGAGAATGGGAGGGTTAATTTGAAACGAATTATCAAGTGCGTAGCGGCGTTTTTGCTGGCGCTGGTGCTGTGTTTATGCCTGCTGCCTACCACAGCTTTTGCGGCATCTAAGCAGGTGTATATTTGGAATTTTCCGCTGTCAGATGACACCTTGAGAACCAGCGGCAAGTGGGGGCATGGGACGTTAAACCTGCGGTTTGGGTATCATGTGGCAGCTGGCAACTACACGCAGTTTCGGTGCCTGGATTCCTGGCAGGGGGAGGTGGCCTACTGCATTGAGCCGGGTGTGCCGCAGAAAAACTATGATTCTCTTACGGACCACGATGACACATGGTGGGACCGCATGACCCTGCCTGCCGGGCATCCCCTTACGCCCCGCGAGGTGCAGCGGCTGATTGGGCGGGTTATGAGCTACGGCTATCACGGCTCTATCGGCGGGGGCTGGTGGGCGGATGTGGAAGCTACGGCGGAGAAAATGGCCTGGGCCTATGCCACGCAGATTCTCATTTGGGAGGTGGTGGTAGGCGAACGGGACAGCAGCTTCCGCCACATGGATGTGAAGTCTATCTGAAATCGACACAGACGCCGAGGGCAAATCACTAACGAAAAATGATGCCAAAACATATACCATTTCTGTGCCGCTGAAAACAAAAAAATTCGATCTGACAATAACACCTGAAGAACCGGATAAGACGAGGGTGTATGCGGTAAATAGCAGTACTGAGACTGAGCTTACGAACAAAACAGAGAAAGGCGCTTATCAGTATACCGTGAACCTTGGTGAAAATGAATATACTAAGAGTCTTACTTTCCTTTGCAAATATAACGGAGAAGGTTCAGCTGTGGACGCGGAGTATACGGTAAATATTGTAAGGAGCGGTGAAGGTACGGGTACGGAGGACGATCCCTATTTGCTCAGAACGGCGGAGGATCTGCTCAACCTTCAGCAGAAGGTAAACGGCGGAGACACCTGCGATGGCAAATATTATCGATTTGCCAATGACATTACGCTGCCCGCAGACTGGGAACCTATCGGCTGCCTGAAGGGTGATTTGGAAAAGGGTGATTACTCCTACGGCCATAAGGTCGGCACAACGATTTTCCCCTTCTCCGGCAGCATTGACGGCAATAACAAGCTCTTGACTGTCCCCGAGGGCGGCAAGCCCCTGCTGGGCTATGTAAATGGCGCGGAGGTCAAAAATCTGAACATCTATGGCCAGAAGATCAACGGCTACGGACTGGTGAACGACCTGCATGGTGTGAATCTGTCCGGCAGCGCCATTGTTATTGACAATGTGGCACTGAAAAGCGGCAGCAGCACGCTTAAGTCCGGCCTCATCGGCGCGGAGATCGACAAGCACTTCAACAGCTATGCCGGCGCCAGCGCGGGATTCACGGTCACCGTTCGTAACTGCACCATTGAAAAGGATGTTGTGGTGGGCTATGACGGCACCCAGAGCGAGATCGGCTCCATCGCCGGGCGCATGCAGGGAACGGTGGAGAATTGCGTAAGCTATGCCACGGTGAAGGGCGTGCACTATGTGGGCGGCATCATCGGCACAAAGGATAACGCCTTGGGTGACTGCACGGTGAATAACTGCACCTTCGGCGGAACGGTGGAAGCCTCCGGCAACAATGCCGGAGGTATCGTGGGCGGCGGCTACAACGATAGCAGCGCGCCCAACGGCATCCATGTTGGCGTGAAGAACTGCGCCGTTACCAAGGATGTCGCAGTCTCCGGAAAGGAGAATGTAGGCGGCATCCTGGGCGGTGACGAGATCGTGGCCCAGGCATGGAACAGCTACGCCATCACCGACAACACCTTCCTCGGCAAGGTCAAGGGAGAGAAGAATGTGGGCGGCATTATCGGCTATTACCGCAGCCTGAACAAATTTGACAATATTTCCAATAATATCTACGCCGCCGACTGCGGCGCGACCAAGGGTATTGGTGCCGTGGAGTTTGTGGACACCAATCAGTATGCGAATCTGATGAAAAAGGATGGCGCGACCTATTTTAACACTTCGAAAATGGAGGTCAGCAAGGAAGACCCCTACACGCTGTATTTGTATGCTGAGGACGGGAAGTTGGTGAAGGGCCCCTATGTGGCAGGCTGCTGGTGGAAAGCCGACCACAACCGCACCGACGACCCCCTGGGGAAGGACGCAGTGAAGCTCTGCCGCAGCACCAACGAGAGCCTCCTGCCCGATGATAACGGCGCAGGTACCCCTGGTGCCACCACCCCCGCCACCGGCGATACCGGCGTGACCCTGTGGGTCATCGCCCTGCCCACGGCAGTCCTCGCCGCCGCCTTCGTCCTGAAGCGTAAGGAGCGGGAGGCGTAAGCTCCCTGTAAAAGAGGGCGGAAACATCCGCTGAAAAAACAATAGAAAAAACCTCCGACCCTTTGGAGAACCAAGGGCCGGAGGTTTTTTGACCGCATAAGAACGCACATGGAAAGGATGCGATATTGCATAAACAAAAAGTCGACAATTTCATACGAATCCCGTCACATTTGCGTCGGCCATTGTAGAACGAACATAGGACACAAATGGCCAAAAATCGTGTAAAATCATTACAGAAAGACCAAGCAACTCTGCGCCGGACTGCAAGGGGGCCGCCGTGGCGGACAGTTCTTTGGATGCCAAAATACACAAGGACAGGAGGAGTATCAGTGCCGTTAGTTTATTATGTTTCGGACCTCGAAAAGAATGGAACTTTGGACGCTGAACGATTGCTGCGTCTTTTGGGTTTATCCGGGAAACTGTCGGGGTTTTACTATACAGTATACATGCTGGAGCAGGTTCGGGAAAAGCCGGAGTGTATTTTGCTGATCACAAAGCGGCTGTACCGGCAGACAGCGCAGCACTTCCACACCTCAAGCGGCTGCGTGGAGCGAAACCTGCGCACCCTGGTGCAGGCTTGTTGGCGGCAGCCGGACCACGGCTTGCTGGAACGCATTGCGGGGCATCCGCTGTCACAGCCGCCGACAAATACGCAGTTCATTGATATGCTGGCAGCCTACCTCCGCAGCAGTGCCTAAAACGCTTCCCCTGTTTCGGCGGCGGTGATGTACTTTTTCCCTTTCCGCATCGCCGCCGCAGTTTTTATGCGCGTGACAGCGCCATTCTGTAATGTGTCTCAATTTGAGACGGATTACAATGTGCAAAAGCTCCCCTCGTCCTGTGCAGGACGAGGGGAGCTTTTTGTGCGATCAATTTTGGGGTGAGCTATGGGATGAAAGACGACGCTCGGTTATTGCCTCGTTAAGCAGTTGCTGTAGCAGATCCATTACACCTTGTGCAGATTGTATGGTGGCAATCATCAGTAAATCGCCATCTACCTCCGACCAATTAAGTTCGTAACCAGCGTTGCGTATGAGTTGCGTTAGAAATGTTCGCTGTGTGCGGCCATTTCCTTCACGAAAAGGATGCAGATAATTAGTGGAGCAGTAAAAATCAGTGATCTCTTCTACAAATGTATCATGGGATAACCCTCTGAGATACTTCCGATCTTGCAGCCGTTTGAAAATCAAATCGGCTTGTTTTTCAACATCTTTTGCTGGACAAAAATTTGTTCCCTTCTTGCTGATATTGACGGTGCGTACCTGCCCAGCCCAATCGTATAAATCAGCGAACAAAAAACGATGGACAGCCTTATAGTGGGCAAAGTCAAAAGATTTCACCATCGGTTCGGCTGTCCATTCTGCACTGCGAGCAGAGACCAGTACGGTTTCTACCTCGTTCAATTTCGCTTCATCGTGAATATCAAATTTGTTCACTAACACGGAAGTGCCGGGGTAGCAGTTGTTTTCTATCGGGTCTATACTGTATGCCATCGTATTTACCCCCGTGCTATAATTTCTTGAACAAGTGCAGCCACACTGGTGCTGCCGTTTAGCAGCCGGACGCAGTCCAGCTCCGTTTGTTTTGTGACCGGGTAGCCTTCCATGCTTGCCGAGGCTAATGCGTCCTGTAAAGCAGAGTATTCCATCTCACTCATAAAAACACCTCAACTTAAAAGTAGTTATATTATAGCACAGACAACAGTTATCTGCAACAGTTTGTCCTTGCGAGGAACAGTCTATGGCTTTGAAATAAGAGGAAGCAGTGCGTTTCTATGCCGACTAAAATTTTGCCTCAATTTGAGACGGATTATAAAGTACAAAAGCTCCCCTCGTTCTGATCAGTGCAGGGCGAGGGGGCGTTTACTACCATAAGGGCGTGTTTGAAAAGCGGGTATGGCCTAAAAAATCGACGAGACTATACAACACCTGCCCTGTTTGCGTCGGCCATTGTAGAACGAACGGGGGGCACAAATGGGCAAAAATCGTGTAAAATTATTACAGAAAGACAGGCCGGATTTGCACCGAACGGCCAAGGGTTTTTTATGCGTGTGTATCGGCCATCAAGGGGTTGGTGGCTGGTGCAGGCTGATAAAGAGCCGAGACTGCACCTTGAAAAGGGCGCTGCTGCGGCGGCGCTGCATAGAGCAGACGGGTACATTCGTGCCGGTGCGAGCCGAGGGAGGACGCCCGCCATGATCTCCGGGCAGGAGGGAGCGACACAGGCGTTTTTCAAAAATAGAGCGGCACTCTGTGGGCCACGACCACCGGCACCCTTAAAGATACTCCCGCATTGGACG
>ERZ1106963.3201-NODE-3201-length-14347-cov-4.025119_pt1 | contig 14347 bp, 20 predicted proteins | sample MGYA00403681_ERZ1106963 | MGnify/ENA primary metagenome ERZ1106963 (study PRJEB35170, sample SAMEA104062407) | human gut metagenome | biome: human gut; feature: human-associated habitat; material: faeces | place: Denmark | collected 2012-05-03 ...
GCGCGTCATCGGAGCAGGCGGAATTGGAAATATAGCATTTATCCGCATAGTCGAGGCCGTCGTCGGCAAATTCCTCCATTCTCTTTTCAATCTCCTCGATCACGCGCTTTTTGCCGCGGATTTTATTGCGCGGGATAAGTCTGCCGAGATCGTCCATATTGAGAAGAGGGCAGATTTTCAAAAGGGTGCCGATAAAGCCCGACGCCTTGGAGATCCTGCCGCCGCGCACGTAATATTTGAGGTCGGTGGAGAAAAACCAATGATGTACGTTAAGCTTGTGATCCTCCGCCCAGGTGACGAGCTCCGCGATTTCCATACCCTCGTCGCGCAGGTCTGCCAGCTTATCCATGAAAAGGCCGTAGCCCGAGGACGCGCCGAGAGAATCGACGATATAAATTTTCCGCGCGGGGAACTTTTCCTTGAGCAAGGTCGCCGCCGCGGCAGCCGAGTTATACACGCCCGAAATCCCCGAAGAAAGGCAGACGTGCACGATATCCAGCCCCTGCTCGAGGAAGGGGGTGAAATACTCGACAAATTCCTCCACGTTCACCTGCGAGGTGCGGGTCGGCTCCCCCGCCTCCATGCGGGCATAAAAATCGTCGAACGAAACCGTTTCGCCCAGGTCGTCGGGATATTCCGTTTCGCCCAAATAATAGTGGAAACAGATATAACGAATGTTTCTCTTGTCGAAATGCTCTTTCGTCAAATCCGCAGTGGAGCAGCAGCTCAATATGTATTTTTCCATGGAAAACACCTCTTGCGGCCGATATCGGCCGATTATTTTTATACGTTTATATTATATCATATCCGCCGCCCAAAAGCAATAGTCAGAAGAAAAAAAGAGGGACAAATCCCTCTTTCGTAAAGTTTTATAATGGTGTAGAACAGTAAAGGAACTGCTCTACACCGTTTTTTTATTGTTCAAATACGGGCGGCGGCATTACGCAAAGGACGGTAACAGAATGAAAATAGGCGAACACAAGATTTTGAAAAAAGGCGGCTCTATTCGGGAAATTTGGTTGACGAAATGGAAACCGAAAAAAGAATATCAAGTTTGGGGCTTGCATATCGGCGAAGACGGAAAGGCAACGGGTTGGTGCGTTTTGTTCAGCGGCACGTTGAAGCAAGCAAGAAATTACGCAACACTTTTGAATTAAAGGTAAACAGCTGTGTTAACGGCTATACGGGCAAATAAACAAAAGAGAGGTAAACGAAACAATGAAAAACGGAACAGAAAAGTACATTGAGACGGTCGCGTATCTCGGCAAACTGTATGACTTTGTAAATGCAAAGTTATTCGGCGGTGAATTGGTGAAGCCTGTAATTACCATACAGACGGACGAACGGAACAAAACGAACGGTTGGTGGTCGGTAAAAAAGGTTTGGAAATGGATAGATAAAGAGCCTGCAAATTGCGCCGAATGTGATACCCCTAACGACTGCGAAAATTATACGGAGTGTTACAAACCTGTTGAGCGTGAAGAACACGAACTGAACATGACAGCGCAACAACTGCATCGCCCTATCAATGAAATAGCGGCAACGCTCATACATGAAATGTGCCATCAATATGCAAGCGTACACGACATGAAAGACACTTCGCGGAGCGGTAACTATCACAACAAACTATACAAAAAGATAGCGGAAACCCACGGCTTGACGGTTGAATGCGTACCGCAAATCGGTTGGTCGCATACGACATTGACGAATGAGACGGCGACAATAATAGCGGACTATGTAAAGGACAACCCCGCAACGGTAATATATCGGTTGCCCGTAATGAAAGGACAGACGGTCAAAACTTCAAGCACCCGCAAATATAAGTGTCCGTGTTGCGGTCAAAGCGTGAGAGCGACGAAAGCGGTCAATATCATTTGCGCCGACTGTAACGAACCTATGAGCGAGGAAGAATAAAGAATGCTTCTTGACATTGACAGAAACGAGTTTGAGAAAATGTCGCGGGCGGGCTTCTTTGAAAATGTCCGCTTGCGCGCTCAATCGCTGGACACGGTGCGGGAACGCTGCAAAGCATTGGGGCTTGTGTGCGTGTCTGATAGGTCGTACCGATTGGGCGATTTGTACCGCGTTTCGGCGGCAGATATTTATTACAACGTAATACGCACGACAAGCGGCTTTTGGCTTGTACGGCAGAAAAATAAAACGGAAAAGGACGGTAACGGAAAATGCAAGACAACTTGAAAGAAAAGTATGGAATAACGGACGAGGAATTGAAACGGGCGGTTGACCAAATACAATTCGGGAAAATCGCTTGCGATGGTATTGTGCTTGTTGCGCTTTGTGATTTGGTTTGCAACGGCGATATACAACCGCCAAAAGAAAAGTAAGCCTACAAACGAGCCGTTGTAAAGACGGCGAACGCAAGCGGGGTTTTCCTCCTGCCCCGCTATTATCGGAAAATAGTATAACGGTAGTATGCCTTGCTCGTGGATACTCGGTAACAACCTTGTTGAAACCTTGGCGGCGCGGTGTTCAATTCCCGCTTTTCCGACCACTCCCGCAAGGGGAAATAAAAAAAAGACGGCTGGCAACCGACTGCCAAAGGAGCAAATTATCAAAATGGCAAATGAAACGAAAAAGACGGTAAACGAAAAGGCGGCAATGAATGTAACGGAAACAATCAACGGGCATTTGGTTGTAGTGCGCGAGCCTATTCTTGACAAGAACGGCAAGCAAATGCAGACGAAAGAAGGGCGCGACTATTTCGCGTATTGCGTGCGCGGTACGGTTCGCGGTCGTGCGGTGAAAGCGGACTTTACCCCGAAGGATTTCGGCGGTTATGAGCCTTTGGACATAGTTTTTGACGTTTCCCCGAAAGCGGAATTGTTCATGGAAGAACGAGAGAGCGAAAGCGACAAAACGGGGAAAATCACGAAATATATGGCGTATTGGGTGCAGTCCGTGGACGAGGACGGACGAATTTACAAATGCAACGTAAAACCCCAACGCGACAGCGACAAAGCATTGTTGGGCATGTTGCTCAACTATATCGGGGGGTGATGATTTGTGTAAATAGTTGAAAATACACTTTCAAAAAGGTTCAGCTCGGCTGTGGAAAACAGTCGGGCAAAAACCGTATTCCCCTCACATTCTCTTTAACAGAGAAAAGCACCCTGCAAGGGTATTGCTCCCCGCAGGGGTAATGAGCAGAAACAACGAAGAAAAACAAAAAAAAACGAGGTAACGAAAAAAAATGAAAGGCTTTATTGAAATGACGGTGTATGCAGGCAGAGAAAGAGTGTTGATTCCTGTACGGATAATAACGGGAATAGTCGAGGACAAAGACGGAACATTTATTGAAACAGGACTTGACGGCAAAGGCAAATTAGCGGGCGTATTCGTGACGGAGAGTTACGAAGAAGTCAAACAAAAAATACAAAATTGCGAGGTGTAGAAAATGTCAAAAAAGACTTATACCGCCAAAGAGCGTAAAGCGTATCACATGGGACGCGCGTATGCAACGGCGAAAGCGGGTAAACGTGTAAAATGCACGGGTGAAAAGGAAAAACAATCTTTCCGAAACGGCGTAAACGCCGTGCGCGGAAGAAAGAGCACGGCAAAGAAAGTGGGTAAGCGGAAAAAGTCGGCGGACGGCATTTGTCTTGTGGACGCGAACGGCGAAGTTTTTACGGTGATTAACGGTTAAACGCTATGATACGTTTTTCCCGAAAGCAAAAAGAACTTGCGCGTTCCGTACCCTATGCAGAGTTACAAAAGCGGTACGAACGAAGCGAACAAAAGTTAGACAATGCGGCACGGCGCGGCGATTTGAAAGCGGTTGACCGTGCGATGAAAGAGCATCGCAACTATGAATATGCGTTGCTGTGTAAAAAATCGAAAAAATATTAAGTGAGGTAAAAGAAAATGGCGAATTATCACGATAATTCAAGTTTAGGTTGGAAAATACTTTCCCTGTTCCTCGCGCTGATTATGGTTGCGGGCGTAATAACGGGCGTGGTTTTCTGGCAGAAAGGCAATATTGTTTTTAATCCCGTAAAACAGGGACAGCCGAATGAAAATCTCGACGAAAACGGCGGAATGGTGCTCCCCGACGAAAGTGTGGGTACAGGTATGAAACTTATGTCGGCAAAGATAGCCCCCGAAGATTATGCGGACTATGGCATTATGCCGACGGCAGAAAGCGCACAAAAAGTAACGGCAGTTATTGTGCCCGATAACGCGACTAATCAAGCGGTTGATTATACGGTCGAATGGGTAGATCCTGCGAGTGAATGGTCAACGGGTAGGACGGTAACCGACTATGTGACGGTATCTCAGGGATATGACGGCGCTTTGACGGCGACGGTAACGTGTGTACAAGCGTTTGGGGAACAAATTAACGTAAGAGTAACGAGCCGTGATAATCCCGAAGCGACCGCAACACTCTCCGTCAATTATGTGAAAAAAATTGACAGCGTTGATTTTTCTGTTCAATATCTTCCTTCGGGGGAAACCGTAACCGTTGTTGATTTTTTCAAAACAGACGTAACCAATTTAAAAATAGTTGTGTCTCCTTTATACGGTGTCGGCACGATTGACCCGGATAATTTTGTTTTTGAAGATGTCAAATTGGGTCTTGTCTCGGATTTTCTTGAAAAGTGCGATATTTATGGCTTGGACTATTTGGGTCCTGTGGAGTATTCGGAAGGACGTCCTTTATCTTTGTATTTAAATAGCGGAATGTTTCGGGGTATGGCTGATTTTAATTCAAGGTTTAAGGCCCTTGCAGACTTTAATTCGGAGTTTTTGGACAGTGTATTATATGTTTCATGTAGTTATAGTTCATCTTATAATGGCGAGGTTTATTCCTCTGGTACGTTTGATGAAAATTCTTCGGGAAACCGTTTGGGTATAACATTGGAAAGTCTTTTTGTACCTGTTACCGATATTTCTTTTTCTTCTTCAAATATTGTTTTTTGAGAGGTAAACGGTGATGGGCAAAGCAGGTAGTGCATTGGGCAGGTTAATTATGTGGCTGTTGGTGATTGTTTTAATTATTTTAGTTGCGGCTGTTGCACTGTTTTTTGTTTTGCGTAGTCAAGGTATGACCTATTATGTAGAATATGGCGGCGAACGATATTTTTTTGGTTCAGACGGCGGCGGAGTTAATCTTTATTGGGGTATTGAGAATAAGTTTTCCGTAAAGTCTCTGACGGGCGGCAAAGTCAATTATTCCGTACAAGTAAAATCAAATAGTATAAATAAAGTTTGTTTTTCGGTCGGCGATGAACTGTATTATTTGTATAGCGGTAACAAAGGACAGGACGATTATTCGCAAGTATTCGGTTTGGAAAAGCGCATGGACGGTTTTTCGTTGACTTTTCCCGGCGGTTATACCGTTGAACAGGCAATCGAAACGAAGTACGGCGGCGATATAACGCTTATGGACGAACTTTCGGACAGTACGGCGTATTTCGTTATTACCGTTTCGTGTGATAAAAATTCTGTCGATTTATGGTTTGTGTTCGGCGCAGAGGTTGCAGGTTTAATATTTGACTCGCCGCAAATCATTTTTTAAGAGGTGAGACAATGCGAAAGATATTGAAAGTACACTTTCAACGATTTTTGTCGTTGTTCTTCCTTTTCGTGCTGTGCGCGGCAATGTTGTTGGGCGGGCAAATGTCCGCCCCGCTTGCCTATGCGGATACCGTTGTCGGTGACGTGAAAATGGACAGTTCCAACGTCATAGACGATTTGCAAAATTCGACCGTGGACGGCGTGTCGTTCGATATTTCAAACTACGCCTTTGACGAAAGCAGGCAAACGCAAGTATTTATGTTCGCCGAATACTGTTACAGTTTTTACAGTAACAGGCAAGGCAATTACGGGCTTTACGTTTACGTTTGGAACCCGCAGGGCTTGCACTTCAAAATAAATTCTGCATTGAATATGGTGAGCATGCGCGCAGGCGATAACGACGGTATCGGGCATACGAAGTACACGCTTGCGTATCTCAATCAATGCGAATTGCCGAATTATGAGGGCTTGTTCCTCAAATTCAAGGTCATGCTTTCGGGCGAACAGAAAGAACGGATATTCGGCAAACTTGCGAGCGACAAGCGCGTGTACGACGTGAGCGAGTTGGAACTTGTGAAAGACGGCGAAACGCAAGCGGATAGTTACTATGTCGGCACAAAATATACGTTTGAGGGTTTTGCAAAAGGTTACGGAAGCGATATTCACGCCGACAGTACGTTGATTTGCAAGGACGAGCAAAGCGAAGCGTTGACATTGGACGTGCGTTCTACATACTACCGCCCCGAAGGTACGAGCGGCGAAGCATATACCCGCGATACGCTCCATTCGGTGTATTTTGCCGTTCCGCAACGTATTTTAGACACTTATCCGACCGTTTCGCAAGTTCACGCGACTTGGACGAACGCGCAGACCGCCCCTATTTTTGTAACGGGTAACGAAGCTGTGCGCAACGCGATTTTGCCGTATATCGGGCAGACCGTGGACGGCGGACAGTTCATGTACGCAAAGGACGATAATTCCCCCGTGCCGTATGCACTTATTGCTTCAAAATATATCGAAAGCGCAGGCTGGAACAATGCCGCATACGGTCTTTCGTATATGAGTTACAACGCAAACCGTTCGTACACAAATTCCGATACCGAATTGAAGCAGTTGCAATACTGTTTCTTGGCGACGGACGAAAACGGCGGAACGGGAACGGACGTTGCGGACACGTACATTGTCCGCGCGGAAGATTTGCTCGGCAATAAACTGACGGGCGAAAAAGGATATTTTGCGGAATATACGGAAAAGTACGGCGGCGAATTGGTAATGGAACGGTATAGCAAAGCGTTGTTTTCAAGCGTGGCGGATATGCCGACCGAAGTATGGCTTACGCCCGACGACGAATTTACGCTGACCGACGAAGTGATTTCGCAAAATCTTTGGCAGCAGTTTGTCGGGGGCGGTTACAATGTAACGGGAAAAACCGAATACAAGATTTCCGCCATTAAACAGGTAACGGAAAAAGACTTCAAGTCCACGCCCGAAGAAACCTGCAAGGGCTTGTATATCGACGAAAGCGACTATAACGAATTTAAGGCGTTTTACGACGAAGCCGTGACCGTTGACGAAAGCAACCCCGACGACGAGCAAATGGCGGTCGTGCTGTTCCGTTATTATCAGTCCGAATACCCGCATTACGAAGTCGCGGAGTATAAGCGCGGCGAAGGCGATTGGTCTTTGACGGGTACGGCGTTCGGTTATGATTTTATCGATACAAACGCTTATTTTATGCAAATGTGGGTGCAACTCGGTTTCGATATTATCGATATTGAGTTTACGAACGGCGAAAAATCTTTAACGCTCGGCGTTGCCATGTCGCCTATGGATATAAGCGCGGACGGCGGGCAAACGCTGTTCCCGAACAGCGACGAGATTGCTCCCGCTTGGTGGGCGTATGTGATACTTGTCGTCGGCGAGGTGCTTATTCTGTGGCTGTTGCAGATAGTTATTTGCAAGCTGTGCGGGTTGCCGCATTGGATAATGATTGTCCTTGTCGCCGTAACGGTGGTTTTGGATATATTCTTTATCCAAACGTGGGCATTGGCTGTAACGGAATGGCTGAACCCTTATTTGGGTTGGCTTCCGTTCTCATAACGAAAAATTGAAAGTGCACTTTCAAAAACGGTGAAACAATGATTACGATAATATTCGCCCCGCCGCGAACGGGGAAAACGTGTTTTTTAACGCATATCGCAAATACGGCGGCTTTTGATAAAGAACGCAATACCGCCATGCGGCGGGAGATATTATTGAAACAAAAAAACGGCTTTGACGGGATAAAGACTATACCCGCGCATTGCGTATCGGCAAACTATGACATTATAATGCACAAGTTCGGGTATTCTCCCCGCCTTTCCCGTCGTATCAATCCGTTTCGCTTGGGCTATGCGAACGACTTTGTGCAAACGCATTTCAACTTGCCGTATGAGTGCATTTGCATTACCGAAGCGCAAAAGTATCTCAACAGCCGTATGTCTATGTATTTTCCCGATTGGCAAAGCCGTTGGTATGAACAGCACGGGCATAACAACCTTGATATATGGCTCGATACGCAACGCCCCACGCTGATTGACGTAAACGTGCGCGAGCTGTCGCAGTTCATAGAGATTATGGACTTAAAGCTGAAATATGACGGTTTCGGCAGGGTGCGCAATCTTGCTTGGACTATCCGCCGCATTGATAACAGCGGGCTTTTTGACCGTTATATGCAAAGCGGGAAGAAAGACAAGGAATGTTATACGGAAGAGACGGTCAAAGCCGATTATAACGTGTTTGCTTGCTATGACAGCCAAAACTGCAAGCCGAAGTTTTACGACGGGCATTTGCAAGGCGATTTTGACTATATGCCCGCAGAGCCGAACGACGGCACGATTGACGGGTATATCAAGTATTTGCGGGATATGGACGACGAATTACCCGATAACTTCTATATGCGGAGGAAAGCAACGTGATTAACTACAATAAAAACAAGCTCATAAATACTTGCCTTGCAACGTATTACGAAACGTTTGCTTGTACTCTCGATACCGCCGATTTCGTGCCCGAAAAGTACAATAAAAAGATTTTGGAATACATATTCAAAAATCTGAAACGGCAGTTTAAGAGGATAGACAAGGCGGATAAAGCGTACCAAAAGAACATTGCAAGGAAAGAAAAGTTAAAAGCAAAGCAAGCCGCAACGACGGAAAAACAGCATAAAAAGGAAGCCGCGGCGGAAAAGGAAAAAGCCGAAACGACCACAAAGAAAAGCGCGGGTGAGTGATTTAAGCAATTACCCCGCAGGGCAATACCGCTTTGCGGAGTGATAATAGCCGATTGGGGCAGAAAAGCCCCTTTCGGCTTTGGTGTTAGGTTACATTTCGGATATAAACTTTTCGCGGTTGTTGTGCTTGGCTTTTGCCTTTGCAACGTTTTTGTTAAGGTTTTCGCGGTAAAGTTTTGTTCCGTCTATGTAATACCCTTTTCGGTTGGCTTGGCGCATTGCTTTTCCCGTTTCTTGGTACGCGACTTTTTTGGCGCGTTGCGTACTGTGGCTTAACAGCATATCGTTTGCGGTGCGGGCAATGAGTTTCAAGCCTGCTGATATAAGGCTCATTGCGGCATACCCCCTTGTATTTATTTCAAAATCGGCAAATTTTGATACATCTATTTTATCAAATATTTTGGGGTATGTCAATATGAGTAATTTTTTTTTACGAGGTGATTATTATGGGATATATTTTGACGTGTGATGACGGCGAATTTTATTTTGACGACATCGACAAAGCGATTGAATACGGCGAGCAAAATTGCCCGCGCGGTTACAATATCGAAAACTGTTACGATTAACGAGGTGGTTTTTATGGGGAAGAAAAAGAATAATCGTAAACGCTCTACGGGGTGGGCGCATACAAAGCGTTATCCGCACGCAGCACATCCTGCTACATATCGGCGTAAAGGTGTCGGAAGCGACGATATAGAATATATCACGTTTACACACTCTGACGAGGTTGATTTTGGCAACAAAAAGGTTCGTACCGTTCCTATGCTGGATAATGTTAGCCCTGCCGAGCGGCGGAAAAATAAAGAGCAGGGAAAAAAGTTCGGTGAAAACCGTTCCTATGCTTATCCGAAAGTGTTTGTCGGCAAACGGTCTGCTTTGCATAACGAGATAAATGAATTTGAGCCTGTGGAATTTGATATAAAACGTATCGGGAAAATGTTTGAAGTGTTTCCTCGCGAAAATGTTCCCGTGACGGGCGGTAAATCGAAACACAGGCAAAGACAAAAGAAAAAGCCCCGCAAGTAACGCAGGACAAAAAAAAAGAAAGTGCCACGAGCAATTAAGCCTCATTCCGTGGGGGCTACAAGGACGAGAGCGGCAAGCCGCTGACACCGAGCCAAACACTTTCTATGCTCTTATTATACGTAATCGCGGCTATAAAGTCAACCGATTTTCGGTGAATTGCAAAAATGATTTAGAATTTCAAAAAAAAGGCGGTGAAAACATGGAAAATAAGCAAAAAGACGATGGTATTTTAACGCCCGTAAATGTTGTTGCAAAATGCAAAAAGTATGCGGAGCAGTTGAAAGCGGCTGTTCCGTCGGGCGAAAAATGTCCTATGAATAGAGATATTTTTATGAAGTTTTCGTTTTATATGGACTATGCCGTAAATTGGACGAATTTAGTTGTTGCAAGCAAGATACATGATATTATAACCGCTTATATTCTATCTTGCTGATATATTGGGCGGGGTTTTCTTTCCATTCGATTGCGCATTTTTTATAAAATGTGTAGTTCCATGATTTGCCGCAACAAGTACAAAAAAGCCTGTTTGTATTTTCGTTGTAGTCCACTTCTCCGTCACAATTCGGGTAGTTGCGGTCAATTAAGTAAATTAGTTCGTAAGGTCTTATAAGTTCCATATTTAGATAATAGCATTTTTTATTTTTTTAATTCAACCGATTTTCGGTTTAATACAAAAATGATTTAGAGTTTCAAAAAAAAGGATGGTAAACGAAAATGAATTTAACAGTTGTCGGAGTACGGTACGAAAACACAAAAACGGGCGAGTTGGCAGACGATATTATTGTGTTGGGTAATAGTGAATTATCTGATTGCGATTTGGATATATGGCTGTGTAAATTATATCCGCGCTATTGTTCAAAGATTGCCCGTAAAAAAGGCTTTGACGATTATCGTTTCATGTTTTGGAATAGATGTAAAGCAAGCGAAGTGGAAAGGGAGATACAGGAAATGCGCGAGGAATTAAATGATTTTTGGCAGTTAGCTTATGAATTGGGCGAGCGCGTTCCCTCGTCTTTCGTTCCCGATAAATCGGGCAATTGACTTATATATCTTCGTAACAGCATTATTGCGCCTTGTGCATTTATCCCCTCAAAACCACAATTTTTGTAATTTGGACAGCCTAAAAAATCAGGGTTTCCTTTGATGTATTTTAGTCCTGTCCCGCATTTGGGGCATTTGTGATACAATATTGTATTAAAATCTTGTTGTTGTTTAGTCGTAAAACTCATTATGTAAAATTCCTTTTTTTGTTGTAATTATAGCAAAAGGCGAAAAAACTTTCAACCTTTTATCGGTAGCAAAATAAAATTGAAAGTGCACTTTCAAAAAAAAAAGAGGTGTAAAATGAAACGGACAGTTGACGAAAAATTAAAGTATAACCGCGAACAAAAAACGCCGTTTTCTTACGGTTACGTTTGGGGCGTGCAGGCTTACCGCCGTTATCCGAAAGCGAATGCCAAAGAACGTAAACGCATACTTGAAGAAATAGACGATTATAAGCAATTGGCGAAAAACGGCGGAACTCAGTCGCGGCAATGCGGCAAAGGCTTTATGTGCGCGGTGCGGGATTGTGCCGAAGAACGCAAGGCAAAACAAAAACGCAGATAAACGTTTCTTTATCTGTTGCTTTCCCGCAGGGATATTGCACCCCGCAGGGGTATTTTAGTAACGCCGCAAGGCAGGGAGAAACAAAATAAAATGAATACCGCTACATTGATACCCGTTGACGATATGGACGGTTGCCCGTTCCCCTTTTTCGACGATACGCCCGCATTTTCCGAAGCTCCCGCCGAAGGCTGGTATAAGATATACAACGACGGCGGGCATTTCGTTGCGTCGCGAGTTATCCGAAGCAATAAAAAACCTGTCGGGCGTGCTTATGAGCGCGAAGCAATCGACATTCTTTTTGACGGGCTTTTTACGGAAGCATTGAAAAAAGGCTTGAACAATTACAAGAAAGAACAGAAAATGACGGACTATATTAAGTCGGGCATGTTAAAGCTGTACCCCGACCACCCCGATTTGGACGGATTTATTAAGGATAAGATAAAGCGGAAGTATCATAATATCGGGGTACGGAAAAAACGTTTCCGCCGCAAAGCGTACTTAAATAAATGGAATTATTTTGTAACGCTGACTTACGACGATAAAAAGCACGACGAAATCACTTTTCGGCAGAAAATACGAAAGTGCCTTTCAAACCTGCATACGCGGCGCGGGTGGCGGTATATGGGCGTATTCGAGTATTCGCCCGAAAAAGAGCGTTTGCACTTTCACGGGGTGTTTTATATCCCCGACGGGGAAATGCTCGGCAAGATAACGGAAAAGAAAAGTTACAGCCCGCAAGAGGGCAGAGTAAAAACACGCTATGAAAACAGCTTCTTTCAAGAGGCATTTGGCGTGAACGATTTTCAAGAGGTAAGTGAAATGACAGTCAAGCACGGACATGCTTTTGAATACATATTGAAATACATGGAGAAGCAAGGCGAGCGGATAGTATATTCGCGCGGGATAGCGACGGAGATATGCAAGAAAATGAACGGTCGCGCCATAATAACGGCGTTTACGGACTATGTGGAAAAGTTCGTATTGTTCGACGACGTTATCAGTTGGGAAACCGATATAATGCGGTGTAAACCGAAACAAATGACGATGATTGACCTTATTTGCAATCCGCCGCTTACGGCGTGATATTTGCGATAGCATAATAAAAGCACGTTCTTGCGCCTGTGTATGACATAAGGCGTTTTTTGGCATGTCCGAAAAGAGAATAAACCGCACGGGAAAGTGTGTTGCGTTCTTCGCTCGGCTGCCGAAAAAGGATAAACGGCGGTATTCGCTTGCGAAACCGCCGTTATTTTTATGGCTGAAAGCCTGTTTGTCGGTCTGTTCGGTCAGTAGAAACACGACACCGTGTACTGCCGCGCGCAGCGCGGCACTCGTTTTAGTACACGGTGTCGTGTAATGCTCTCTGCTCTCAAATCAGCAAAATTTGGGACTTTTTTGACGGAAAATGACGGTATAATATTACGGATAAAGGACGGTTACGGAAATGACACGGAAAGGAAAGAAAAACATATCCTATACGCAACGCTTACAGTTGGAAGCGTATCTGAAAGCGGGATTGAACAAAAAACAGATTGCCGCGCAGTTGGGTATATGTCTTGCTACGGTGTATAACGAATTGAAACGCGGCGCATACGAATACAAACGGTATAGTTATACCGATTGGCTGGGTGAAAAGCATTATAAGCCCGCAACGGGGTACAGCCCGAATATTGCGGAAGATAAATACCGCTTGAATATGTCGGCGCATGGTGCGCCGTTGAAACTCGGCAACGATTACGATTTTGTGCGTTACGTTGAAAAGCGGGTTTGCGTTGACAGGATTTCCCCGTCTGCCGTTTGCGGGGAGATTAAACGAAATCACCCGTGTAAAACGGTTGTGAGCAAAACGACAATGTATAGATACATAGCGCAAGGGTTGTTTATGGGTATTCGCTCGGAACGCCTGCCGTTCGGTCAACGCCGAAAGCATTATCATAAAACGATAGCGAAACGCCCGCCGAAAGGTACGAGCATTGAACAACGCCCCGCCGAGATTTTGCAACGGGATAAGTTCGGACATTGGGAAATGGACTGTGTTGTGGGCAGACAATTTACCCGCAACGTACTGTTGGTTTTGACCGAACGATTAACGCGCTATGAAATCATTATGAAAATGCCAAATCGCAAGGCGGCAACGGTCGTTGAATATCTTGACAAGCTCGAACGGAAGCACGGCAAGCGTTTCCGTAAACTATTCAAAAGCATTACCGTTGATAACGGTTCGGAGTTTGCCGACTTCGCGGGGCTTGAAAAATCCGTGTATGGCGGCAGGCGGACAACCGTCTACTATTGTCACCCGTACACCTCATGCGAACGCGGTACAAACGAACGTATTAACCGCGATATTCGGCGGTTATTCCCGAAAGGTACGGACTTTTCCAAAGTCACGGATAAGCACGTGCAAGCGGCGGCGCAATGGGTAAACGCATATCCCCGCGAATTGTTCGGCTTTGGCACGTCTGCCGAAGCGTTTGCAACTGCGGTTGCTTCTCTTTAATAGTTTGTTTTTGAAAGTACACTTTCAAAAATGTTGATAGCCGTTGAAAAACGGCTTTTTGTCGTGCAATAAAAACGGACATATCCTTTTTGACGTACCTGTTTTTTGTGGATAAGTCTTTTTCCGAAAGACTTATCCCATACCGATTATAACGTTTCTTAAAATTTTTTTTTGAATTTCTAAAAAAATTCTATAAAAATACTTGACTTTTCATTATGCAACTTCCGGTTCTTCTTCCGTTTCGTCTAAAACTTCGATTTCAACTTTATCAAGCTCCGCCTCATCGTCCATAACAACCGGCGTTTCTTGCTTATTCAGGTCAAGTTCGGCATCTATTGCGGAAAGTTCCGTCTGTAAAGTTTCCACTTCCGCCGCATACTCGAACGGTTTGTCAACTTCAATCTGCGCCTTTG
>ERZ1106963.3206-NODE-3206-length-14335-cov-7.640336_pt1 | contig 14335 bp, 8 predicted proteins | sample MGYA00403681_ERZ1106963 | MGnify/ENA primary metagenome ERZ1106963 (study PRJEB35170, sample SAMEA104062407) | human gut metagenome | biome: human gut; feature: human-associated habitat; material: faeces | place: Denmark | collected 2012-05-03 ...
GCAGACAAAATCGGGAATGTCTCAATATTTCATTGCATATAATATACCCCATTCACAGATTATTTTCAAGTAATATAATCAAATAAATAGTTATTTAGTATACACTAAATTAACGGAGGAACAATAATCCGTCAGAAACAAATGTGCGCAAAAATCCGGACACAACTTGTAAACAAACGGCAACAAAGTCATCAATGAAAGGGTCAACTCTTTGTTTATTTACAGTAGTTTTTGCGTCCCATTGGGAGATTTGGACTTTTCTGCGCAGATCACGCTGTCTGTATGTCGGAATTTGTGCGCTATCAGCAAAAGCCTTCAATTCGGCATCCGCTTCTCTCCGGACGCGATCATCCATGTCACTGAAATTGACAATGGAATACAATGTCGTATAAAGAATCTCCGCATCATTTGAGAATGCCTTGATCGAGTTTGTTTTTGAAGGTGACAAACACTGCAGGGAGGCCACCACCTTCAAAAACTTCTTGTCGCTTTGCCAAGTATTCTCACTCATAGTAACCTGTCACGCCGAAGAGAATGCTTTCCACTTGATTCTCCATAGCAGACATGCCGATTGACAACTTTTTGCTGGTTGCGCCGAATTCGGTAATTTCGGCATCGTTATCCTGCTGAAGCAGCCATTTGTTAAATTCTTTGGCTGTGCGAGGGAGCACGGATTCTGCGATGGTAATTTCACAATCGCTGAACACCTCAACAGCGGTACACTCGTTGTTTTCATTGTAAAAAACATGGAGGTATTTGTAATCATCCGAAGTGTTCTTGCTGAATTTCGATTTTCGAAACTCAGTGAAATCGGGTCCCATCGCCTGCCTTAACGCGGCACGACTCATGCCCAATTGAATTTTACCAACCTTTTCAAGGGGCACAACTGTAATCTTGATCTTCATTTAAATCAATCCTTTCTCTTTGGCTTTTTCCTTCATTTGGGCAATTGCATCATCATATTTGTCGCCAAATTTTTGGATATCGTCAATATCCATTTGCATTGCCTCTTCAAATTTTCCTTCTTTGATCAGGGCTTCCTGCTTGGCTCTATATTCTCTTGCCTCCAAAGAATTACCGCAACTCGCCGTTTGCCGGTGATCCGCTTTGTCCATTACTATAGCAGGTCCATCGTTCACATTCAAGCCGTTTACGTTATTTGCAGGCATATGATGCACTTCGTGGGGCGGTTCCTTTTCCAATTCGCCACGCCATGCATCTTTCAGGTCCCCATAAGTTCCACCTGTCGGCTTTGTTTCATTGACGTCTGCACCAGTTTCAGGGGACTCACCATTCTTTAGTCCCTCCGTCTCTTCCGTTGCTTTCCCTGCGGTTTCGAGAGACATCGAGTTTTCCTCTCTTTCACTCCGATACACCGTTCCCAAATCCGAATCACCCTTATGATTTGACAAATCTCGCCCCGGCTCAGGGGCGGTTTTTTCCTTAACCTCTGGCCTGCTTATGGGACCCCTCTCCTCATCGCCGGAATCTTTAAACGTTGGTAACTCATGATCGAGTTCAGGTAAATTTTCCTGCTCGATTTCTGCGGGACCATTACCCATCATATTTCCATCATCACCATCTTTGAACTGCGGAAGAGGAGTCTCTCTTTCAAAACTTTCCCCTGCAATTCCCGAAAGGTTTTCCTGTTGCCCTCCAGAAAAAACGTCCTGGGTCCTCAGGTTCTCAGTATTATTGGAAACTTCCTTCATCATTTTATCGACTCCTTTGCGGCATTCTTCGCATAAGACAACCAGCATTCTCTTTCTTTGGGAGTTTCGGCATATTCAGCAAGAATACGGAACATGGCGTTGAACAAGACATGAGATTCCTTTTCGGTCAGTCCATTGATTCGCTCATCCTGCAAAAGTCTGCTTTTAAGCTGGAAAATCCAGCGGGAGCGGCTGGGACACCGGGTCGGCATATCATCAATAGCATTTTTAACAAAAGTCTTGTCAATCAGCCAAAGTGTCTGAAACTCGTTGTGGGTTCCATATTGCAAAACGTAACCAGGGTAATATGCTGCAAGACACTCTTTGTCGTGGGGAGTGATCTTAGTGATGTCTCCCTCAAATTCTTTCAAGAGATACTTGAGCAGCACTCTTTCCGCATGGGTCCGGCTATCAACGATATCTGTCGAACCAGTTATGAGTTTTGCTTTTTCTTTAGTTCCATTTCCGGCAATGCTCGTTTTATCAAATCTGTCAAATTGACATAAGACGGCTTCTTGCCAGTTATTCTGATAAACAGCGGCACAGCCAGTGCGAAGCCGAGCCAGTTCTGTAATTTGCTCTTCGCTCAGATGTTGCGATTTCCCCACTAATTGCCTGTCATCGTAATCAGGAAGCCGAAATACAATTTTGGTATTTGTATTTCGTATTACCGCAGGATCAAGTAACCCTGGAGCCTGATCTGCAATGATAAATCCCTCTCCATATGTCCGCATTTCTGCAATGGCATTGGTCAGCATCTCGACAGACTTGCCTTGCAGATTTGCTGTTTCAGAGCTTTGTTCCATGCTTGTTTTACGGAGAAGATTATGAGCTTCCTCCAAAACGGTCACGTGACGCAATTTTTGATTTGGAGCTGTTTTCTGCGCCATACGATATTCCTGCAATTTCAAGAATATCAGTCCCATCAACAATGATTTTGTTTCGGTTGATCCTACTCGAGATAGATCTATGATCGTGTTCTGGTCAAAAAGGATTTCCGAGGAAAGTTCTTCTTTCTGGAAAATGAAACGGTAGTAACCATTGGTGAGGGAATGTATGCGCGTAATTAAGGCTCCGGCGTAATTTCCTTTGGTCTCTGCCGAATATTGCGAAGAACGAATTACAGAAGGAAGAATTTTCTGCAAATCGTGAAAATCAGGATAGAGCGCAGGGGAATATATGTTTTTTGATGTTGAAAGATTCCATCCGCATTCCTTATAGGTTTTCTCTATCGCATCCTTCAGGATTGCCGGCATTGCCGCGTACATGGGCCATACCGCGTTTAATATTTCGATAAGCCGGTCAATGTGCTCCATAACATGGATGCCTTGAGGGAACGAAAATGGATTAATTTTCAGCAGCGGAGTAATTCCCGGGTTTGTGCCAAAAATGTTGCACTGGCGAATAACGTTCCAAATATCCTTATACTCCCCTTTAGCTGGCTCGATGACAAGGAAGTGGATTCTCGGTTCCTTTTCCACATCCGATTTATCATAATCGGGATTTCGCAAACTTGCCAAAAGCAGGTTCACGGCATTGGATTTCCCGGAGCCAGTACTTCCAGTTATAAACGTGTGTGATGTTAGGGAGTCAAAATTCAGTTTAACGACTTCGTTTGTTACCCTGTCCAAATGCGAGACTTTTCCGATACGACAAAGTCGGTGGTCGGTATGATCAACATCAAACGGAATTACCGCGCGGCCGAATTGTGTTGATTCAAAAACAGGAATCCCTGGAAGTGATTTTTGAGGAAGAGACATCGCAACCGCGACCTCCGGCGTTGAGATCAACGATGTTGCATTAAAGTCGAAATCATCAATCCGAAAAACGGGATGATCAAATCTGGCCAGACTTTGTTTCACGGCCTTCAGTTCCCGTGATTCTTTATCGTCCCAAAGCGAAACACTTGTACGTTCAGTGCCGGTTTGTTCGCCTGACAGAATTCCTGTATAGATATCCGCACCATTTCGCGCTGTCACAGGGTCTTCCGCGATAAAATAACCGGCCCAATTCCATGCACCATAGTTTCTTGCCGTGCGAATACGAGCAAGCTGTTCATCAATGCGTTTGAGTGATTCCGTAACATGCTTGTCAGTCACTGCATAGTTGTAACTTTGGGTATTCGACAGTGAAAGCGTTTTTTGCGTTCCTGCTGTCAATGCAGATGATCCCGTTTGTGAAATGGTTTCGGTCTTCCCTTGAGCCTCTGCAAAACTACTGCCATCCGTAGTTCCAGTGCCGATTCCAACTGATTGCATATCAGAACGACCGGTCGTTACTCCTTGAGCGACGGACGTTCCCATTGTGTCAGAATGCCCCGTAGTATTTGTGAGCCCTTTGGAAACAGTATCTGTAACACCTGATGTCGTCGCATGAGCAAGGCCAACAGAGCTGTTTACAGAGGCATTCATTCCGCCAAAGACACTTGGTCCGATTCCCATCGGAGTCGCGCTTAAGCTCCCCCCGCCAAATACACCGACACTTGATCCTACATTGGCGGATTTAGTTATAGTTGTGGATTCTGAATGCGCATGGGATGTTGTAAGAGATTCTGCGCGTGACCGCGTATCAGTCGAGCTCTTTGATAAAGTATCTGTCTTTGTTTGGGACCTTGTATCTGTAATTCCCGTTGTATTTGTTTTCGTCAGAGATCGAGAGGTGTTTTTGCTTGCAGTGTATGTATTCGCACGGGCAACACTGGTCGAAATTGCATGAGTCAGCGTTTTATTTATGTTTTCCCCAAAGGCTATACTTTCCTGTTCCGATAGAGAAAGCTGACTGATATTCATTAGCGAAAGGCAACTATACATATCTTGGTAGGCTCGCTCAACATAATCCAGCTTTTCGCGGCTGACTGGCGTCGCAAGAAAAAGAGCTGTATATGTCGAATTGCCCATCGCATCAATGATTTTCTCCAGCCCCTGAAAAAAGGCATCTGGAGTATCGCTCTTAAGGGAAGGAACGCCAGAAACGCAGGCAGCATAATTACCTTTGCGGAGGTAATCGGAAAGCATCCCCGTCTGCTTGTACTCTTCTATCGTCATCCCCGGGAAATTACCATTGAGGGACTTTTCCAAGGTTTTTATTGAGGCATCGGCGGACTCGGCACTATCCGACTTCACCCCCATAAAAATCTCTGTCTTTTGCTCATTGCTGTTCAACAATATGAAAACTGTGCTGCCAGACGAATAAAGGGCAGTAAATATGCTGTTGAACTTTGTGAGGTTATCCTCAGCGCGATCATACAAAATTCTTGTAATCCGATCAGCCCTCACTGTTTTCAAAACCTCGGTAATACTGTCTTGCCGAAATACAACTGGCGTCTGATTTATCGACTGCAGATACTGGCGAGAAAGGAGATTTTCGAGCATCAGCCATGCATCTTGTGTCTGAGAGGCCACTTTTTCTTTATATGCGAGTTGAGTATTGGGCATAAGATGACTCCTTATCTCCGACCATGATAGGGACGTTCAATTCGTTTCCCTTTCTTATTGAAAAGACCGTCAAAAAACTTCCCGACCTGCCCGAACAAGTGTTCCAGCGGTCCAGGCTGGTAGATGACTTCGATTTTAATTTTGTTATCTTGGGGTGGACGACTCCGATTAGAAGCACTCCCCGCATCCCCCTGCGGCCTGTATGAAGTTGCGGACTGACGCGGCTCAACGACCGGCTTCTGCTCTGCGGCGGACTGACGCGGCTCAACGACCGGCTTCTGCTCTGCGGCGGGCTGGCGGGGCTCAACGACCGGCTTTGTCACTGTCGTTCCAGCAGTCTTCTTTTGTAACTTCTGGGCGAGTTCCTGTTGGAAAATTCTCTCTGCGAAAATCATCTTCTCAAGCGAGAAATTAAGCCGCATTTTGGCTTTAAGTGTCCGCAAGGTTTCAGCCGTAAGAGGGACAACGGAAAAATCGATACTTTTGTCATCCTCTGCGAACAACTGGATACCCTTCTTCTCAAGGGCGTCCTTGCAATAGGACGCAATTTGAATGACAGGCAGAGGCTCGGTCTTATCAAAGACATCCAGAAAGCCCATCAGTATGGACTTTACGGAAGAAGTCTCCCCACTGGCCACAGCTTGCTTCAAATCTGCCGGAATGCTTACTTCTTCCTTTCCCATGCTGTTTTCATGTATTGACGTTGTGAAGGTTTCGCACTCAGTCGCACTTTCCTGACCGGTTGTTTGACCTCTTTTTGCCGTTGTTCCGTAAGACCGAGAATCACTGGGAGATGAGAAACTCTTGCTCGCAGCAGCTCTTGTCGAACCATTCACATCTGTTGTATTGATAGTTGTACCGCGAGTCATTGTCCGCCCTTGGTCATCCTTGCAACCGACGCACGGTCCATCGACACAACTCCCCTTGCTGGCAATGCTGGTCGCTCCGCTGCTCTTGCCGTCGACAAAGCCCCCAGCGTCACTACGACCTTTTGCAGTCGTTGAGTTTCTGCTTATGGTGCTTTCGACTGTTTCCTGAGAAGCTTCTGCCTGTCGTTTCAGTTCAGCCCCTTTGCGAATCTTCTCCCGTGAAAAGTTTAAGCGAAGAGCAGCCTTAATTCCTCGCAATGCTTCGCGGGGCGATTGGGCGTTACCAGTCGGGGCGCGGCCATCGTCTTTGTCGAACAATGCCATCCCGGATGAACTCAGCTTTTTATCGATTTCATCAGCAATCAAGATCACGTTGCTTTCGCACCCGAGATCCAAGTATCCGATCAAGGCCGCACGAATGCCATTCAGGTCTTGCGACTCCAAACTCTGCTTCAATTCTTGAGACAATTCCATGATCGTACCTCAGCTTAAATTGCAAGAATCTGCTTCAATTCTTCGAGGAACTGATTGCACCACGCAACTTTTTTCTCGTTTTCCGCCACGAGAATTTCTTTTTCCTTCTGATCAAACTGCGCCGTCATCAGCTGCTTCTGAATCTCGATAACCCGATCATCAATTTGATCCATGAGGTCAAGCAAAGTTGCCTTCGCTGCTTCAACATTCTGAGAAGCCTGCCGCTTGAAGTTCTCGATATTGTCCATCGCAAATTTGCGGATATCCTGGACAAAGCGAGCGGCAATAGGCTTCAAATTGACGTAGGTCCGATCTTCAAGGACATCTCTCTCCTCAATAACATCTTTGAGTTCGTACTTGGCTCTTTCCTCGAAGACATCCTGTGTCTTGTAAACATCGCGCTCGCCGTATTCGTTAACAGTCCGCTTCCGTCCCCACGAGAAAGGATTATACCAGTGAGAATCGCTCTCCTCGTGTGAGCCAGTGACAACACGTTCGGTTCCGACTTTGACCTGTTCGGTTCCGACTTTGACACGCTCCGTTCCGACTTTTACTTGCTCGGTTCCGACTTTTACTTGCTCGGTTCCGACCTTGACCTTTTCGGTTCTTGTGTGATATTCGATCATCTCTTCCACAGACGGCATGCTCATACCAGCCTTCTGCAAATCCTGAAGCGATGTGTCGTTGGGGAAACTTTCATTCAAAATCTTGGCAACACGATCCTGATACCCCTTGCGCAGCCGGTCAATGACAGAATAAAATTCATCTTTGAGTTCCTCTGAGAGACCGACGATCAGTTCGTTTTCAAACTCCTGGCATTTTTCAAACGTCGTGCGGAGCAAACGAGTGGCTTCAATCTCTGAAACCTTTCCACCGGAAAAATCTTCCTGCAACTGTTCGATCATTGCCTCGGATTTGACATACAACGCCTCACACGCGCTCTTTGCCTTCTCTGAAAGATCATATTTCAGTGCTTTAACACTCTTGCGGTATGCCCTGGCTTCCGCGATCCGTCCAGCATCTTCCGTAAAAGCCTTGAGTTTCTGGTTGATTTCAGTCAGCTCCTGATTGGATCTGGTGAGCTGCTCGTTCATTTTTTCTGCGAGTTTGCTCTTCTGCAGGACATCGTTGAACGAATCAACTGCATCTTTAAGTTTCGCAGGGATTGCGTGTTTTTCCAAGAAGTCGTTAAGAACTTCCTCAACAATCGGGATACCGCTCAGAATCTCGGCAATAGTTTCGTTATTTTCCGCATCTTTCGCATCGGCCAGTTTTTTGTCCAGTCTGCGGAGGCATTCGGGATTCAACCGTTCACGACAATGCTCAAGCATATTCATGTCAGGTTCTTCGACGAAGAGCTCGACATATCCTCTGAGTTCGTTGCGTTCACTTCTGGACAAAGCAATGCCCTGGCGCTGCAGACGAAGAAGTTTTGCAAGTTTTGCAGAAGCCGGAATGATGACAGGGTTCTCAATGCCGTTCTGCTTAAGATAAGCTCTGACATTCTCCATCGCACGCTTTACGGATTCACCTTTTTCCGGATCGAAATTGTCAATTTTATTTGCGATGAAAATAAAACGATCCTGTGCTCTGCGACCGCCAGCGCTCATTGCCTGACGAACTTGAGACAGAAGCCAGCAGTCATCATTCGTGCTGAGCTGAGTCGCATTCAGAACGTAAATGACCATCGACAGAGGTTTGCTGCGGATGGCTTCGAGTGTCGTTTTCTGGTGGGTAGTGTTACATGAATTGTTCGGGCCAGGAGTATCGACGAAAACCATCGTGCAGGCCTCTGTCTGCTCGACCGTTGGTATGTTGCCTTTAACTTCGATGATATGTGTTTCCGGATCGTCATTCCATTTTTCCAGCAATTCTTTTGTGGCAATCTCTTCTTCCGACATGGGATTGCCACGATGGTCGAAGCGCTGCGCAGTGAAAAACTTCAGCGAGTCAACATCCCGGATTCTGGCTATGGTGGCTGTGCAGGCTTCATTTTTTGCTGGCATCAATTCTGTTCCAAGCAGAGCATTGACAACGGTAGATTTTCCAGAAGACATCGTCGCAATGACATTAACTTCAAATGTCGGGTCAATGGCGCGTTCGAAGGCTTGCTGCATTTCCTTCGAATTGAAGGTATCCTTGAAGGGGCCCATTTTTCCCTTTTCAAACAACGCCTTCAGTCTTTGAACTCGTGTTTCATCGGTTTCTTCCGACAATGAAGTCTCAAAAATGATGCGGCTGTTGTCGTGTGTTGCCTCATAATTTTCAGCAGCGGATTTGACGTCTGAGAAATCCCGGATTGTTCCAGTAAAATGCACGCAAATTTCGGATTCCCGGCTGTAATCGACAAGCGCAGGGAAAAATTTGTCAATCCAGTTTTGCAAGCGGTCAGAAGTCAGAATACCCAGTTTGCTGTCCTTGCTGACGGGTTCTCCGTCAATGGACATTTCGGTTGTCACGAAATAGGGGTTGTACTTGATGTCGACGTTCAACATTTTTCTCTCCTTTGTTGGATGATGTTATATTGACAAAACTTCTTGTAAATTATCTTTGAACCTGTTGAACCAGTCAATTTTACTTTGGTTCGCCGCGATCAAAGCCTCTCTTTGTGTCTTGTTTTCCACAGCCTCTGTCAGTTCCCGCTGGATGCTTAGCACCCTTTCATCGATAACATCCATGAGGTCAAGAAGCGTCGATTTTGCTTTTTCAACATTTTTCGCAGCTTCCTCTTCAAATTTCGCAATGTTTTCAACGGAGAACTGACGGATTTTCTGAACAAGCTCCTTCGTTACCGGCTTCATATCAACGTACGTCCGGTTTTCATACGTGTCACGGTTCTCATACACGTCCTGATTCTCATACACATCGCGTGTTTCATACTTCGCCCGCGATTCGTATTTGTCCCGATAAGAGTATTCATACACCGTCTTTTTTCTGCCCCAGGAGAACGGATTATACCAGTGCGAGTCACTTTCTTGATGTGAACCGCTTATGTATCGTTCTGTTCCCACCTTGACTTGCTTCGTTCCAACATATACACGTTCAGTTCCAGTTTTTACGCGACGGGAACCGACTTTCACTCGGACTGAACCAGTTTTAATTCTCTCTGAACGGGAATAATACTCTATCATCTCGGATACAGAAGGAAGCGTCATGCTCACGACTTGCAGGTCACGTAAGGATTCATCTTCGGGGAAGCTCTCACTGAGTATCTTCTCCACACGGGCCTGGTATCCGGCTCTGAGTCTCTCGATAATAGTTCCATATTCACTTTTCAGTTTATCAGAGAGACCGACAATCAGTTCAGATTCAAACTGACGACAGCGAGTCAGGGCTTCATCAAGTTGTTTTTCTGCCGCACCTTGTGGCCAACGGTCACCGGACATATCAGTCTGCAATTGTTCTATCAAGAGTTCCGTTTTTTCATACAGTTCTTCACAGAACTCTTTTGCATCGTCAGAAAGCGAATACTGCAGCTGTTTGACCTTTTCCCGGTATTCTTTCGCTTCCATTAAACGATTTTGGTCGTTTTCAAAGGCTTCAAGTTTTTGGCAGATTTCCTTTAATTCTGCATCGGATCTCTGCAACTGTTCATTCATTTTCTCCGCGATGCGGCTCTTGTTCATTACATCATTAAATGAATCAACAGCATCCTTTAATTTTGCCGGAATCGCATGCTTTTGCAGAAATTCATTCAGAAGCAGTTCTATAATAGGAATGCCGCTCAGCAATTCCGCCTGCTCATCCAGATCGCCAGCGGCAACAGCCTTCGCCATGCGGTTTTCCAACTGCTGAACGCAATCCCGGCTCAGCCGTGATTTGCAGTGATTCAGCATATTCATTTCAGGAACATTAAGAAACAAATCCATGAACGACTGCAAGTCAGACCGTTCTTTGCGAGTGAGATCTACGCCTTCCCGCTTTAATCTTATTAACTTCGCAAGCTGGGCAGAGACAGGTATGATGAGCGGATTTTCAATTCCATTATGCTGCAGGTAGTGCTTCACGTTTTGCAGTGCTGATGATACCGATTCGCCCTTTTCGGGATCAAAAGCATCAATTTTATTAGCAATGAAAATGAAACGGTCTTCCGCCTGCCTGCCTCCTTCGCTCATCGCTTTATGAACTTGGGATAATAACCAGCAATCGTCATTCGTGCAGAGTTGTGTTGAATTCAGCACATAGATTACCATAGACAGCGGTTTGCTGCGAATCGTTGCAAGAGTCGTCTTCTGATGATCTTCGTTCCTCGAATTATTGGGGCCGGGAGTGTCAACCACCACAAGAGAGCAAGAGTCTGTTTGCGAAGCAGTGGGAATGTTACCACATATTTCCATCAAATGGGTATTCTCATCATCGTTCCATTTTTCAAGGATTTCCTTGGTGATGGTAATACGGCTTGAAAGCGGATTCCCTTTTTCGTCAAAGCATTGTCCCTTAAAATCCTGCATGTCGTCATCATCACAAATTCTTGCAACCGTCGCTGTGCAAGCCTCATTTTTGGAAGGCATAAGATCCGTTCCAAGCAGTGCGTTTACGAGAGTTGATTTTCCGGAAGACATGGTCGCAATAACATTAACCTCAAATGTCGGGTCCAAAGCTCTTTCAAAAGCATCTTCCATCTCCGGCGATTCAAAGATGTCTTTGAATGGACCTCGCTTTCCATCATCAAAGAATCCACGGAGCTGCTTTATACGCTCATCACTATTTTTTGAGGACGTCGTGAAGCGAAGATCAAATTTGAATTCGGGATGCTCTCTGTTGTATGCGTCCACAGCGGATTTAACATCCGAAGCATCATGGCTTGTACCGATAAAGTGGATAGAGATCTTTTTGGCCCGATACGAGTTGTACACTGCGGGAATAAAATGGTCAATCCAATTGGCAAGGCGATCCTGAGTCATCAAGTACAGCGGGGAGTCCGAGGGAACTTCCTGCGTGTTTACGACAAGACTTGTCCTTACAAAAAATGGATTGTATGTAACTTCCACTGAAACCTTTCGTTTCAAAGCCTCAGGGTCATCCTCACAGGGGGAAGAAGGTAAATCTGACGTTTTTTGCTGAACTGCGGGTGCTGGATTTGCATTTGCTTTTTTTGCAAGGGCGGCAAAATAGGATGCATCGTGCTCTACGATTTTACCTAAAACGCCATCGTGCTCCTCAGCAAAATCGTTCAGAGATTTTTGCATCATCCCTTCAATCAACGGAATGCCGGACAACAATTCAATTTTCTTTATATCGTCAATACTGTACAGTGTATTATCAATGAAAATCTTTCGTGCGGTTTTATTGTGCTTGCGTGCTCGTTCCGCCATTCTACGCAGATGTCGTTTTAATCTACGGTATGCCCTCTGGATCTGTGGACATGGTTCAAATCCAAGATAGTACTCAGCTGATCCTGACCTGAACTGTTCGAGCAAATCATGTAATTTCTTCTGCCGAGCCGGAGAGATGTTTGAGCGATAATACCAAATTTGCTGTTTTCTGGCATTCTTAAGTTTTCTTCTGTACTCAGCGGGAAGTTCTGCCTGATTGATTTTCTTTTTGTTCGCTATCGCTTCCCGAACAAGAAGGGACAAGGCGCTGCATGTCGGAACGACGATGGGATCATCAAATCCCAAGTCAGAAAGGTATTTTCTGTTTGTCTCAATCAAAGAGGCAATACTTTCGCCTTTCTCAATGTCAAACACATCAACTTTATTTACTGCAAAAATGATTTGCGGTTTCTCCTGCATTTCAGAGAAAAGTCGTTGCATCTGGTTAAGCAGACGCCATTCATCATTGACGCCGGACTGACTTGCATTGATCACAAATATCACAGAGGAAAAATCTTCCTCGGAAATAATTCTTTTTGCGATATTCGCATGATCCTCATTCATGGAATTGTTGGGGCCAGGAGTGTCGATAAAAACAATTTTGCACTGAGACTTTGTATTGTCCAGGTATGGGAGATTTCCCTGCATCTCAATTTGGAATGGCGACTGTAAATTCCAGTCATACAGATCCTGATTGTTTAAATTGTCGCGCCAGGGAGAAAATTCGCCAGAGAGGGTACAATAACGCCCTCTGAATGTTTTCATGGAATCGTGATCTTCAATGCGAAAGACCGTTGCGGTACAGGCTTCATTTCGGGAAGGTAAAATTTCCCGTCCTATCATCGCATTCAGCAATGTTGATTTTCCAGCACTCATAGTCGCAACTACCGCAACAGAATAGTTTTTTGCTGTTTCGTGTTGCGTTTTCTCGTTATTTCTCTTCGATGATTGCATCGGAGGCTCCTTATCTGTTTTAATTAGCAGATCCTTCTCGGGAACATGCCTTACGTTATTGAGACCGAATGGACACGGGAGTGTTTCCCCGCAATGAGGGTCGAGTACATATTCTCCGTTAATCACGAATTTGTATTGGTAATCTCCCTCGGCGAGTTCAGTGCAGAGTTGATAATGACCGTCATGACCTTCCTCGGTCATGCACACTGGCTGCCATTTTGTAAAGTCCGCAATTAACTTCACATCCTGACCTGGCAGTGTTTCATATGTAAACAGTATTTTCATCAAAACTCACGATTCATTCAAACTAAAAAGAGGCGACACCCTGAAACATTCCAATCAGAGGCACGCCAGCGCCCGAAAAAAGCATGCTTGCAGGATGCGCCTCAGATGTCCAAAGGTGCACCAATACAGCACGGCTTTTTTCTTTCAGAGCTGGCGTTTTCTGATCGGAAGCCTGCACGAAATGTTGTCTCAAAAAGTTACAGCGATGTCGTTCTTCTCCTTCGCCTTGGAATGAATGGACACCATGTCCACTTACTCCCTTGGGAAAAATAGCACACATCTGCTGTTTTTTCAAGCCAAATTTATGCCTTGCATGCATTTTTTCTGCTCTTTTCTCTTTTCGGACCTGACGGTCCCCGATTGGAACAAGTTCAAAGTCTGTTTCCGGTATAACATAGCCACGGACCTATGCCACGAAATGTCATACATGCCGTTGTTCCGGTGAAAATTTTATATTTTATTGCCTGACCATGCTCAGAATCCGGATTTCCGTTCCCGGATGCCGGACGGACAGCTGATTTCGTGGAGGTTGGAAAAATTCAGCAACAGAGATTTTTTGAGGTGGGAGAAGGTCGCTGAATTGTTTTATGCTCCGGAAAGAGAAAACAGCCAACAGAACTCAAGTCTTATAAGAAATCTCTTGTTAAACTCAAAAGCACAGGACTTTTGGTTCTGCGAAACTCAATTCTGCGCAGAAAAAGATTTGAACCGAAATCTTGTCACACAGGAGGGTGCAAAAATTCTTTTTACCTCAAAAAGCACTTGCAAGAGCCCTTCCTCAACATAGCATAAAAGCAACAAAACACAATCTGCGATTCTTTCATTTTCTCTGAACGCCGACAAACGCCCAGAAACGGCTTTCTGTGCCGCATTTAACCAGAATTTGGGCAGACGTTGCCCTGTAGCTGATCTGCGCCACCTGTTGCATTACAAAAGGAATTTTGAAAAAATTATGCTGCTGGCCGAATTCGGCGATAGCCGTGGAGCAATCCTCCAAGGAATGGAATCTCCTGTATTTCATCGCCGGCATTCTGCGGATACGGCAATACCATATTGCCGTTAAGACCTGCATGAGGACGATAGTGATTCCAATACTCCAAGTACTCTTTTACGGCAAACCGAAGCTGATATTCGTCGGTAAAGATGATTTTATCCAAACACTCCGTTTTGATCGCCCGGATGAAGTTTTCCATCCATGAGTTCATCATCGGTGTAAAGGGCGGCAGCTTCTTTATTTTTAGAATCTATCCCTAAATAACACCTAATTTTCTAAAAATAATAATACTTGCAGC
>ERZ1106963.3210-NODE-3210-length-14323-cov-4.978483_pt1 | contig 14323 bp, 17 predicted proteins | sample MGYA00403681_ERZ1106963 | MGnify/ENA primary metagenome ERZ1106963 (study PRJEB35170, sample SAMEA104062407) | human gut metagenome | biome: human gut; feature: human-associated habitat; material: faeces | place: Denmark | collected 2012-05-03 ...
CGCTGTTCCGCTGGCGTGCCCACGCCCACCTGCTGTATGAGAACTGGCTGAACTATTACGTCTATCAGAACACTCCCTATGACCTGGGCACCATCGAGCGCGTCCAGCACGAGGACTGAGAAAAATAAACCCTTTCTGCCTGCGCGATGAAAGGCGGAGAGGGTTTTCTTGGAGGTAAATCTTTATGGGAATTCCTGCAAAATGGAATCTGACCATCGGCCATCTGCCCCACGGCCCGCTGAATAAGATCAGCGACGTGCCCGGCGTGACGGTGGGCCACTGCACCCTGGCGGACGGCGATGTCCAGACGGGCGTGACGGCCCTGCTGCCCCACCCGGGGGATATCTTCCACGAGAAGTTGCTGGCCGCCAGCCATGTCATCAACGGCTTTGGCAAGACCACCGGCCTGGTTCAGATCGACGAGCTGGGCACGCTGGAAACGCCCATCCTCTTTACCAACACCCTCAGCGTGGGCACGGTGGAGACGGCGCTGGTCAAGTATATGCTGGCCCAAAATCCGGATATCTGTGAGACGACGGGCAGCGTGAACCCGGTGGTGTGCGAGTGCAACGACAGCGGTCTGAACGACATCCGGGGCCTGCATGTCACCGAGCAGAACGTCTTTGACGCATTGGCCGACTGCAAGGCTGATTTTGCCGAGGGCGCTGTGGGCGCGGGCCGAGGGATGCGCTGCCACGGCCTCAAGGGCGGCATCGGGTCGGCTTCCCGGGTGGTGGAGCTGGATGGAAAAAACTATACCATTGGTTCCCTTGTCCTCTCCAACCATGCCATGTTTGATGATCTCATTGTGGGCGGTACCCCCATCCAGCAGCTGCTGGAGGCACACATCCCGCCCCACGAGGATAAAGGCTCCATCATCACGGTGCTGGCCACGGACATCCCGCTCAGTGAGCGGCAGCTCCGGCGGCTCTGCCACCGGGCGCTGGTGGGCCTCTCCCGCACGGGCAGCTACTGCGGCAATGGTTCGGGCGAGATCGTGCTGGCCTTTACCACGGCCAACCGGATGCCCCACTACGCGGACAAAGCCCTCCTGCCCATGACCATGCTCCACGATGACGCCATCAACCCGCTCTTCCGGGCGGTGGCCGAGTGCGTGGAGGAAAGCGTCCTCAGCAGCCTGTTCCACGCTGAGACGGTCACAGGCTATCACGGCAAAACCGTGCCCTGCCTGACCGACCTGCTGGAGGGCAAAATCGAGAAAAAAGAATGATCTAACGCGGCAACACCCGCAGGGAGCCAGTTCCCTGCGGGTGTTGTCTTTTGACAGAAAGTATGATATCCTGTAACTGAAGTGTATTTACCCTGCCAATGGGTGTTGCCTCAAACGCAGGCGGCTGAACGCTCCTTGCCGGAATTCTTGTTTTGCAAAGATTGTAGAACAGATGCCGGGAGGGCGGCTTTTCTAACATCAAACATCATAATTAAAAAGGAGAAATGAACCATGCTGAAGATCACTGCCATTGGCAACCTGACCAACGATGTGGAACTGAAAATGAATGAGACCACCGGCAAGCCCTACGCCATCCTGCGTATCGCTTCGGACCGCCGCTATAAGGATAAGGACGGCAACAAGCTCACCGATTTTATCTCCATCAAGGTGCGCGGCCCTCTGGCGGAGCGCTGTGCGGCGTTTGCGTGGAAGGGCTGCAAGCTGGCAGCCACCGGTGATTTCGAGACCATCACCTTTGCGGACGATCCCCAGCGCCAGCCCGGTTTCCTCATCAAAGCCAGCGATGTGGAATTCCTGTCTCCCCGCAAGGCGGAGGACGCGGCACAGGCGGTGGAGGATATGTCCGCCAGTGAGGACGCCGCCTGATGAAAAACACCGGGATCACATACACCAGCGCAGAGCGCAGTCCTGTGATCCTGCCGGAGATGGCCGAACTGCTCCCGCCTTTGAGCGCGGAGCAGTCTGCCGCTCTGGAAGAGGATCTGCTGCGAAACGGCTGTTACTCCCCCATCATCGTCAATGAGGACATGGTGATCGTGGACGGGCATAACCGTCAGTCGCTGTGCGAAAAGCATGGCCTGCCCTATACGATGGCGGTATTCTCCTTCGAGGATCTGCTGGAAGCCAAGCAGTGGGCGCTGGATACCCAGAAGGGACGCCGCAATCTGGAAAAGTGGGAGCTGGGCAAGATCGCGCTGAAGCTGAAGCCGGAGATCGAGGCAAAAGCCAGGGCAAACCAAGGGACACGCACAGACCTTTCGGCAACATTGCCGGAAAGTTCCGATACTGTGGACACCCGCAAGGAACTGGCAGAAGCAGTCGGCCTGGGTGAGCGCACCATGGGCAAGGTCATGCAGATCGATGAGAATGCCCCGGAGGTTATCAAGGAGGCTCTGGATAAGAAGGAACTTTCCATCAACAAGGGTTATGACCTGACCCGGCAGCTTCAGGACCTTCCGGAAGAGCAGCGGGAGCAGGCGGCCGCCGAAGCGCTGGAATACGAAAAAGCGAAAAAAGAACTGAAAAAGCAGGATGCCGAGATCGACCGAAAAGGAAAGATCGCGGCACTTTTCTGCAAAGCGTATGAAAAAGCCGTCCTGCTGACACCGTCCGAGGAAAATGTCCGCTGCTGGACGGACGGGACGCGGATGACCCCGGAGGAAATGCGGGATACCGTGAAGGAATCCCGCGAGCTGGCGGAGGTGTTCCGGACGATTGCGGATATCATCGAGCAGAAGATCCTGCCCGCGGATTGGAGGTGTGCCGATGCAGAAAGCGAAGAAAACGATGCCCAGTCGGACGGGAATCCCGCCTGACGCGCAGGCGGAGATTTTGCAAAAGCTGTCCGCCGAGACGAAGATCACTTCCTGTGAGATCGCGGAGATCTTGAAAAAGCATGATGTCTGCGGAGATATGGACGCGCTCCAGGACGCCTACCGGAAACGGCTGGGACAGCGTCTCCTGTCCGGCATCCGGGACGAGAACGGCAAGCGGGAAATCCTCTCCACCAGCGGCGGCGAGTATGTCATCGTAGATTGCTGCAATGACCCGCAGAAGCTGAAAGCCATCCAGCGCCGCATTCAGGCGCAGATGAATGGACTGGATGTGTCTGCCTGGAAGGTGCGCGGACGGGTTCACCTTTTGGAGCGTTTCGCGGGTTGGATAAGAAAGGAGCGGTCAGATGGAGCAGCATGAGGAAATGCTGTCCCCGGAGGAACAGTACGCGCAGCTTGCGCCGACGCTGGACGCAGACGGTTTCTCGCTGTATGCCGCCGCGGAAGAAGTCACCGGGCTCAAGGTCTATGAAGAATTTCCCTATGAGGATAACCGGGGAATGTTTGAGATGGCAGACGGACACACGCTGCTGCGGTATCTGGAAGCGGCATACTTTGGGACCGTTACCTGGGAGATCGTCCCCGGCACGCCCTATGAGCGGGCGATTCTCGGTGAAGCGGATAAGACCTCACCGGAGTATCGCGCGTTTTATCAAAAGATCTGCGCGGGTGCGGCAGCGCACATCAAAAAACGTATTGGGAAGGAGATGAAGAATGTGAAGGAACCGATCTCAGAGATCAACAAAGAATCCTTCTGGGACCTGATCCATGAGGCAAAAATCGCCTGCGGGCAGGATATGGACGCCATGCTGGCCTATCTGAAAGACCGGCTGGTTTCTATGGGCCCCACGCAGGCACAGAATTTCCACGACATCATCCACGCCTATGAAGATCTCGCGGACAAGTTCGGCTTGTGGGACGCGGCAGGGATCATGAAGGAATACGGCTGCAGCGATGACGGTTTTATCGATTTTCGCGCCTGGCTCATCGCACAGGGGCGTGAGGTCTATTTTGCCGCGCTGGCAGACCCGGACAGCCTTGCAGATGTCGTTCCCTACGGCGATTGCTGCTTTGAGCAGTTGAGCTATGTCGGGGACTATGCCTACGAGCAGCTCACTGGGAAAAGCGCCTATGATCAGATGGACTGGAACTCCTATGAAGCGCTTTTGACGAAGCTGGGGCAGGATATCGTCTATAAGGGCGGCATCGAGTTTCCCAGAGAGGGCGCGGATCTGAAGAAATATCTGCCCCGGCTCTGCGCGAAGCATCCGGAGTGGGACGGTCAAACGCGCTGGAATCCGCAGCTGAAGGAGATTCGGGATCTGATCCATGCCGGAAAGGACTATGACCGGCGCCAGACATCAAATAAGAAGAAACGCAGCCGTGGAGGTGAGGCAAGATGAGAGAGTCCATGATTGTCGGTGTCGACCACGGCTATGCCGCTATGAAAACGGCCCATTTCTCGTTCCCCTCCGGTCTGGTGGCATATGAGCATGAGCCATATACGCTGAAGGACGTGCTGGAATACGGCGGAAAATTCTATGTGGTGGGCAGCGGGCGTCAGGCGCTTCAGAAGAATAAAACGCAGACAGAGGATTATTACCTCCTCACGCTGGCGGCCATCGCAAAGGAGCTCTCCTTCCGTCATGCGGAGCCTGCGGCAGAGATCCATCTGGCGGCCGGACTGCCCCTCACCAGCTTTGGACGGGAGAAAAATGCATTCCGTGAGTATCTGCTCCGGGATGGGAAAACGGTGAATTTCCGCTATGAGGGACAGGACTACTCTATCACCATCCGCAAGGTGTCGCTGTTCCCGCAAGGTTATGCCGCGGTTTTGACCCAGAGCATCCTGCTGGATGAGCCTTCTGTGATCGTGGCGGATATCGGTGGCTGGACGGTGGATCTGATGCGTTTGGACAACCGTATCCCCAATGCATCGACCTGCCGCAGTCTGGAACTCGGTATGATCCGCTGTCTGGATGAGATCGGTGAGCAGATCCGCCGCACGCTGGGCCTGTCTATGACGGCGGCACAGATGGAAAGCGTGCTGCGCGGCGATGCTGTCCATATCAACGAGGATGCCAGAAAAATTATTGACCGGCAGGCAGACGCCTATGTCCATCGCCTGCTCTCCGCCATTACGGAGAGCGGACTGGATACCCGCGCCATGCCTGCTGTTTTTCTGGGCGGCGGCGCGGCGCTGCTGAAGCGGAATGTATCCGCTGCGGACGGCCTTTGCCGTCCAGTCATCCTTGACGATGTGTCCCTCAACGCCAAAGGCTATGAGCGGCTGGCAGAGCGGCTCACAAAGAACGATGAGCAGTAACAAAAAGCGGATCAATCTGTCCTTTTCCATGTCCTCACCCATACAGCGCAGGGCGTGGAAGAAGCTGACGGAGATCCCCGCAGGACAGCGCACCGCCGCGGTCTGCCGCATGGTCTGTGAGTATAAAGGGCAGCAGGAACTGCTGGACGCCGTTCGCCAGACCATTCGGCAGGAACTGCGGGGAGTGCAGCTCACCAAAGAAGAAGCGCAGGATAGCGGCAGAGCCGGGGATGTAGATGAAAGCGTCCTCGGCTTTTTGCTTGCCCTGCAGGAAGGAGATGAGATGACCTGATCCGATATTTTGATATGTTCGCCGGCATCGGCGGCTTCCGCACGGGATTGACCCGCGCGGGCGGTTTCCGGTGTGTAGGACACTGCGAGATCGACAAATACGCCAATGCCAGCTATGAGGCCATTTATGAGCCGGGAAAGGAGGAACGATATTATCCCGATGCCACAAAAATCGACCCCGCAGACCTGCCGGACTTTGACCTTCTGTGCGGAGGATTCCCTTGTCAGACATTTTCAATCGCTGGCAGAAGAAAGGGCTTTGACGACACCCGCGGCACTCTCTTCTTTGAAATTGCCCGATTGGCTCAATCCAAACGACCTTCGTATCTTCTGCTCGAAAACGTTCCGGGACTGCTGTCGCATGACAAAGGCCGGACGTTTTCTGTCATCCTCGCCACGCTTAATGACCTGGGGTACCGCGTGGAATGGATGGTGCTTAACAGCAAACATTTTGGAGTCCCGCAATCCAGAAGGCGGCTGTTCCTTATCTGCTATCTTGATCCCCGATGCGCCGGAAAAATATTTCCTGTCTTCGGCACAGGTGGAAAAGCTCTTATACAAGTCCTCGGAGGGCCGCAAGGCTCCCGTGTCTACGACGCAGACGGAATAGCCTGCACGCAGACTGCCGGCGCTGGAGGTGTGGGCGGCAAAACAGGATTGTATATCATTCCGCAGGACAGACCCTTTGTGGATCTATGTGCCGGGGAGGCGAGACAAACGGAGGCCGCCCGCTGCCTCACTGCCCGTTATGGTCAGACAACGCTGTCCAATCATAGAGCAGAGCGTTCCGGCGTTCTGCTCATCAAAGAAGCCACGAAAAAAGGCTACAAAGAGGCGAATCCCGGCGACAGCGTTGATCTCGGCTTCTCCGGGAGCAATACCCGCCGTGGTCGTGTGGGACAGGATATCGCCCACACATTGGAGACGAGCTGCATCCAGGGCATCGTGGAACGTGGCGGACGCATCCGGCGTCTGATGCCGCGGGAGTGTCTGCGGCTGCAGGGCTTCGATGAGTGGCAGATCGACCGCATCCTCGCCATCCAGTCCGACGCGCAGGCGTATAAGCAGGCAGGCAACAGCGTCACCGCCAATGTCATTGAAGCCATCGGGCGCCGTATCCGGGAGGTAGATGCGGAACTGAAAGCCGGTGCTGCCGCATGATCGGGCTGAAGGACCAGTGCTTCGGCGTGGAAGTTGAAATGACCGGCATCACCCGTGAGCAGGCGGCAACAGCGCTGGCCGCGTATTTTGCAACGGACGCCCGCTATGTGGGCGGCGCTTACGATAAATGGTGTGTGACGGATCGGGACGGCAAAGAGTGGACGGTCATGAGTGACTCCAGCATCCACGGGGAGCAGAAGATCGGCAGCGGCTATCGTGCAACGGGTGACTACAGATACCGCGTGGAGATGGTAACGCCAAAGCTCACCTATGCGGAACTGCCCAAGCTGCAGGAGTGTGTCCGGCAGGTACGCCACGCAGGAGCCAAGGCCAACAGCTCCTGCGGCATCCATGTCCATGTGGACGCAGCCAATCATAACCGGCAGAGTCTGAAAAACCTCATCGGCATCATGTACTCCAAGGAGGATATCCTGTTCAAAGCGCTGCAGGTCAATGAAAGCCGGGCGTCCCGCTGGTGTCAGAAGGTGCGGGAACCCATGCTGAAGCAGGCACGCAGGCTCTCGTCGGATGAGACAAGGGATCTGACGCAGCTGGAGAATATCTGGTATGAGGGAGATAACGGCAGCGCAGACCATTATAACTGGACCCGCTATTACGCACTGAATCTGCATTCGGTCTTTTACCGGGGGACGGTGGAATGGCGCTGTTTCAATTCCACACTCCATGCGGGAAAAGTTGCCGCCTATGTGAATCTGTGCCTTGCCATCTCCGCCCAGGCTATCGCCCAGCGCAGCACGGTCATGCGCAAGACCCACAGTGACAATGAACTGTTCACCTTCCGGGTCTGGTTGGTGCGGCTGGGACTCAACGGCGAGGAATTCAAGCATACCCGTGACCACCTGTTGGCAAATCTGGACGGTGATCGGGCGTGGCGTTTCGATAAGGACAGCTATACAGTCAATCAAAAGAAGAAAAAATCCAGAGAAATGGAGAGGTGAAGCCTTTGAAGATTCAAATTGAAGATACCGTGTACGAAGGGACCGCAGCCGGGATCATGGAACAGCTTCGGGATCTCAGCTTTGATCCCACAGAGTTCCCGGATGTGGAGACCTACATCTGGTTTGTACAGAACAATGTCATCCGCACCACGGGAATGGACTGTCCGCTGCCGGATGGCGATGCGGAGACACAGGCGGCAGCCCTGCTCCGTCATCTGGAACGCTTTGGCGCTCTGACGATGCTGGAGGTGTGACGTGGAGGAAAACCTGTATTTTGCCTACGGCAGCAACCTTGATCTGGAGCAGATGGCGCAGCGCTGTCCGGATGCCGAGATCGTAGGCCCAGTCAGGCTGGAAAATTACGAACTGCGCTTCCGCGGCAGCGGCTTTGCTACGGTGGCACCCCGGAAAGGCAGCGTTGTCTACGGACTGGTGTGGAAGCTCACGCCAAACTGCGAACAGTCTCTGGACCGCTATGAGGGGTATCCCCGCCACTACACGAAAGAAACCGTGACGGTTAAAGACGCGGCTGGCACAGAGATCCCAGTCATGGTCTATATCATGGCAGAGCCGTATTGCCGCCAGCCTGCACTGCCGTCCCCGTATTATTACCGCGTGATCCAGCGAGGCTTTGAAGCCAACGGCCTGCCGGTGGACTCCCTTCGGGATGCGTGGAGCAGGACCATTGACGAGGTGTGGATCGGCAGGATCGACAAGCCAAAGCGAGCGCCTGAGCGAAACAGAGGGCCGGAGCGGTAACTCAGAGCAGCGCCGGCGTCTGTGCAAGAAAGAAGATCACCAGAATAGAGATCACAAAGGCCAAGATCCCAACGAGCAGGAAAACCTTTTTGCCGGGGCGGATTTTTGCCGCCTTGCCGATCAGCGCGGCCGCGGCGACGCATACCGCGGAAACCAGTAACGAGGCGCCAAGCATCTTCCACAGCCATGAAAGCTCCCAAAACCATATCATCACAGCCGCCTCCTCATATTTTTGTTCGTAAGCACAGTGTATCACAGGCGCGGTATCCGCGCAACAGACGGTCGGAGTGAAAAAGAGGTGTTCATTTTCCGCGGTCTGTGTTACAATATCCCCTGTTTGCGGGAGGGGTGCGGATATGTTTTATACAACGGAGGAAGCTGCTGTCCTCGGCGGCTTTCTGGAACTGTATCTGGAACGGGACAGCGTGGACCCGGCAGTGCGGGAGCAGCATCGAAGATTTCGGCAAGGGCTGATGCGCGGTACATTGGAACGGGCCGATTATGAATGGGCGGCTGCGGCGCTGGGATTCCTGCGCCCCCAATGGTGGCAGGAGCATGAAGATCATCGGGCGTTGGAGAATGCCCTGCTGAAGACCCGGACGCTGGCATCCAAAAAAGAATAAGAATCACCATTTGCGGCAACGGCAGAGGAATCTGTCGCTGCCGCTTTTCTTTTGGGAAGGAGGAACCCATATCAGCACAGAAAAAATGAAAGTCCTTGTGGTGCGCCCCATGGAAATGCCTGAAGTGCAGGAGATCGACCACACTCTTTCTGCCATGCAGGAGCTCGTAGGCGGCACCATTCAGGCAGTTTACCCCTTCGATGACCCGGTGGCGCTCATCGCAAATGACGAGGGCAAGCTGCTGGGCCTGCCGTGGAACCGCGCCCTGACCGATGATCACGGTGTGCCGTATGACATTGTCTGCGGCACATTTTTTGTTGCCGGTCTTAAAGAGGATGATTTTGCCTCGCTGACGGAGCAGCAGATCGAAAAGTACAAGGACAAATACAGCAACGAAATGATCCTCTCTGTTCCGAAACAGCCGGAGGCACATAAGAAACCGATGAAAAAGGAGAAACATGAATATGAAAGATAACTGCATTTTGACTGCTGAGTCAGTCACCGAGGGACATCCCGACAAGCTCTGCGACACCATCGCGGACGCGGTGGTGGATGCCTGTCTTACGCAGGACGCCGCTGCCCGCGTTGCCTGCGAGGTCATGGCCACAGCCGGAAAGATCATCGCCGCAGGCGAGATCACGGCAGCGAAGATTCCGGATATCCCTGCCATTATTTGCAGGACGGTGCGGGAAGCCGGATACGGCGGCAGCGACTATGAGGTGGAGGTCATCACCCATGAGCAGAGTCCCGACATTGCGGAAGCTGTGTGTGGCGGCACGGAGACCGGCGCAGGAGATCAGGGAATCCTGTACGGCTTTGCCTGCGATGAAACAAAGGAGCTGCTGCCTCTGCCTGTGGTGCTGGCCCATCGACTGACCCGCCTGTTGACCGATACCCGCAGGCAGGGCATCATCCCCGGCCTGCGTCCGGACGGCAAGGCGCAGGTGTCTGTGGAATACCGCTTTGGAGTTCCGTACCGCATTGCCGCAGTGGTGGTATCCTGCCAGCATGAGGAGGAACTGCCCCTGCCGGAACTGCGCCGGGACATCCTGCGCCATGTGATCCGACCCGCCATGCAGGAGCTTCCGCTGGACGAGCATACCGAAGTGCTGGTCAATCCCTCCGGTCGATTTGTCCAGGGCGGTTTTGAAGCGGACACCGGACTCACCGGACGCAAGCTGATGGTGGATACCTACGGCGGCCTCGTCCCTCATGGCGGCGGCGCGCTGTCCGGCAAGGATGGAACGAAGGTGGACCGCAGCGGCGCGTACATGGCCCGTTACATTGCCAAGAATATCGTAGCGGCAGGACTGGCAAAGCGCTGCACCATCAGCCTTGCCTATGCCATCGGCAAGGCACAGCCTGTGGCGGTGACGGTGGATACGGAGCATACCGGCATCTATTCCGATGATGTGCTGGAACAGGCTGTCCGCACGGTATTCAACCTGACGCCGGACGGCATGATCGGAACGCTGGGACTGGATCAGCCCATGTTCCAAAAGTTCTGCAATTACGGACACTTCACCCATGCGGACGCGCCCTGGGAGCGCACGGACATGACAGAGGTGCTGGAATGTGCCTGTCGTGCCAAGGACATGGGCGTATCGCACCGATAACAGAAAAGGCCCGCGAGAGATGGTCTCTCGCGGACGTGTTATCACTGCACGGAATCCTTGAATGCCTTGCCGGGCTTGAAAGCCGGCGCTTTGGAAGCGGGGATTTCAATGGTGGCTCCGGTGGCGGGATTCTTGCCGGTGCGGGCGGCGCGCTCCTTCACCTCGAAGGTGCCAAAGCCCAGCAGCTGTACCTTGTCACCGGACTTCAACGCAGTCTGCAGCGTGTCGACAAACGCATTCAGAGCGGTGTCACAGTCCTTCTTGGTCAGGCCGCTGGCTTCCGCCATGGCGGTGATCAGTTCTGTTTTATTCATCGTATTTCGTCTCCTTCATATCTAAAATGACTGGAAATGATATGCGCTATTATAGCAGACTCCCCACCTGCTGACAATACTGCCAGCAAAAACAGAATCAGAGAGGATGATCATGATTTCAAAAGAAAAGAAGAACACCCTGCATATTGCGTCCTGCTCCTTCGGCAAAGACAGCCTTGCCTCGATCCTGTTGGCGCTGGAGCACGGGGAACCGCTGGATGAAGCGGTCTACTGTGAGGTGATGTTCGATAAAAGGATCTCCGGCGAGGTGCCGGAGCATCGGGCATTCATCTATGAGACTGCGATCCCCAGACTGGAACGGTTGGGCATCCCGGTCCGTGTGCTGCGTTCGGATAAGACCTATCTGGACCTGTTTGCCGGAGCCATTACCCGCGGTCCGAAAAAAGGACTTCGGCGCGGATTCCCTCTGTGCGGGCATTGCTACGTTCAGCGGGACTGCAAGCTCCGTCCCATCCGCCGGTATAACAGGACTCTGACGCCGGATACTGTGCAGTATGTGGGCATCGCCAGCGATGAGCCGGTGCGCTTGCGCCGCTTGCAGGGAAATCAGGTGTCCCTGCTGGAAAAATATCACTACACCGAAGAGGATGCAAAGCAGCTCTGCCAAACGGCAGGGCTGCTTTCACCTGTCTATGCGTTCACAGACCGTGGCGGCTGCTGGTTCTGCCCGAATGCCAAGCGGAAGGAACTGCGGCACCTTTATGACCACCATCCGGAGCTGTGGGCGAAAATGCTGGAGCTGCAGGCAATGCCGGGAAAGGTGTCCGAGAAATTCAACCGCACGGAGCGCTTTTCCGACATCGATGCGGCATTCCGAAAAGAAGATGCCCTGTGCCCAAAAGCGGCATAAAAAGAAAAAGGAGATGAGAACCATCAGCAATCAGAAATATGAGATCACAGACATGGCCCATGAGGAATATCCGTTCCTGCACCGCATCCGTGCGCTGCGGGATATCTGCGGCGAGATCCGCGCAGGCGACATAGGCGGTTTCGTGGAAAGCGAGAGCAACCTGTCCGCGGAGCCGGGAGACTGCGCATGGATCTTCGATGACGCCATTGCAGCGGGTGACGCCTATGTGGATCGGGACGCCTGTCTGCGGGGCGACGCCATTGCCTGTGGCAGCGCCTATGTTTCCAAAGGCAGCGTGATGAGCGGCCACAGCCGCGCCGAGGACAACGCCTATCTCCGCGGGGCCTCCATGACCGGAAAAGCGCTGGCTTCCGGAAACGCGCAGATCATTCACGATCCCCATACGATGGGGACTCCCATCCTGTCCGGCAACTGCAAGGTGTATGGCACGGTACAGGGGGATATCCGCATCACTGGTTCTGCCGTGATCTTACCCTGCGAGGAAGTCCGCAACGATACAAGGGATACCTTTGTCCTGAGCGGCAAGAGCCGCAGCGTGATCCGCGGCATCGGGCGTGAGACCTTGAAACCTCTGCAAAAAGAAGTAAGTCCCATGAAAACAAAAACGCCAAAGAAACGAGGTGTGGAGCGATGACCGTGTATGAGCAGGAGCTGCGAAAGCTGTTTGAACACAGCAATCTCGTGGATCGGCCTCAATTCTCCGGGCGTGTGTGCGTGGGAGATCTCGGAAAGGACCTGCGTGTACGGGCGGAGTTTCTCTCTACCCATATCTCCAGCCAATATGACGCCATCCGCCTCACGGTGCTCAACCGCACGGAGGGCGTGGTGGACCGGACGCTGCTGCGCTTTCAGGATGTCTGGGGTAAAAAGCAGGTGCCGAACAATCCCAACTTCCGCAGCGGCGTCATTCCCCACCTGTGGGATGACTACGGAAAAGTGGAATGGTATGCCTATCATCCCACTGCCGCGGACTATGCCGCTCTGCGGGATGCCGTCGGACAGTATCTGTCCGCATTCCGGGAGCGCACGTCGGAGCTGGAACGGAGCGGCCCCAAGCTGGTCTATATCTGTGCTCCGCTGCGGGGCGATGTGACAAACAATGTGGAGTTTGCGCGGCAGAAAGCGCAGGAGGTGTTTGTGGAGGGAAATATCCCTATCTGTCCGCATCTGCTGTTCCCGCCTGTCGCAGATCCCGACGATCCCGCCCAGGACGAGAAAGCCAGGGCGATGGGACTGCGCCTGCTGGAATCCTGCCAGCAGATGAATGTGTACGGTCCGGTCTGGACGGATGGGATGTGGCAGGAGATCTATAAAGCCGGTGAGCTGGGCATCCCCGTGATGACGGATCAGACAACCATTGGACGGACGCCGCCTGCACGGCATCCCAAAAGAAAGGAGAGATAAATGCCAATTGAGAGGATCACCGCGGACGATCTGCGGGATATGGAGCATCAGGAGGGACTGGTGCTGCAGGGCTGCGGCGGCGAGGCGCAGGAGTGGCTGGATGGCATCAACGACCTGTTGACGCAGGACGGCATCCTGCAGAATGGCAGCCGCTTTGAGACGGTCAAGGTATTTCAGCACGATGGACTCAACAATCTGCTGTTCCCCTTCGAGAACATTCAGGTGGACATGGGGAAACTGGCGATGTGGCGTTTGCAGACCCACGGCGCATTCGGCGGCACATGGCTTTCTGACTATGTGCCCAACAGGCTGGGCGGGTTTCGCTCCGCCCGGCAGGAGAACCCCCGCCCTCTCTGCCCTCTGCTGGGGCAGGACGGCAATATCTTCCATCTGATGGGTATTGCCGCCAGAGTTCTTCGGCAGAATGGCATGGCGGCAGAGGCAAAGGAAATGCAGACCCGCATCATGGGCGGAGCGTGCCACAGCTACGAGGAAGCACTGGGAATCATCAGCGAATATGTGGAAACGGAGCTGTCTCCGCCCCGCGAAAATCGAACGAAAAAGAAGGAGAAGCATGAGCATGAGCGATAATCAGAAATGGAGCATCCTCCAGGGGGATGCCCTGAAGGTGCTGGGGACCTTTGCCCCCAACACCTTTGACGCGGTCATCACCGATCCGCCCTATGCGTCCGGTGGGCGCACCCAGGCGGAGAAAAACAAATCCACCGCCCGGAAGTATTCCAGCATGGGCGAGAACGCACCGCCCCCTTTCGATGGGGACGCCAAGGACCAGCGCTCCTGGACCCGTTGGGCGGCGGAGTGGTTGTATGAAGCGCGAAAGGTATGCAAGAGCGGTGCGCCGGTATGTATGTTTATCGACTGGCGGCAGCTTCCCGCGGCGACAGACGCCCTCCAGTGGGCCGGTTGGATCTGGCGGGGCACCGCTGTCTGGGATAAGGGCAACAGCCGCCCTCAGAAGGGGCGCTTCCGCCAGCAGGCGGAGTATATCGTCTGGGGTTCCAACGGCGATATGCCTATCAGCCGCCCGGTCCCGTGTCTGCCGGGGGTGTTCAAATACGGCAATCCCCAGAGTCGCATCCATCTGACGGAGAAGCCGCTGCAGCTGATGCGGGACATTGTGAAGATTACGGAGCCGGGTGGTCATATTCTCGA
>ERZ1106963.3211-NODE-3211-length-14310-cov-7.016485_pt1 | contig 14310 bp, 10 predicted proteins | sample MGYA00403681_ERZ1106963 | MGnify/ENA primary metagenome ERZ1106963 (study PRJEB35170, sample SAMEA104062407) | human gut metagenome | biome: human gut; feature: human-associated habitat; material: faeces | place: Denmark | collected 2012-05-03 ...
ATGCTTATATTAACGGACTACTCCTTTTGTTCTGCAAAAATTTGGAAATGAAAATTACCCAGCTTTCTGTCGAAGAAAAACAGACCTTAAAAGAAATATTTTCACGTTCCAAGCCGGCAAAGGAACATAGGAAACTGAGAAGACGAAATCCGAAGTTATAAGATTCAAATTATCCATTTTCAAAACAAGCCACCGAGCATTATCCCTATGTGGCTTGTTTCATCTATGATTATTTCCATTATAAAGTTTAGGTTTCATGTACAATCGACAGCCCAACTTAACTATCTGCTTTCTACTATTGTATATGTTCCTGATTCAAAATTTACATTTAATGTTGCAAATGCACTATTATATTCCCATCGGATTTGCAGAGAGCTCTCCCCTCCGGAGATTGCTACCTCTGCGCCTTCCGAAAATGCTTTATGGGTATTTCGCATGCGGATTAACGCAAGCTGTTTTTGAACCACATCTTTTTTCAGGTCTTCCGCGATCTGATCAGTGGAAAGGTTTGTCCGGTTGATTTCCTTATGTCCGGATTCTCCCGCACGCCGCACCGCTTCGTGGTCATTTTTTCCGGCAAACAAATCCAGATACCAGACCTGAGGTTTGCCCGGCATAAACATCTGTATGGCACGCGCCAGAAGCATTTTTTCATCCGCTTCTCCCAATGCACTGTAATATGTAGCGTTTACCTGATAATACAGATTCTTTTGTCCATGTAAATTTTTGACCATGCCTCCACGGGATACGATCCGGTCAATCAATGACTGGATCTCCTCTTCCGGAAGCAGCCCCTTTAAATCCAGAAGCGGGATGCCATCGTGACAGCCAAGCATGTTGACCGTGGAGATCTTCTTTGCCACGATCTCCTCTGCCCATGCCGCAAGGTACGTTCCGCGCCGGTTCTCAATCGCATCAATGACCAGTCCCGGCAGGAAAAAGTCATAGGTTGCATAGCCTTTTTCTGCAAGTGTCTCATATATTTTTTCATCATACGCTGCGTGGATCTCCGGCAAAAGCGTAAGTCCCAAAGGTTCTGCCAACGTATGGATCTTCTGTAAAAGTTCCCACGTCTCCGGATCATTGAGAAAGTTTTTCTTTCCCGGTGCTTTCGGCGCATAGGCAAAAGCATCCAGCCGCACGATTGCTGCACCGTAAGAGGCTATTTTTTCCAGTGTTTCACGATAAAACTCCCACACTTTTGGTGACTGGATGTTTACATCCATCTGCCCGAGATACTGTCTGCCATGCACCTCCTGATAAAAGGTATTCCAGTACGGCACTTTTTTTCCATCCGGAAATTCCACCATCAGGATCGGCAGCCCGGGTTTGCGGAAAAACATCTGCTTCAGGCAGCTTTCATCCGGCTGGATATAGCCTTCCTCCGTCATGGTTCCATGCCCTTCCCAGAAATGGTTCCAGTCGATGAAAAAATTGCGGTACGCAGAATCCTCCCCTTTTTCCACAAGATCCCGAAACTGCGGGGACTGTGCGGAAGCATGGTTTAAAATAAAATCCAGTTTCAGATCGATTCCCATATCCTTTAACTGTTCAAGGTCTTTCCGGTTGGCAAGCTGCTCATTCAGGTCATAGTCGATCACGGAAAATCCCCGGTCGAGATCGGAATGGTACAGGCTCGGCAGAATGTAAAAAGAAGAAAATACATTCTGCAAAGCCTCCGTTTTCAGCAATGTTACGATATCCCCAAGATTTCCTCCAAGACTGTCTGGATATGCATTGAGCATCGGTTTACTGTTCATAAACACTTCCGTCCTTTCCCACGATCAATCCTGCATTTTTGCGCTGCACTTCGAGTTTTTCCTGTTCCAGTTCCACCACACGGCAGATAAACGGGCTTGCGGCATTCTCGTCGCGGTTTCTGCGGATGCGCCGCTCCTTTGTCTCCTCCGGGGAACTTTCCAGAAAGACGGATAGATCCACACCATGTAAATCGTCACTGCCTCCGTGCGTCCACTCCAGAAGCAATACAGATATTCCTGAAAAATCGGTTTCTTCTGATGAAATCTCACCATCTTCCCGTCCCAAATGCCGCAATGTGATCGTATCTTTTCCCTCATGAAATGCCGCAAGCACTTCATTGATCCGGTCGAAGTCAATCTCTTTCTTTGTCCCGAGATATCCACGCAGTCCGTCTTCCCCGGCTTCTTTATACACACGCAGCCGTTCTTCGTCGTTGCGTTTTGGAATCCGGTGTGGATAATCATCGCCCGAGAGCAGATAACATCCGGTTCCGTCATTTAAAAAATACTGCTGCAATGCCGTTGCAAGTGTTGTTTTTCCAGAACCGGAGCCACCGTAAATGCTGATGACCACCCGTTTTTCGGCATTCCCGTCACACAATTTCTGCACTTTTTCATATAATCTTCCCGCCTCTTTCAGTTCTGTAAAAGCAAACTGATACGCCTCATATTCCCCGGTAAACGGCGGAAGCAGAATTCCCGCATGCATCAGTGCCGCACCGGTATACTGTCTGCCGCTCTGTTCTTCCAGATACACGGCATCCGGTTTTAACCCACGCAGGCGGACATAAACGGCTGCCTGATTTGCCTCTGCCCTAAGACGCACTGCGCTGACTAATGCATGATCCTGTTCCTCTGATACCGTCATCCATGCCGCAATTTCATCCATAAACGGATCGGACAGCCGCCAGTAGGTTCCCTCGTTAATGAGTGTTTCATACTTCTTGTATGTTTTAATCTGCTCCCGGATCTGCTGTTTTTCCTCATCGGATAAAAGCGCCGGGTTTAATTCGTAACCGAAGGTTCCTGCCATCGCTGTCACCCCGCGGGTGTGGAAACTTGTCACCCGTCCGGTCTGGTGGTTCGGCACCGCCGAAACGTGCGCCCCCATTGCGGAAACCGGATAGAAAAACGAAGTTCCGTACTGGATCCTTGTGCGGTTGATTGCATCGGTATTGTCACTACACCAGATCTGCGGGGAATAATAAAGCATTCCTGCGTCAAATCTGCCGCCGCCACCGCTGCATCCCTCAAGCAGAAGATCCGGATACCGGCTGCACAGGCGCTCCATAAAATCATAGACACCAAGCACGTAATCATAGGACAGATTTCCGGCATAGACATCTGCCATACTGCGGTTCATATCCCACTTGACATAATCAATTTTTCCCTGATCCAGCACGGCACAAATCTGATCAAATACACAGTCGCGCACTTCTTTTCTAGAAAAATCAAGCAGTAACTGGTTTCTCGAGCGCACCGGCTTTTTCCCCGGAATCTGAATTGCCCAGTCCGGATGTGCCCGGTAAAGATCGCTGTCTTCATTGACCATCTCCGGCTCAATCCAAATGCCAAATTTCACCCCCTGATTATGCACACGGGTAATAAGCTCTGCCAGGCTTCCCCCCAGTTTCTTTTCATTGACCTGCCAGTCCCCAAGGGAAGAATTATCATCGTTTCTTTTCCCAAACCAGCCGTCATCCATCACTACCATATCAATTCCAAGGGAAGCGGCTTCTTTTGCCAGATCCACGATCGTATCTCCCGTAAAATCAAAATAGGCTGCCTCCCAGCTGTTGATCAGTACCGGGCGCTGCATATGGACATATTTGCTGCGGCACACATGGTTGCGGATGCAGTTATGATACTGCTGCGACAGTGCTGACAATCCATCTGCCGAATAGGATAAAATAACTTCCGGCACCGTAAAGGTTTCTCCCGATGCAAGCGGATAAGAAAACAGTTCTTCATTTAATCCGAGAAGCAGGCGCGTCTGGTTAAACTGATCTTTTTCTGCCTCACAGGAGAAATTTCCGCTGTATACAAACAGCATTCCATAGCAGTTTCCTGCGGTCTCTGTTGTTCCTTTTTCTGCCAAAATCACTGCCGGATTATACTGATGGCTGGACGTTCCCCTGCGGCTGCCAAACGCAATGGTTCCATGCCCCAGCGGCGTACGCTCCAGATTGCGCTCCATGGCATGCTTTCCATAAAACCGCAGGACATCAAAATCTCCATGCACAAAATCCAGACAGGCTGCCGCTGCCTTTTCGATCGTAATCTGCCTGGTTCCCGTATTTTTAATCCGGACGCTCCTTGTAATGACATCGTTTTCTTCCAAAACACCATACAGCAGATGAACTTCAACCTGTGCGTTTTCGTCTGCAAGGACAATTTCCAGTGTCTGTGCTTCCTCTTTGTCTGCCCAGACAGCCGGAAGTCCCTGTAACTGGTATTTGCCGCTTCGGATCTCATAACTTTTAAAAAGCAGATCTGCGCTTTCCACCCCTTTTTCATTTTTGATATTCAGTGCAATATTGCGGTAATCCCCAGTTCCAATGGAAGGATACTCCTGTGGCAGTGCATCCAGAGAATAGGTGCGGTTCATGCCCGCTGCATAAGGATTTCCGGAAAATCCACGGTCTGCATAGGTTAAAACATAATCCATGGGGCTGTTTGTTTTATCTCCATAGTACAGATGCAGCAGATATCCCAGTGGATCGACCTGCATCTGATAAGTTGTATGCGCCGTATGCAGGTTAAATATTTTTTTATTTGGATTGTATATAATTGCCATAGAAGTCACCTCGTTTTATTTTTATCGTTTTATTTTTATCCTTTGACTGCACCGTTTGCCACACCGTTTAAAATCTGTTTCTGGCAGATCACATAAAAGATCAGGATTGGGATCAGCGCCAGAATATAGGAAGCAAATGCCAGATTGTAATTGGTTCCAAACTGTGTCTGGAAATTAAGCTGTGCAAGCGGCAGCGTATTCTGTCCGGTTCCAGACATGATCACAAGCGGTGTCATAACATCATTCCACGTTCCAAGAGCTGTCAGGATTGCAACTGTTGCATGCATTGGCATCATCATTGGAAAGACCACTTTCCAGTAAGTAGTCCATGTGCTTGCTCCGTCAATATCTGCAGCCTCTTCCAGCGCTATCGGAATATTTTTTAAGTACCCACTGTAAAGAAGGACGTTCATTGGCATATAAAATACCAGATACAACAGAATGACACCCGCGCGGTTTCCAAGTCCCATATGCGCCGTCTGCTTTACCAGAGGCATCATTAAGATGGAAAACGGAACAAACATTCCGCTGACAATATACAGATAGATAAATCGGAAACTTTTTCTTCTTGCCATGCCGCGTCCGATCACGTAGCCTGCAATTGAGTGGATCAGGATTGCCAGTACGATCGTTGCCAGTGTGATCAGTAAACTGTTTCCAAGAGAGTGCCAGAAATCGGTCACTTCCATTGCCTGACGGAAATTTTCAAAACTCCACTGTTTCGGGAAAGAAAGTGCACCCGCCACATCGTTTGTCATCTCACTCGGTTTCTTAAACGCAATGATCACTGCCATATACAGCGGGAAAAATACCGTAACCGTCCCCAAAATCAGAACAATCGTAAGTACCCAGTTTGTTTTCTGTTTTTCTTTCATCATAACTGCTCCTCCTTCTTATTCATGACTGTCATCTGGAAAAGTGAAATCGCCACGATCACAATAAAGAAAATGACTGCATTCGCACTCTGGAATCCAAACTGTCCGCCATCCATACCATTTTTATAAATCAGGTAAGAGATGGATTCGGTGCTCTGTGCCGGACCTCCCTTGGTCAATGACATGATCTGGTCGAATACCATGAGGAAATTCTTTGTGCTCAGTACCAGATTGATCGTCACAAACGGCATCACCAGTGGAAATGTTACTTTCCAGAACTGCTTCCATTTACTGGCTCCGTCAAGCATACTCGCCTCGTAGACTTCCTCCGGTACAGTCTGCAGACCGGAAATATAGATGATGGTATTCATGGCAACTGCCTGCCATACACCAACAATCAGCACACCAATCCATGCGTATTTTTCACTTGCAAGAATACTGTTCTGTAAAAATCCAATATGGAACACATTTCCCACAGTTGGAAGAATGTAAGTAAAAATAAAACTGAAAATATAGCCGATGACAAGTCCTCCTAAAATATTCGGTACAAAATAAATACCGCGCAGTGCACTTTTAAAACGGATTGCACTGTTTAATCCAACTGCCATAATCAGACTCAGCACATTTACCAGTATCGTTCCTGCCAGTGCATATTTAAACGTAAACAAATAGCTTTTTCCCACGCGGGAATCCGTAAACAGATCTGCATAGTTCCTGATCCCGACATAATCGTAAGTTCCGTATCCTTTATAATTGGTAAAACTGTAAATCACACCTTTGATCATTGGAAGTGTATTGAATGCAAAAAATAAGATTACAACCGGTATGATAACCGCCCAGAATGTTTTGTCCCTGTTTGACATTTTCTTTTTCATTGTGCATCCCCCTGTTCTTTCTGATAATCCTGTACTTTCCGAATCAGATCCCGGTTGTAGCGCTTCCAGTCGGAATCAAATTTTTTCAAAAACTTTTCCTGTGCATTGTCGCTTGTATCCAGCAGGAACGTCTGCACCATGGCATCCACGCTCATCTCACTCGGATAATGGTGATCCTGGAAATCCGCCATACGGTTGTTTTCAATATAAGAACGCATATCCTCAAGTGTTTCCGGAATTGCGAAATCCCCATCCTTGCAGGCAATTCCTCCCTGATCATCCAGATAAATCTGAATGGTTTCATCTTCATACAGATATTTTAAAACTTCATATGCTGCTTCTTTGTTTTTGCATGCTTTCATCACAGAAAACTGTAAATCAATTCCTGAATTTAATACATTGTCTGATTCCTCATCATTTGCAGGAAATGTAAAAGAGCCGATATTCATATCCGGATTGACCGATTTGATCTGTGGGATCGCATAGCTTCCGATCGGATACATGGCAGATTCCCCGCGGGCAAATGCTGTACAGGCATCGTTATAACCGTATGCATACGGATTTTTTTCGGCGTAATCCAAAAGTGCACGCATCTTTTCTGCTACCGGTCCATACGTATCAGAAAATGTGGTGTTTCCCACATTTACCTGATTGCAGGTATCCGAATCGGTAAGTCCGACTGCCAGCGCATTCCACGGAGCCAGACAGGTCCAGGTATCTTTAAAGCCCAGATACAGCGGAAGTGTTCCGCTCTGTTTTATTTCATCACACAGTGTAGTAAATTCCTGCCAGGTGGTCGGAACTGTCCAGCCATTTTCCCCAAACAGATCTTTGTTATATAAAATTCCTGCTGCGTTTGCCACATATGGAAGTGCATACGTGCCATCCTTTGGAATAAACTCCAGTTCCTTATCCATATCCAGATATGCCTGTTTTACGGTCTGGACTTCATCCAGATCGGAAATATCATCAAACAGATCTGCATCTAAAAAGTTGGAATAGTTGATGTCTCCTCCGATTGCGATGATATCCGGATAATCCTCCCGGATAAAACGTGTCTTTAAAATGGTCATTGCTTCGTTTGGAGATGAAATCGTCAGATGGATGTCATCATGTGTTTCATTGAACCGCTTTTCAATCTTTTCAAATGCCTTAACTGCTTCCGGTTTGTAGGAAACCACTTCGATTTCTGTTTTCCCGTCTGACCTTTTTTCACTTCCGCATCCGGCAAGACCCATCATACACATGCCAAGTGCAAGCACCGCTGAAACACGGCGGAAAATATTTCTTTTTGCCATATTCCTCTCTCCTTTTTTGCAATATATCCGTTTACTTTTTTGATAATCTGATTATAACATACCTTTATGCGTCCTTAAATATCTACATTTTTTCAGTTTTATACCGAAATGCAATATTTTATGCTATAATAGACATTGATGTCGCATTTTGGTATATAAGGAGTATTTTATGAGCAATATATTATTTAATATTTTTCCGAATGAAAATTTTATTGATCTGTGTATGTATCAGTTTGGATATGAACAGTGTGATCCCGGTCATTCTTTTGGTCCTGCCACACGCAATCACTATCTGTTCCATTACATTCTTTCCGGAACCGGAACCCTTATGGCTGACAATGCAAAAGGTGAAACACAGACCTATTCCATAAAAAGCGGGCAGGGATTTATTATTTTTCCCGGTCAGATCAACACCTACATTGCCGATAAACAGCTTCCCTGGGAATATATGTGGATTGAATTTGATGGCTTGCGTATAAAAGAAGCTTTAAGTGTCACAGATTTGTGTAAAGATGCGCCCATTTATCATTCACACTCCAAAGAATTGCGTGAAAAACTTGCTGATGAAATGCTTTATATTGTAAATCATCCTCATGAATCTTCTTTTCATCTCATTGGCCATCTGTATTTATTTATGGATTATCTGCTGCAGTCAGCAAAATCTACTAAGCTGGTTTCCAGTGGGCGCATGAGTGATTATTATATAAAAGAAGCAATCAATTATATTGAACAGAATTTTCAGAATAATATCTCGATCGAAGATATCGCTACAGTATGTGGCATCAACCGAAGTTATTTGGGGAAAATCTTCCGCAACTCAATTGGCCGCTCTCCGCAGGAATTTCTTATGAACTACCGCATGGTAAAGGCTACCGAATTGTTAAAGCTGACATCCTTATCTATTGCGGACATCAGTTCCGCTGTCGGATACGAAAATCAGCTTCATTTTTCCCGTGCATTTAAAAATATTTATGGTATCTCCCCACGGGAATGGAGAAATCAGAACAAGTAACAATAGATAAGATAGATATCATTCCTATCAATACTTAATACTTCAGTATCATTACCTTGTCCCTTGAACACTTCCATATCAGCAAAAAGGACATCCCCTGACCTGTAAAATCTACAGTTCCGGAATGTCCTTTTCCCCATACTTTACTATATTTTTAACACATGATGCTGCTTATCCACAATCTATAAGATGCCAAAATGCCTAAACGCCTGCATAATTGCATCTTCCTTCTCCGGTGTACACTGTGGCTGTCTCGTATTCTCTGATTTAGCCAGATTGAAATTCTCACCGACATCCAGTCCACACTTCTTCTTAATCTGTGCGATATACAGTGATGAAACCTTAAGTCCTGTCTGCTCAAGTACATATGCCTTTATCTGCTCATAAGTTGCTTTTCCCTTAAATTCAGATAAATCCATATCCTCCAGAGAGAAGTCCACCTTCACTTTTCTGCTGTCGACCATTCCCTTGGAAAGTAAGACTACCGTCTCCACATGAACTGTATTCGGGAACTGATCCACGGCTGTAGCTCTCATAACTTTATATCCTGCTGCCTCAAACACTTCCAGATCTCTTGCCAGGCTTGTCGGTTTACAGCTGATATATACCATCTGTTCTACCCCAAAATCAATAATCTTCTGAATTGCTTTTGGATGAATCCCATCTCTAGGAGGATCAAGTACGATAAAATCCGGTTTATCTTCTAATTCATCCACAACTTTTAGTACATCTCCTGCAATAAATTCACAGTTATCGAGTCCATTTAACTTGGCATTCACTTTCGCTGCTTCTACCGCTTCCTCAACAATCTCGACTCCAACAACTTTCTTTGCAACTGGTGCTAGCATCTGTGCGATTGTTCCGGTTCCGCTGTATAAGTCAAAGATTACTTTGTCTTTTGTCTCCCCGACAAACTCTCTGGCAGTCTTATATAATACTTCTGCCCCTAATGTATTTGTCTGGAAGAATGAAAATGGTGAAATCTTAAATTTTAATCCAAGGATTTCCTCATAAAAATAATCTTTCCCATATAAAATATCAATCTTATCTGCCTGTACAACATCTGCAAGGCTGTCATTTGTTGTATGAAGAATTCCAATAATTTTTCCATTTAATGGTAATTCTAATAACGCTTCACTTAGCTTGCTAAGATCTGCTTCTGCCTGTGATGTTGTTACGATATTGATCAATAGATTTCCTGAACTTTCTGATCTTCTTACAACCAGGTGTCTAAAGTATCCTTCGTGGCGCATTTTGTGATAAAATGGCAGTTCCATCTGCTGTGCAACATTTAATGCACATTTTACGATAGAATTGTAATCATTATCCACAATCTGGCAGTCTGTGATGTTTACAATATCGTGAAATGTGTTCTTTTTGTGCATTCCAAGTGCTAATGGACCATCTTTTACTTCATCTCCAAAGGAAAATTCCATCTTATTACGATATCCGTGTACTTTTGGACTTCCTTTAATTTCTTCCCATATATCATCATTTACATAATCTTTTAACAGATCACGTACCATACCTTCTTTGATCTTTAACTGATTCTCATAAGATACTGTCTGATAAAAACAACCACCACAGATCCCAAAATGTGGACAGACAGGTTTTGCATCTTCTAATGGAGATTTCTCTAAAACATCTAATAGTCTTACCACACATCCGCTTTTTCTCTTCTTTGTTACCTGACCTTTGATCCTCTGACCATTTATGACACCTTTGACTGTGACTTTCTGGTCTTCACAGATAAAAGTTCCCTTGTTTGGAAATTCTGTCTTTATGATCTTTCCTTCAATGATATCTTTCTTCTTCATTGTCATCCCTTTCTTTTTATTCTATCTAACATAAACTTCTTTCTATACATAAGCTGTCACAGAAAAAAGATGGAAATACCATCTTGGTACTTCCATCATTCTAGCTATAACATCAATTCGTCAAACTGTTCTTTGTAATATCCATGGGCATAATGTGCCTGTCCTTCTTCGTCGATCTCCATGATCAGGAAAGTTGGTTTCCTTCCTGCCTGACGAGGATAGGAAATACTTCCTGGATTCAAAATCGTTACATCATCCCCAATCTCAATGAATGGTACATGTGTATGTCCATACATCACTACATCATATCCCATTTCCAACGCATGTTCTCTTAGATAATCCACACCTGAGTTTACATAATAGTTATGTCCATGAGTCACTAACACCTTATAGTCTCCAAGCCGTATCTCTTCTTCGTTCGGAAGATCCAAGTAATAATCGTTGTTACCTGCGACCATGACTACCGGACAGCCCGCTATTTCTCGTATGTATGAATCTCCACGTTCCACATCTCCGCAGTGAATCATCATATCGATGTCACCTACCTGCTTTAAGACACCCTCGATATCATCATTACGTCCATGGGAATCACTGATCACTAAAATCCTCATAAACTTTCTCCTCATTTTATTTACAAAACTTCTCTAATACGTCTTAGTGCCTCTCCTCTGTGGCTGATGGCATTCTTCTCATCACTGGTTAGTTCGGCACTGTATTTTCCATATTGTGGTAAATAGAAGATTGGATCATAACCAAATCCATTCTCCCCTTTGATCTCATATCCTATACTTCCTTCCATAGTACCACGAATTACCTTACTTTGTCCATCCGGAAATGCAGCTGCGACCGCACAAACGAATCTTGCACTTCTTTTTTCTTCTGGTACATCTTTCAATCTTTCAAGGATCACACTGTTTTTCTTCACATACGAAGTGTCTTCTCCAAGATATCTAGAAGAATAAATTCCCGGTTCACCATTCAGTGCATCAATCTCTAATCCTGAGTCATCAGCAAGTGTTAACTGCCCTGTGACTTTCATAACTGCTTTCGCTTTGATCAGTGCATTTTCCTCAAATGTCGTTCCATCTTCCACAATATCGATATCCACTCCTGCTTCTTTCATGGATACGATCTCGTATTTGGACTCATCTAAAATCTCTCTGATCTCTTTCATCTTATGTTCGTTGCCTGTAGCAAAGATTAATCTCTGTCTCATTTATTTTCTCCTTCTTGGCGGTTTTGGCCCAAGGTACTGATAGAATTCTCCTCGGATCATTCCATTATAAACTTTACGTTTCTTTGTTGGTTTTCCAAGATATTTTTCTGTATCCTCATAAGAAGTAATAACATACTTAGACCATGTATCTAAGCGGTCAAACGCTTCTTTCATCTCTGTGTATAATTGAGGTAATGTCTCCTGATCTTCCAGTCGTTCTCCATATGGCGGATTCGCAATGACAAATCCATATGGTTTTGGATGCCTTAAATCTTTAACTTCTCTTTGCTGAAAATGGATCAGATGATCGACTTCTGCATCCTGTGCATTCGCCCTTGCAATCTTTAACATTCTAGGATCTTTATCATATCCCTGAAGATCCATTTCTACATCGTAATTTACCAGATCATTTGCTTCATCGATCGCATCATACCATACTTTCTTTGGAAGAAAATTGCTCCAATGTTCTGATTCAAAAGAACGATTCATTCCAGGAGCCATATTTAACCCCATCATAGCAGCTTCAATCAAAAATGTTCCACTTCCACAAAATGGATCCACTAAGATTCTGTCTTTGTGCCATGGTGTTAGCATAAGCAAGGCTGCTGCCAATGTCTCACGGATTGGTGCTTCACTGACTAACTTACGGTATCCACGCTTGTGAAGTGGTGTTCCTGTTGTGTCTAAACTTATGGTTACCTGATCCTTTAAAATGAAGACGCGTACCGGATAGTCATCTCCATCTTCATTAAACCATGATACTTTATATTTTGACTTCATACGATCTACCATGGCTTTCTTGACGATTGACTGGATATCCGGTGCGCTGAATAATTTACTCTTTGCTGTAGATGCTTTCTTTACCCAGAAACGTCCATTCTCTGGGATATAATCTTCCCATGGAAGTTTCTTTGTTCCTTCAAATAAATCATCAAATGTATATGCTTTAAAAGAACCTATTTTTAATAAGATTCTCTCTGCTGTTCTTAAAAATATATTGGAACGGGCGATTCCTTCTAAATCTGTACGAAAAGTCACTCTCCCGTCTTCTACTTTAACGATCTCATATCCTAAATCTAGGATTTCTCTTTTTAATACTGCTTCCAGCCCAAAATGGCATGGTGCAATCAGTTCGACTGTATTCATTCATTCTCCTTTGTATTTTTATTCTTTCACTATTCTACCTTTTTCCCCATTTTTCGTCAACTGTCAACTACATACATCCGACTTATTTCCGTTTGGTTTTCATTTGATTTTTTGCTTTTTCTTCCATATAGTAATATACACCTCCAATAATATTGTAAACTTCAAATCCATCTTTTCTAAGATGCCTTGCTGCCATCATACTCTGTCCCCCAAAATCACAATACACGATGATCTTTTTCCCAATCATCTGTTCATAACAGTCTTTTAAGATTCCATATGGACAACTTAGTGCATCTTCCAAATGTCCTTCTTTATAACGATCTTCCTCCCTTACATCCATTAAAATATAATGTTGTTTATCTCTTGAAAGCCTGATTCCTTCTTTTAATGATATATTCTCAAATTCCATAAAAGTTCCCTTTTTGTTAGCATATGCATATCTAAAACTCTCGGAACTAAAAAGGGATCGCTATATACATTACAAAGCGATCCCTCTTTCTTACTTAGTACTCATCATTTGCATTTTTGCTGCTGTTTTTTGAGCTGTTCTGATTCTTGTTTTTATTCTGATTGCTTGATTTGTTTGATCCTCCGTTGTTGCTTGAGTTGGAAGACTGGTTTTTGTTACTTGAATTTGAACAATTCTTTGCCATGTTCATTCTCCTTTCTTTGTGATACAGGTTTATTTTGCACAAAATCCTGTCAATCTATTCAAAAAAATTTATTTGATTTTTTCAAAAAACACTTGATTTTTTTCAACCAGTCATATATTATAAGGATATCGAGGATATGTTTATTTTCGATTATAACCCCTTATTAATTTATTTATACTCCCCTTAAAAAGAGCAGATTTCCCTATCTGCTCTTTTTATTATTATTTATTTATGTTTTTCAAAATGTACAAATGAATTTATTGACATTTTTTATGTCATGTGTATAATTAAAATTGTTCAAGAACAAAGGTGTTCCGATCATAGGATTGGAATGCCTTTTTTTATTATATTGGTTCATCTGATATAATAATCACACTGTTAATCTATGGTAATTCCTTGGGTCTTCTCCATAGATCAGCAGAATTCTTTCTTAAGACTTTATACAACACCGTACGCTAATCTTTGACAAGTTTTTGGCATCTTGCAGACATACTAGTAACGGACTAATCATTGACTTGAACACATACTTACTATGTTGACTAGAATAAGACTAAAATGAGACTAGAATTTGACGAATGAATGACTAGAATTTGACTGACAATGACGACTAATTTTGAAACTTAAAAGTAAGACCCAACACAATACCCAAACTACATATGACATTAGAGAAGCCTCGGACAAATGTCCGAGGCCTTTCTCTTTGTACACATTTTTAGATCAATTCCGATTGTTTTACAGCATTTCGTCTGGTTTCTGACGGTCTTCCGGACGCATAAATCCTGCAAGTAAAAGTTCATAACTTCCAAAATATGAAATAAACATCCAGATCATTCCTGAAAAGAATGACACTCCCGCTGTTAC
>ERZ1106963.3213-NODE-3213-length-14303-cov-21.374298_pt1 | contig 14303 bp, 17 predicted proteins | sample MGYA00403681_ERZ1106963 | MGnify/ENA primary metagenome ERZ1106963 (study PRJEB35170, sample SAMEA104062407) | human gut metagenome | biome: human gut; feature: human-associated habitat; material: faeces | place: Denmark | collected 2012-05-03 ...
TGCGGAGAGCGACAAGGGCGTTGCCCTTGACCTACAAGCCTTTAAAAAGGCTTGACCTAAACTTTAAGTATCTTGGGAAAGTTGATAAGCTTTTAACTTTTTAATAATTCTCTTATTCTTTCAATTCTGCCAGCGAGATATAAATATCCTAATAAAGCTTCCAAAGCTGTAGCTGAATGATAATCTGCCGATGTTGCATTTTTCGGGATATGCTGTGTATGAGCATTTCTGCCTCTTTTGAGCACATCAAGCTCTTCTTCAGTCAGAATTGGCATAAGCTTTTCAACAAGCTTTGCTTGTGAAGAACATCTTACTATGGAAACCTTTTCTTCATTGAGCTTTTTTACTGGGCGATTAGCCTCGCATACAAGCCTTTCACGCACAAATAAATCGTAAACTCCGTCACCAACAAAAGCTAAAGCTAACGGACTTAATAATTTAGGATCACAGGGAGAGTTTTCAATTCTTGACATTATACCGCTCCTCAATAATAATATGTTGATATTATACCGCTCTGAAAGTTACTTGTCAAATTACAGCTATTTTCGTGCTAAGATTTCGGTTATAAATGGAATTACTGATAGTATGAAATATGCCGAATACGCCATAATAGCAATAATTCCAAAACTAAGCTTACTGAAAAAATTTCCTGAGGCATAATAATCAACTGAAAGAATACCCACAGCTTGTGCTGATATTACTGCTGAAAATAACACAATAGAAATTATAACCAAAACTGTATCATTCTTGCGAAATTTAAAAAGAGAAAATGAACTTCTATGCTTTAACTCACCGCCACGAGTAGCAAAGGAATCCGCAGTATCAACAGAGGTTTCGAGCGACCAAGTTATTAGAGATGAGGTTATACGAATACCACCTTTTACATTATCTACTATATTACTTTCTTTATATAAGCCCATAGTTTTTTGAGCGTTGTTGATAATACCTACCCTTTGTCGGTATAGTGGAATATATCTAAGCGACATTGATACAAGAAGTGCAAGTCGTGGACTGAATTTTCCAAAGATATACATAACCTTATCAGAAGTCATTATTTCCGAGAAAACAAGAAACCAAATCATAACCGCAAGAATCATAATTCCGTTATTTATGCCATAGAAAAGAGCCTCAAGAGTTATAGCTTTTCCATTTATAAATAGTAAAACAGTTTCGCCCTTATGTGAAAATATAGGATTTATAAGCGAAATCAGTAAAAAGAGCAATCCCCAGAAAGTAAGCATTTTTGCAGAGATTTTTCTAAAAGTTACAGCATAATAGAGTATCGAGCCAAACAAGGCAAGCAGTAATATTATTGGATTTTGTATAAACATTGCTATGGTTATCACCAACATAAAATGCACAAAAATAGTAATAGGGTTGTGTTCTGAAAAAGCTCTCATTATAAATCCTTTCCGATATTAGCAGTGTAAACCCATTCTATAACATCGCCGTCTTTAAGTTTGTAGCCCGAACAGCCAACATTTGGTGTTTCGCCGTTTACTTTATACATCCAACCAGAAAGTTCTCCGCAATCAAATTCATATAAGCCGTTTATTCCTTTGATATATACAGTTTCGTTTGAGCTATCATAATCAATTTGTATTTTATTTTTCTTTGTTGCTGAAACAAGCACATCAAAAACAGTATCACCCTCTGAAATTGAAAACTCTGTATCATCAAGAATAATTCCGTTCTCAGGAATTTTTTTATTATCAGTTTTTCCGATAGCATTTTTACAAGAGATTGATATAGTTACTGTCTTGGTATTCTGCTTATTATCCGAAGCTTCATTGTAGTATTGGTTTGGCGTTTCAATCTTTATAGTAAGTGAAATGCCTGTTAAAACTGCAAATAACACAACAAGAACTATAATATTTGTTTTGTTTAGCTTTTTACGAATAATAAGTACAACAAAGATTATAACAAAAATTCCCAATAAGCATAAAGCAATAATAAGATTATAATTTACAGCTTGAGTTTCAGTAATGTCAGAGCTTTCTATTTTTGAAAGATTTGAATTTTCTTCGCTATATTCGGATATTTCTTTTATATCAGAATTTTCAATAGATTCAGTTTTTGAGCTTTCTAAAGTAGTAGTTTCGCTGCTTTCAGTTTCGCTTACTGCTGAGTTTTCAACATTTTGCTTGCTGTTTGTTGAAAATTCGGTTTTAGAACCTTCGATTTTGCTTGAAATATTCGAATTTATATGGCTGCTTTGACTTGGCTTACTTGTCTGAGAAGCTTGAGAATAGCTTGAAGTATCATTTCTATTACTGTTATTGCTATTGCTTGAACTATCAGGCTTAGAGCTTATAGAGCTTGAATTATTTGGTTTTGAATTATCTTTATTTGGTTTTGGTTCAGGCTTTGTGCTAATTTCTCTTTGAATATTGTTGCTAACGAATTCAAAGAAAGCGGTTTTTCCTTTTTCAAATCGCCAAAGTGAAATAGTTGCATATAAAGCTTGAACAGTTGCAAGCTGGTTGCTGTTGCCACCATATGTATGAGAAAAACTTCCGTCAGAATTATGATATTTCAAAAGTCCATCGTAAACTGTATTTCCATTTTTGATAAATCGGCTATCAGTATTGCAGTTGATTTTCATAGTGCTTAATGCAAGCAAAACCTGTGCAGTACTTTCTGCATTAGGAGTGCCATAGCTTTTGAAGTCACCGTCAGTCTGTTGCCTTTTTGACAGGTAATCAAGTGCTTTATCAATAGCATTTTTGACATCGCTGTGCTTATAGTATCTTGCCAAAGCCTGAATGGTCATAGCTGTTACATCGACATCAGAATTTTGCATAAGTCCCCAACCGCCGTCAGAAAACTGCATAGACAAAATTTTGTTGATAATTTCATCTCTTGTCATATTGCCATAGTATGCTCCGCAATCAAGCATAATAAGACCATAAGCATAGCTCATAATTCCAAGCTTACCGATAGAACTATTGAGTGCAGTTTTAATATAATCAGATTTACTTCCCATAGCAGTATAGGCTATAGCAATTCTCTGCATATCGGTTGCACGAAGATTTTCAGCGGAATTTGTGTATTTATCAAGAGAATTGACGCATTTTGAAAAATCAATATTATACTTATATCGTGAAAGTGAAATTGCATACCAATCAGAAATACTACTTCCCATACTATCGCTGATTTCATCAGCAAGATTTTGTGCTGAGCCATTTTGTTTCCATTTTAATATACCATCAATGACGCTTTCTGTATCATTAGCTGCTGCCTCTGCCGTTATGTAAAAATTGGCAGGAATAAAAATCCCTGCCAACATAACTGCAAGAAGCATAATTGAAATTATTCTACTTGCAAAATTATTTTTCATTGTTTCTCTTTCTTGTCATTAAGATTACTGCAAAAGCCATAGCAGTTGTTAAAGCGACGATAGTCATTGCTGATGAATCACCGGTTGAAGGTGCTTTGCCGTTTTGAGATGTTGTAGATACTGTGCTTGTTGGTTCTGCTGAAGATTCTGTACTTACTTCTGGCTGTGAACTTTCAGTTGTGCTTGATTCAGTCGAGCTTTCCTGACTTACTTCTGAACTCTCAGCACTTGATTCATCAGATTTTGCAGGAACATTAATCTCATAATCAGGTGCAAGGCGAAGTACAAGCGGAATACCATTTTCACTAAGCTTGCTTATAGAAAGAGAATGCTTACCCTCTGTTAAGTACTTATCTTCAATGTTGATAGAACCGTTTTCGTCGGTTGTATAGCTTACAGTGCCATTATCAGTACCCCACTCAACAGTTGCATCTGTTACAGGGTTTGTGCTTATGCTTGGGTTATAATCTGCATCATATGTTGTATCTTGACTTGTGAATGTAAGAATACCCTCGCTGATTTTAGAAGCATCAACCTCTGGATACTGCATACCAACACCGTATGGGTCACCGTAATAAAGAACAACGCTGTCGCCCTCAGAAAGATTGTAATTGTTGACTGTATCTGTCGGAGAAACTCCGTTTACTGTATAGAGCCAACCATCCCAGCCACCGAAGGTAGCTTGCATATCATCATTAACAGCGGTTATCCAGCCACTTTCAACGCCACTGATAGTAATATCATCGTTCTTTTCGTCAACATACATAAGAGCATTCTGAACTGTAAGATTATCGCCTGTATAAGGAACCTCAACAGTATCATAGTATAAATTCTTGTTGATTCCCTCAATTCTTACTGTCACGGACATTTGCTTTTCATCATCAGCAAATGCAGAAATGCTGAATGAGCTGACTGCAAGAGCTGCTGCTAAAGCAGAGCATAAGATTCTTTTAAATTTCATTTTGATTTTCCCCTTTAATAAAAATTTTATAATAAATTCGAGAAAAAGAGAAAACAAAAAAAGCCAATTCACAAACTGCAAATTGGCACAGAAAACAAGCTATCAAGCTAAATACTTAATAACTCCTTACTCTGTACTTTCCCAAATGCCCGAAAGTATCAATAAGTTTATAAATCAAACAGCGAGCGACCCGACTTAATCTTGGCTAAAGCCTCAACATACGGTAATGGCGGTTGCATCAGATTCTCACTGATTTCCCTCAGTTCCGTCTGAAAATATTCTATTTAAAATTAGTATATCACTTTTCCTTTTTCAGGTCAAGAATTTATAAAATCATAATATAACTATAATTGCAAAGTAAATTATAGTATGATATAATATATAAAATAATTTCATTGTGAGGTAGTGGTTATGTCTGAATTAAAAAAAAGTGACTTCGCTTATGGAGCTGCTATATCAGCTTTAATGAGTAACGGAATATATCCAACACTTGTATCAAGTGGAAAAAGAAGGAATATATATAAGATTTCAGTAAATAATAAAGAATGTGAGCTATATATTAAAAGCAGTAGTATAAGTAACAATGGTTTATACGATAATTGGATTTTTAATATAGAAAAAGAGCTTGATGAGCTAAACGAGTATTTAAGTAGTGGAAAAAAATTCTTTATATTGCTTGTTTGCATAGTAGATATTTTTTCAAAGGGAGAATTAGTTATAATTAATTCTGATGAACTTAAAGCTTTACTTGAAACGGGCAAAAAGAATATTACTATTAGTAGACAGAGAACAGGCGAATATATGATTTCTACTGGCAGAAAAAAAGATGAATATATTAATATAAGATACAATAGGTTTAATGAGCTTAAATAATAATTATTATGTTTAAGCAAAATGTACTATTATTCCTTGTAATATCGGGAATAATATGTTAAAATATATAAAAATAAGCTTATTGGAGGTATTAGAAATGCCACAGTGGTTAAAAGATGCTGTTTTTTATGAAATTTATCCCCAGACATTTTGCGACACCAATGGTGACGGTATAGGTGATATTGCTGGTATTATTTCCAAGCTGGATTATGTAAAATCCCTTGGCTGTAATGCTATCTGGCTAAATCCTATATTTGATTCACCGTTTATGGATGCAGGATATGATGTTCGTAATTATAAGCTTGTCGCAGAAAGATATGGCACAAATGATGACCTCATTGAGCTTTTTAATAAAGCTCACGAAAAGGGAATTAAGATTCTTCTTGACCTCGTTCCAGGACATACTTCCGACCAATGCGAATGGTTCATCGAAAGTCAGAAGCCTGAAAAAAATGAGTTCTCAAACCGTTATACATGGACAGATAGTGTATGGGAAGCACCTCCACAATATAAATTTGTATGTGGTATCACAAATCGTGATGGCAACTATCTTGTAAATTTCTTTAGCTCACAGCCAGCTTTGAACTATGGTTTTGCAGAGATTACACACCCAAATTGGCAGCTCCCGCCAAGCCACCCAGATTGTCAGGCAACAGTTGAAGCTATGAAAGATGTTATGCGTTTTTGGCTTGATAAGGGTGCAGATGGTTTCAGAGTAGATATGGCAGACTCACTCGTTAAGAATGAGGACGGCGAAAAGCCAGAAACCTGCAAGGTTTGGCGTAATATCAGAAAGATGCTTGATGAGGAATATCCTGAGGCAGCAATTATTTCTGAATGGAGCAGACCTCATACATCAATCGGTGCAGGCTTCCACAGTGATTTCTACCTCGACCATGATAACAATGGTTATCGTTATCTTTTCAGAGAAAAGGATAAGGAAACAGGGGAATGCAAGGCTGTTTTCTCAAAGAATGGCAAGGGCGATATTACAAAATTCCTTGATGATTATCTCGACGAATTAAAGGCTATAAAGGGCAAAGGTTATATTAGCTTTATTACCTGCAACCACGATACCCCAAGAATGACTAAGATGTTTAGTCCTCTTGAGGCAAAGCTTGCATATTCATTTGTATTCTTAATGCCAGGTGTGCCATTCCTTTATTATGGTGATGAAATTGGTATGAAGTTTATGGAGGGCTTGCAAAGCAAGGAAGGCGGATTTAGCCGTACAGGAACAAGAACACCTATGCAGTGGGACGATTCCGCAAATCATGGTTTCTCTACTGCTTCGGCTGATAAGCTTTATCTTCCTGTTGATACTTCAGCAGATGCACCAACAGTTTCTGCACAGGAGAAGGACGAAGATTCTATCCTTAATACTATTCGTAAGGTAATCAAGCTCCGCCACGAAAATGAGGACTTGCAGTCTGATGGTGACTTTGAGGTTGTTTATGCAGAGAGCGGAAAGTATCCGTTTATCTTTAAGCGTGGTAAATTCGTTATTGCAGTAAACCCAACAGATAAAGAGCAGAAAGCACCATGCAAGTTTGATGGTGAACAAGTATTTGCGATAGGCAAGGCTTGTGTTGAAAATGAAGAAATTACAATGCTCCCACAATCATTGGTGGTTATTAAAGTAGACTAATAAACTAAAAAATTAACAGCGGTATATTACAGAAAGCTCGTAATATACCGCTGTTTTTATGTATCTTTATGTTTAAAATTTTTAATTTTACTCAGCTACATTATTAGATTTTTTTACCTCAGAATCCTTGATTCGTCTTGCCAAATAGACGAATGGTGTGTCTAAAAGGCTTGTAAATACATAAATTATATAGCTTGAGAAGAATATAGAAATCATAGTTGGTAAGTCATATGTTCCTACAAAGGCAAGGAATGTAAAGAGTGCAGTGTTAAGAATTTGACTTATAAGTGTTGAACCATTGTTTCTCAACCATAGGAATTTTCTCTTATTGCCGAATTTCTTTTCAGTAAAGCCCCACCATTTATGGTAAAGCCATACATCAAAGAATTGGCTTATTGCATAAACAAGAAGTGATGAAATAATCATTCTTGGAGTGTTTCCGAAAACTGATTTTACAGAATCCATCATAGTATCGTTTACACTTGGAGTATATAGCAACCAGCTTTGTGATAAAATCAAAAAGAATATTGATGAAAAAATTCCCACAAAGACGGCTTTATTTGCTGCCTTTTTGCCTTCACATTCTGAAAGAATGTCGGTTATAAGGAAAGTTACAGCAAAGAGTACATTTCCTAAGGTTTGTTCCATTCCGAATGCGTTTATAAGCAATATAACTTCAACATTTGCAAGAATAGTAGCTACTGCCGAAAGACAGTAAAGACCAGTTTTTCCAAAGAATTTATAGCCAACAAGTGCCATACCATAGATAAAAATTACAGAACTAATAAGTAAAATCTCATTCATATCAGTCACCCACTCCAAAGTCAGTATTATTAATTAAGATGTCAACACGCTCATTATTCTTATAAATAGGGTAGAGCTGTTTAATAAAGCTGTCTATAACGGCTTTATCTGGTGAAACCCCCGTTGTATTGTCACACATAATATTAAGACAGATTCTTTTAAAATTTTCCAAACCCAGCTCAATATCTTGCTTCATACTTTCAACGGTTTGCCCAGTGATTCCAAAGAGAAAATTTGCTTCATCAAAGTGTTCTGCAATAATAGATGGATTTTTTTCGTTGATGCCCTTATGCAGAACGGATTCTCTAAAATCATAGTCAAATGTTTCAAGGCCAAGCTTCATTTTAAGGTCGAACTCTGAAAAATATTTTCTCAAATCAGGAATTTTCTTTCGATAGAGATAGTGCGACTCAAAATGAATAGTTGAAATCTTTTTTTCGTGGCAAATACTTTTGATTAGGTCAAGAGTTTTTTCGTCAAGCTCAAAGACCGAGCCTGAATTGATGACCTCAAGGTTGCCATACTGACCAGTGACCTGTTCCAAGACAGATTGGTTGAGAAGATAGTTTTCCTGCGGATTTTTACAGCTATCCGTGTAGTAGTCACAGAAGGTGCATTTCTTATAAACGCAGCCTGAGCCTCGAAGAAGAACTATTTCTCGTTTGTTCTTTTCAGAAATAATATTGTACCTTTCCATACTTTTTTCGGCATAAAAAATACACCCTAAAAGAGGTGTATTAAAAAGGGCATAACAATGCCTTATGCCTTTTCCTCCTTAGTTTTGATTAGACAAAGTACCTATTGGCTTTGTCATGGCAGGATGGTTACGAACTGCCGTAATTTTTATAATATCATATATTTCAATCACTGTCAAATTTTTTTGGTAGCAATCAGCAGAATTTTGCATATTATGTATTGATAATTTATGAAAGGAGTTTATTTGTATGGAAGATATTATAAGGCAAAAGGCCATGGAATATAATATTTCTCCGCTTCCTGATAATCCTGTGATAGCTATGGCATATGTTCCATATCAGAATGCTCAAAGACTTTATGGTGTAGAGCAAGGAATTTCAAGTGGAACTATGTTTCCTTGCTTAGACAAGCCCTTCTGCCCGAACTGTGAGGAGTGTGGAGGTGCTGAAAAATGACAGAGAGAGAAAGACTTATGAAACGAATCTCATCATATGATTTTGCTGTTATCGAGCTTCATATTTATCTTGATACACACCCAAATGATAAGGCGGTTGCAGATAAGCTTGCCGATTATAATGCCAAGAGCAATGCCCTTAGAAAGGAATATGAAGAAAAATTCGGACCTATTCAGGCAAAAAGAGATAATGCCAACCGTTGGGCGTGGATTTCAAATCCGTGGCCATGGGATAACAACGAGGAGGGTAATTAGCTATGTGGGTTTACGAGAAAAAGCTTGAATATCCTATAAGAATAAAAAATCCTAATCCAAAGCTCGCAAAAATAATATGCACGCAATACGGCGGTCCAGATGGTGAATTAGGTGCATCTCTAAGGTATTTGAGTCAAAGATTTTCTATGCCGTTTCCAGAGCTTAAAGCAATATTGACAGATATAGGCACAGAAGAGTTAGCTCATCTCGAAATGGTTGGAACGATAGTATATCAGCTTACAAGAAATCTTACACCTGAAGAAATCGAAAAAGCTGGCTTTGCTGATTATTTTGTAGACCACACAACAGGTGTTTATCCACAAGCTGCAGGAGGTTTTCCGTATACAGCGGCATCTATGCAAGTCAAGGGTGATACGATAACAGATTTACACGAAGATATGGCGGCGGAGCAAAAGGCACGAACGACATATGATAATATACTTCGTTTCTGTGATGACCCAGATGTTATAGACCCTATACGCTTCTTGAGAGAAAGAGAGATAGTGCATTATCAGCGTTTCGGTGAGGGCTTGAGAATAGCGACAGATAAGCTTGATAGTAAAAATTTCTATGCTTTCAATCCAAGCTTTGATAAATGCGAGGTTAAAAAGGACAAGAAATAATAAGTTATATAAAAATAATCCTGCATCATATAATGGTGTAGGATTTTCTTATATAAAAAGGGGTGAATAACCGCATAGCAGTTTATTCACCCTTTAGCTTTAGTATGTTATTTTATTTCTGATACATTATAATATTCCTTTTTTGAGGTAACATAATCAATTACTGCACTGTTATACTCTTCATAACCTTCAGAATGAAGCTCTAAATCCCAACTAAGAACACCCTTGCCATCGTTGGCGAGATTGTTAGCGTATATAATAACATAAATTCTCTTTTGACCTTTAGCGGTTCCATCTTTTTCTTTTTGATTAACGATATATTCATATATTTGTATATATCGATTATAGTATTTTGTGTTAGAATCATTTCCGTATTTATTTTCATATTGATTCTTTAAAGAGAGAAGATAGGTTGCCTTTAGTGTTTTTGATTTTACAGATGAAAACCAACCGCTTAATTGTATACCAGCAAATGTAGGAAAAAACCAAGAAGAATAGTCACCATTACTTGTTGCAGTTGTAGCTGTAAGTTTATCATTAAGCTCAGACTGTAAAGCAGATAAATCAAGCCCATCAACTGAGGTTATGTATTCTGGCTGAGCATCGACAACATATGTCTGAGTATCAGTATCAATATAAAAACCATCTTCTTCAAGATTGTCTGCATTATATACAGCAGTAACGGTAAATTCATCACCATTACGGAGATACTTGTCCTCTGTTTTGAATTCAAAATACTTATTTACAGTGCTGTCGCATTGTGTACTATCAGTAGAAGCTTTTATATATGGCGATGAGCCTGTATATGTGATTTTTAGATTTTTAAATGGGTCAATTTTTTTAAGATTCGTACTTATTTCACTTGATTCTTCCGATGATATACTGTTTGATGAATAGTTATAGCTTTTTGATAACTCAGAAGAAGCAGATGACGCCCAGTTTTTTATACTATTATATGCAGAATTAAGTGAATCTGAAAATTCTTCTTCTGGAGTTTTTTCCTTACTACCGCAGGCTGTAAGAGAAGCAACCATACATAACAAAAGTGCAGAGGCTACGATTTTTTTGATTTTCATATTTAAATCCTCCTTAATTATTTATTGAATAAGAGAAGAAGCTTTTCCCTGAGTTGGAATGGTACCAACTTTATAACCTGAATATAAATATTTAAATGCGTCCTTTCCTATATATGTTATGCTATCAGGAAGAACTATGTTTTCAATTTTAGAACAATTTAAAAATGCTTGCGAGCCAATATATTTTATATTATTACCTGATTTTACTTCCTCTAAATTTACACAATTTTGAAAAGCTTCATCACCTATACTTATAACGCTGTTACCAATATTTGTAGTTCTAAGCTCACTGCAACCTTCAAAAGCACCGTTACCTATAATTATAGTATTATCAGGAATAGTTATATCTATTAAATTATTACATTTACCGAAAGCATATTCACCTATAGTTATAACCTTATCAGGAATAGTTACATTTGTAAAATCACAATTATAAAAAGCATATTTTCCTATATTTGTAACATTACTTCCTATAGATACATTGTTTATTTGGGTGTAATAAAATGCATAGTCACCTATATGTGTTACATTATCAGGTATAACAATTTCTGCTAATTTTGAACGATTATTAAATGCGTCATCAGCTATACTAATGGTGTCATTCTTTAAGACAATTTTTTTATTTTCTGGAATATCACCTTTGTATGTGTATACAACTTTTCCAGCATATACAATTCCATCATTCTGATTTTCAAACCATTTTGTACCTTCGAATGCACCATTGCCTATACTGATTACACTATCAGATATAGATATGTTTGATAAATTTTCACAATTCCAGAAAGCATATTGCCCAATTTTTTTAACACCTTTTGGAATGACTATGGAAGAAATATTACAATAATCAAAAGCAAATGGAGCAATGCTTAAAGTATCATCTTTTATTGTGATATTCGTACTTTCAGTTGTTCCTTTATTATCAGTTTTGTAATCTAATGCAACCTTTCCAGCATATACAATTCCATTAGGCTGATTGTCATACCATTTTGTATTCTCAAACGGAGTAGAATTTTTTGTGCAATATATATTTATAACACTATCTGGAATAGTTATGTTTGAAAGATTTGGACAACTTCCAAAGGCATAATTTCCTATACTTGTAACTGTATCTGGTATAATTACTGTATTTAAATTTTTACCGAATACAGAAATTATATTCCCTCCTATAAATGTTACAGGCTTATCATTTATTTTTGATGGTATAGTAACATCTGTTTGAGAGCCAAGATACTTTGTAATTTGAACATGGTCTACATATTCTATGTATTCATAATCATTGTTTTTGTTTGACGATTCATATTTTATATCACTATAAATATTATTATGATATTCTGGATTGATAATATTGGTACTTGAAGTAGAACTTTGTGAAATATTATTAGAAGTAGTATTCTCCTTTTCACCGCAGGCTGAAAGAGAAGCGGTCATACATAACAAAAGTGCAGAGGCTATGATTTTTTTGATTTTCATGTTTAAATCCTCCTATTATCCAAAAAGTGATTTATAGGAATCGTAACAACTGTTGCAAATCTCTAAGGAACGTCCCATTATTTCTGTTTTATGTCCAACTTCGTTTTTTTCTTTACCACATATGCCACAAGTAAATGTATGTGAGCAAGCAGTAAATGTTAAAATCACAATTACTGTTAAAGAGAGCAAAGCTATAGAAAATTTCTTTTTCATTTAAAGATCCTCCTTAGTGGTTTTGTGAATTAAATCTATTTTGTTTAACTTCAGATGGCTTGAAATTCGTTTCTAAAGGAATGGATTTTCTAATTGACCACGCTTGAACAGTTATTGTAAATATACAGCCCAATATTCCTGCTAATATCATCAATATAAGTCCAATTCCACAAGATACCCCAAATTCATATTGTGCTACTGCTCCTGCAAGAGATAGTGCAGTGCCTAAATAAAATAGCTGTAAAAGTATATCAAAAAAAGCAGATTTTCTTGTATCACGAAGAATCAAATTTAAAATTAAAAGTACAATAATAGTTCCAATCAAGATTTTAAACAACATACTCATATTGTTATCTTCAATATTAAAGCAATTATAAGTTACTGTTTCACTAAATGAATTTTGAATTTTAAAAATTGGAAGGATTAACACAAAAAATTCTATTATGTATAAGATTATATTTGTTATTGGACTGACTTTTTCATTTTGATTTTTGAAACAGCCCAATTTAGTTGCGTTTACATATATAATAATCCAAGAAACAAGTGGAAGTATAAGTGCAATCATTCCTATATATAGGAAAACATTTGCTAAAAAATAGATTTTTAACACATTACCGAAAATACTAGTCAGAATGGATGTGCCAATCGGTAAAAGGTCTAAAAGTAAAATTAAGTTTTTAATTTTCTTAGAAAGTTCCAATTTATTCGCAATTACAGATGGTGAAACTGTAAAAGCAAGTATAACAAATGCTATAAAAATAAGTCCTAAAATTCTAATTATAAGTTCCATAACATTCTCCTTATATTACTTAATCTACAGCTTCAGATATATTTTCTTTTTCAAATGCTGACCAACCATATGCCGTTACCATAAGTATAGAGCAAACTAACTGGACTAGCATAAAAAGTACAAATATGTTACAGCCTATTGATACAGAATTAACTATAACTGATTCACCAGCTTCAGCCATTTCTTTTATTGCATTTTGATATGTCATTTCAAGTGATGCTATGTTAGAGATAAATAATAATGATGATGTAAAGCAAATAAGCTGTGCTACTATATCAAATATAAGAGTTTTTCTTATATCACGAAAAATTAGATTCAAAGCTATACATATAATAGCTGCAATAATTGCGATAATTGCTAATACACTTCCTTGTTTTCCCCAAATTGTTTCTGAGTATAATGCAGTATTAAATGGATTGAGATTTATTACTTCCCCAGGAATAATTGTAGGAATAGTTATAGAAGATGGGATCATTGGAAAAGCAATTATTAAAATGTCAATGATATAGAAAATACAATTATAGTAGTGAGTAGGAGTTTTATATTTAATTTTTAAATTTCCTAATTTAGACATACTAATCATTCTAATCATTATAAATATGTATGAAATAATAAGCATAATAAATGATATTATAATAAATATCATAAATATTATATTTATGATATTATTTACACTGCTTTGTTGATTTTGTAAATTATAGTATTGTGCTATATCAAGTGTATTTTTAACTTCTGAAATTAGATTATCAAAAATTAATTTTACGATTAAAGAAATAGTAAGCCATAGAAAAACTAAAATATAAGGAATTATTTCAAATATTATAATTGTCCGTTTTACCTTTTCATTCATACCAATTAAATTTGATATTTTAGATGGTCCAGCGGTAAAAGCAATCATAATTAGTAAAATAAGAATAACTATAAAAAAACCTGCAAAAGTACTCATAATATTCAAACCCTTCAATTATAAAAGTAGTAGTTATTAAATTTCCTCTTCAAGGAAAATAAAAATATTGAATGAATTTAACCTCCTTTATAAATTTTGAATAAACATATTTATATGTTAAAAAATGCACCCCCTTATTCAGTTAATTAAAGAA
>ERZ1106963.3215-NODE-3215-length-14299-cov-3.472690_pt1 | contig 14299 bp, 7 predicted proteins | sample MGYA00403681_ERZ1106963 | MGnify/ENA primary metagenome ERZ1106963 (study PRJEB35170, sample SAMEA104062407) | human gut metagenome | biome: human gut; feature: human-associated habitat; material: faeces | place: Denmark | collected 2012-05-03 ...
TGTCCGGCTGCAAGCCAAAAGAATTGATGGGACTTCCGTGGCTGCTGGCACTTACCCTGAGAAAAGAGGGCTGGTTTCTTCGCAGTGATATTATCTGGCAGAAGGATAATCCCATGCCGGAGAGTGCAAAAGACCGACCGAGCCGATGTTATGAACATATCTTCCTGCTTACAAAGTCCGGGAAATATTTTTACGACAATCTTGCCGTTGCCGAGCCGATTGCTTTAAGTACCGCCATCCGTTACCGCTATGGGAGAAAGGAAAACACAAAATATGCGGACGGCATACCGGGGCAGATGTCCAGACAGCAGATCAACAATCCCTGCAGGTATGGAAAAACAGAAATCAACCCTTTAAGGAATAAGCGGGATGTGTGGAATATCAATACCGTTCCATATAAAGGGGCACATTTTGCAGCATTTCCGCCACGTTTGGCGGAAACCTGTATCCTTGCGGGATGCCCAAAACAGGGGATTGTCCTTGATCCGTTTATGGGAAGCGGGACAACCGGGGCTGTGGCAAAAGGGTTAAACCGACAGTATATCGGGATTGAATTGAACGAGGAATACTGCAGGCTGGCGGAAGAACGGATAAAAAAGGTGTCAGGAGACAAAAAAATCGGAGAAGGATGCGTATGAGAAAATGGGCAGCCTATCTGCTTTGTTTTCTGTCACTGGCATTATTGGGAATCAGCGGACACTTCCTCGCAGACTATGCAAAACAGGAAGAAAAAGCGGATATTTTACAGGAACAGTTAAAAGAAATTTATGAAAACCAAAAAGAAGAAACAAAAGAGAAGCCCCGACAGGATGAAGAAGAGCAGAACCTCATCCATGAGGGGCTTCTTGCCCTTCATGAAAAAAACAAGGATTGTATCGGCTGGCTGACGATACCGGATACGCTTATTGACTACCCCGTTATGTACCATCCGGAAGAAGTGAATTATTATCTGAAACGGGATTTTTTCAGAGAATACTCTGCAAATGGAAGCTTGTTTCTTTCAGAAAACTGTTCCCTGAAAGATTGCGACAATCTGATCATCTATGGACACCACATGAACAGCGGAAAGATGTTTGCCGCATTGGAAGGGTATCGTGAGAGGAAGTTCTTTAAAGAGCATCCTTTTATTTTTTTCAATACGCTGCAGGGGGAAGAAAAATATCAGGTGTTTGCAGTCTTTTCCACTCCGGTTTATACGGGAAGTGATTTTGCCTATTATACGTTCACGAAAGCGGAAAACAGAAAGTCATATGAAACATTTATAGAAGCTGTAAAGGAACGGTCATTTTATGATACCGGGATTACGGCAGATTATGGAGAGAAGCTGCTGACACTTTCCACTTGTGAATATTCGCAGGAAAACGGAAGGCTGGTTGTAGTGGCAAAGAAAATAGCAGAAAAGGAGATAACAAAATAATGGTTCACACCGTAAAAGTAAAAAGAGAAGATATACCAAAAGAATTGCAAATGCTTTTGGAGAATGGAAAAGACAGCAATGGAGAAGAGGTCTTTTCCCATATGCCGGAGGATTTGATTTATCTTGCGGCACTGGTGGACATGCAGAGTTCTATGCTGCATCTTCTGATGCTTCATGGAAATCCCCTGCCGCCGGAGGCATGGAAATTTGCTGCCTCCATTCCGAAAATGGCAGATGCGACACTGGAAAAATGGGAAGAGTATGCACAGCCATATATGTAAGGAGATGAGAAATCATGCAGGAGCATGAGTACAGGGCAAGAGACAAAACCGTAAAGAAAATGAGCCGGGATGGACTGAAGGAGGAAAATCTGCACAGCAGAAAATCCATCCGGGTAAGTAACCGGGAAACAGATGATTTTTTCTGCGCAACACAGGCAGAGGATATGGAAGATTTTTCAAAGCGGGGAGAAAGGGCGGAAGATACGAAGTCTGCGAAAAAGAAGCTGTATTCGGAAAAAGCAGGCAGAACAGAAGCTGCGGAAACAGTCGGGCAGGACATGGAGAAAAGTGGAAAAAAACGGGCGGCTTCCAGAAAAATGCGGATACCGGAATCGGAGAGTGCCAGATGGCAGGAAGAAATAGAGGAAGCAGACAGCAATACAGGGGAACGTTTGTCTGATTATTCTTCCCGTGTGGAAAGTATCAGGGGGCATCCGTCGGGGGCGAGGGAATATGCAGAAGCTGCTGCATGGACAAGCCATAGCCGAAAAAAACAGCAGGTGCAGTCCTATGTCCGAAGAGAAAGGGCAGAAAAAACGGCAGAAGAAAAACAGACGGCTCAGAAAGAAAAAGAATCTTCCCGTTTTCGTAAGAACCAGGAAACAGCGGAGCAGTCGATGGAAGGGTTCCGTGAGGAAATCAAGGGAAAGATAAAGCGGGAACAGCTCCATAAAGAACAGAAGAAACAGGCAGAGGATATGGAGTATCTAAAAATTATCCGAAGCAATGGAGTTTCCGCAGAGGAACTTCAGTTGATGATTGATATCAGCAAGGAGGAACAAAAAAAGATATTGGAAACCAGAGAAAAGGAGCAGACAGAAAATGAAGAAATTTCATAAAAGAGCAGCTGTATTTTTAACCGCAGCTACGTTAGCAGGACTTCCGGCAGGAGCTTTCTTTTATAGTTCGCCCGGAAGTCTGACTGTATGGGCAGATAATGTAGAAGTGGAATCATCAGAAGAAAGCAGCCCGGAAGATGTTGATTTTTCAGATGGATCAGAAGCTGAAATTCTTGCAGATCCAGTGGAACAGGCACAGGAAGATGCAGGAAATGATGTGACGGAAACACCGGAAGTAGGGATTACCTTTACAGAACCCGAAGGCTGGCAGACAGATACGGCAACCGTAAAAATTCAAGTGGAAGATACAAAGAATACAGGTGCTTTTTCTATTGCAAAAGTAGAAGCAAGACTTTCAGAAAATGGAGGATGGTCAGACATAACCGGAAATATGGAAGTATCCATCTCTTCTAATTGTAGTGTTTATGTGAGAGTTACCGATCAGAATGGAAATACTTATGAGCAGAATCGTTACATAGAGTGTTTTGATAAAACCAAACCAACTATTATTGCGGCTGCGAAGAATGGGATACTGATTGTGCAGGGAGTTGATGCGGAATCGGGAATTGCTGCTTTGTATGTCAATGGAAATGAATTCACAGAACTGACGAATAATACGTTAAATGTCCGTTTGCAAAAAGCGGATACTTCCTATGAATACTTTACCCTGCAGGCAAAAGACAAAGCAGGAAATATGTCAGAGATCTATAAAGTAGGAAACCCTTATTATGAAAATCCAGATGCAGTAAAAGAGAATACAGAGGTTTCCGGAACGGAGCAGAATGCAGCTTCTTTGCCAGCCGATGGAACTGCAAGTAAGCCCACCAGTGCTACGGCAACCGTAACGGAACATCAGACAACGAACGAGACTGCTACTGCACCAACAGAACCAGAAAACACAGGAAATGAAACGGATACAGAAGCAGATACCGGACGGGTGCAGGGAGAAAGTTCTGCTTCCGGCATGACAACAGGAACAGTTCAGGACAAAGGGGGAAAGGAATTTTATACGATCAAGACAAAAAGTGATAAGGTTTTTTATCTGATCGTAGATAAGGATAAAACGGATGAAAATGTTTATCTTCTTACAGAGGTAGGCGAAAATGATCTTTTGAACTTTACGGATACCAACATGGTCACACTTCCACAGAACCAGGCTATTGCAGAATCCGCACTGCCACTTGAAACAGAGAAGCTCACAGAGACACCGGAACCAGAAGTTACGATCATACCGGAAGAAAAGGAAGAACCTGAGAAGAAAAGCAATAATTCCGGCACGATTTTATTAATGCTGCTGGTTCTGGCAGGAGTTTGTGGTGCTTACTATTATTGGAAATTTATGAAAGGAAGAAATACTTCTTTTGATTATGAAGAGGACGAGGACGACGATGAGGAGGAAGAAGATACAATTCGTGAGGATGATGAAGAATTAGAAGAATATGAAATGGAAGGTGAAGTAGAAGACGAAGAATCAGAGGAATAACTTTGTTTCACTTAATTACAGCGACAGGTGCAGAAAGGAGATAGAAAATTGCAGCTTGTAATTGCGGAAAAACCCAGCGTAGCCAGAAACATTGCGAAGGTGCTTCATGCCACAAACGTAAAAGATGGCTACCTGGAAGGAAAAGAATATCTGGTTTCCTGGTGTATTGGGCATTTGATTGAACTGGCTAGTGCGGATCAGTACCGGGATGACTGGAAAGCATGGAAATATGAGACACTTCCCATGATTCCGGAGAATTGGAAATATCAGATTAAAGAAAGTACCAAAGGGCAGTTTCGGGTTTTAAAGGAACTGCTTCACAGAGCAGATATCACAGAAGTTATATGTGCAACAGATGCAGGAAGAGAAGGGGAGTTGATTTTCCGTCTGGTATATAACCAGGCAGAATGTAAACTTCCCTTTAAAAGACTGTGGATTTCTTCCATGGAGGAAAAAGCAATTCTGGAAGGATTTCAGCAGCTGAAAGATGGACATGAATATGATGATCTTTATTATTCTGCAGTGGCGCGAAGTGAAGCAGACTGGCTGGTGGGAATTAATGCCACCAGACTGTTTACGGTGCTGTACCACCATCGGTTGATTGTAGGTCGGGTGCAGACACCTACACTTGCAATGCTGGTGGAACGGGAAAAGAGCATCGAGAACTTCCAGAAAGAGAAGTATTATCTGGTTCATCTTCTGATGGATGGATTGGATGCTGTAAGCAGCCGGATAAAAGAGAAAAGTGCTGCCGTTCAGATGATGGAGGATATGAAGGATGAAACTGCACAGATTCTTTCAGTAAAGAAAGAGAAGAAAAAGGTACAGCCGCCGAAATTATATGATCTGACCACATTACAGAGGGAAGCAAATCGTCTTCTTGGATTTACGGCACAGCAAACCTTGGACTATACCCAAAGCCTTTATGAGAAGAAACTGGTGACGTATCCAAGGACGGATAGCCAATATCTTACAGATGATATGGAAGAAAATGCTCTTCTGGTTGTCGGGGCAGTAAATAGTATGTTTCCTGAAATGTCAATAAAGGGTTCAGAACCAGATATAAAGAGACTTTTGAACAGTAAAAAGGTATCAGATCATCATGCAATTATACCAACGGTAGAAATTACAAACATGGATTTAAAAGCACTTCCGGGTGGAGAAAAGGAAATTCTCATGCTGATTGCATCAAAGTTATTATGTGCATCGGAACAGGAATACATATATGAGAGTATTAAGACTGAAATTTCCTGTCATGGAGAACTGTTTACTGCATCTGGAAAGAATGTTCTCCAATATGGATGGAAAGAAGTGGAAGAACGGTTCTTTAAATCATATGGGAAAAATGCAGAAAAGCCAGAAGAGGAGGAAAGTGATTTTCCAGATATAAAAATAGGACAGGTATTTGAATGTGTTGTTGTAAAATTTAGTGAACATTTTACAGCACCGCCGAAGCATTATACGGAGGATACACTTCTTAGTGCCATGGAACACGCTGGTAGCTCGGAAATGACAGAAGACGCAGAGAGAAAAGGTCTTGGGACTCCGGCTACCAGGGCGGCGATTATTGAGAAGCTGGTCGAGAAAGGTTTTATTGAGCGTAAAAAGAAGCAGATATTACCGACAGCAGATGGAAGAAATCTGATCAGGATTCTTCCGGAAATGATCAAATCACCAAAACTTACAGCAGAATGGGAAAATGATCTGACACTGATTTCCAGAGGCCAGAAAAATGTAGAAGAATTTCTCTTCGAAATTGAAAAAATGGTTACCAAATTGGTAAGTGATAATGGACAGCCAGTGGAAGAATACCAGAAACTATTTTCAGATGGTCGGAAAGAAATTGGAAAATGCCCAAGATGCGGCAATAAGGTTTATGTGGGAAAGAGAAATTATTATTGTTCAGGAAGTGATTGCAGTTTTACTTTATGGAAAAATAACCGATTTTTTGAGAGTCAGGGAAAAACACTTGATGAAGCAACTGTCAGGAAGCTGCTGAGTGAGAAGCAGGTGCATTTCAAAGATCTGGTATCAGAGAAAACAAAAAGGAAGTATGAAGCAACTATAAAGATGGAGGTTTCAGAAACCGGAAATCCAAAGTTTCAGTTGATTTTCCCGGAACGGAAGAAAGGAAAAAAGAATGAAGAATAAAAAAAATATGAGAAGATTTTTGTCGGGATTCTTGGCAATGCTTACAGTGTTATCTACAATTCTATCTCCAATACTGTCCTATGCGGCAGATGTAGTGCCAGTGCCAGAAGAGCCACCGTTATACGAAGAGGTAAAAAATGAACTTGATGCAGATGAGGTGGTAAAAGCAAAAGATCTGGAACTGGAAACAGGCAGTATTTTTGAAGTGGAGAAAGATTTTACCGGACTGGAAATACCAGATGAAAAAAAGGTGAAGATCACTTTCCATGAGGCAAAAAATGAGGAAAAGCAGGACTTTACAACAGATTACGAAGATACATACAAAGCTGTTTATTATGTAGAGCCAGTAAGTGGCCACCCAATTTATCAGATCAATCGTAAGCTGATTGTAAAGGAAGCGGTGGTGCAGGTTGCTGAATCTGAGAATCAGGAATCTGTAAGCAATCAGGAAGATGAGAATGAAGCAGAAGGCGAGGAACCAGCCATAGGCACTGCAGAGAGTGAAGAACCTGTGCAGGATGAGGTAAATGTAGAAATTCCGTCAGAGGATGGAATCTATGAAGAAGTAACTCCGACAGAAATTCCGGTTGAGGAAGAGCCAATAGATACACCAATCCCGGAAAACCCGTCTGAGGAAGTTTCAACAGAAGAACCTGCCATAGATGATAATCCGGATACAGACAGCACATTTGAAGAAATTACAGATACAGATCCGGAAGAAATGCCAGAGGCGACAGACGACTCTTTTACAGATGGAACAGAGAAAACAGAAGATGCAGATGGAAATTATCAGGTAAATATTGTTCGTGGAGAGGAATTTCATATTGAGCTGAACCATGAAGATGGACAGTATCAGCCAGGAGAAACCGTTGTTTTTTCCGGAGATATGCCGCAAGGCAGCTTAATTGCAGTAGGAACAACAAAAGTACAGGCAAACCAGACAGAGAATACAGAAGATTTATTGTATTCTGAGGTGACTTATCACGAAGAATCGGATAAATTCAGTTTTGAAATGCCAGCAGATGACATTGACCTAAGTGTTTCCATGGATCAGGCAGAAAACGGTATCATGTTACTTGCAACCGATACTCCATGGGATGATGCAACAAATATTGAAGCAAATAAATATTACTATTATTCAGATGGCCAGCTTCATCCGTTTGATACAGTTATGGGACAGGGTGGAAATGACAGCTACAAATATGTTCGTTACAAAGCAGGCGGAAAGACTTATACAGTAAATGCGTATTGTATGCAGCACTCCATGCAGTCACCTCCAAGTGGGACAACATATAAAAATATGGTTGAACTGGATGAGGGCGGAGATGATAAGTATCTGCGGAAAGCTTTGTTCTATGGATATGGCGGTCCAGGATGGGGACATACATTCAATGGATATAATGTAAAATCCATCATGGAAAAATATGGATGCAGTTCTGAGACAAGAGCCATGCAGCATTACCTGGTTGACTATTTATATGATGGCGAATCCGGATTTGGAGGTGCGCTTTCTACAACCGCTAAAAATATGCTGAAAGAGATTAAAGCAGCTCTTGCTAAAATGCCTGATCCGACAGCAATGAAACTTCTTCCAGGACTTTCCGTTAATGCAACGGGAAAGGAAACAGAAAGTTTTACCTGGAAGGCAAATGAAGCATTTACCATTACCATTCATCTGGAGAACGGAGTAAGCCTTGTTAATGAAACCACAGGAAAAACGGCATCTGGAAATGTCACTGTAAAGGGTGGAGAGAAATTCCATCTTGTAGCTACAACAGCCAATATGGGTAGCCTGAAAGGAAAGTATGCGATTACATCTAATTTCCCTTTGGATTTCCATGCAATGCTCTTAAAATTGGAGAGTTCACAGGACATTGGTTTTGGCTACTATACAGATTCCTCTGACCTGCAGATTACAGTTGACTGGCCGGAAGAAGCAGTTATTGAAATTACAAAGAAAGATGGAGATACTGGAAAAAATCTAGCTGGAGCCGTGTATGGGGTATATAGTGATAACGCCTGCACAAAGCTGATTGTTAAGATGCCGCCAACAGACAGCAATGGTTCTTCACGTGTAACTCTTACTAAGACACAGGATACAGTTTACTTAAAGGAAATTACAGCACCAGAAGGTTATGTTGTCCAGGCTTCCTCTTATGGAGTGAAATTAGTAGTTGGCAGTACGACCAAACAGACTGTAACGGACAAAGAGCAGAAAGGAAATCTGACCGTTTATAAAGAGGGAGAAGTTTTTGTAGGAGCTGTATCTGATGAAAATGGAACTTCATTCCAGTATGAGAAACGCCGTCAGAAAGGAGCCGTTTATAACGTATATGCTGCCGAGGATATTGTAACAGCAGGTGGAAAAACAGTTTACAAAAAAGGCGCAGAAGTAGCGAAAAATCTGATCACAGGTGAGGACGGTTCTGTAACGGTAAAGAATCTTCCGCTTGGAAGCTATAATGTAACAGAAGCACAGGCCCCGGAAAATTTTTATAATGCAAAAGAAACAAAAAAAGTAACCATTTCTTATGCAGGGCAAACTGCAGAAGCGGCTTTCTCAGAGACTACCTTTACAAATGACCGTCAGAAAGCAGTGGTGCAGGTGATAAAGAAAGACAAAGATACTGAAAATACACTATCCGGAGGGCATTTTGCTCTGTTTGCAGCGCAGGATATGAAAACTGTGGATGGAAAAGTAGCAGTAAAAAAAGATGCTCTGATTGAGACTGCAATTACTGGTACTGATGGAAAAGCAGCATTTAAAGCAGATCTTCCAGTGGGATTTTCTTATTATGTAAAAGAAGTCCAGGCTCCGGCTGGTTATGTCAGAAATGAGAAAGATACTTATTCTTTCCAGTTCAGTTATACCAATGATGAACAGGCAAAAATTTCTTTCAGTCATACTTTTGTGAATGACAGGGTCAGTGCTGCAATCTCTTTGAATAAAAAAGATGCCGAGACAAAAGAAAATAAGGCACAGGGAGATGCTTCCCTGGAAAATGCGGTGTATGGACTTTATGCAAGAAACGACATTACCCATCCAGATGGAAAGACAGGCGTTATTTATAAAGCCGGAAGCCAGATTGGTACGCTAACTACCGATAAAGAAGGAAAAGCAAGGATAGAGAATCTTTATCTTGGAGAGTATTACATCAAGGAAATTACCCCATCCGTAGGATATCTGGCAGACGAGCATGAATATGATCTTGTATGCAGTGATGAAGGTGATCTGACAGCGGTTGTAGAAAAAGAGTGTACCTCACTGGAAACGGTGAAGAAACAGCCGTTTGAACTTATTAAAGCTGCCAATAATGGAGACACAGATGCTGCATTACTATCCGGAGCTGGATTTAGTGCATATCTGGTATCTTCTTTGGTGGTAAAAGAGGATGGAAATTATGATTTTTCCTCTGCAGAGCCGGTTGTGATCGGTGAAAATGGAGCAACGGAAATTTTTACAAATGAGAAAGGCTATGTAAAATCCATTGCAATTCCATATGGAACATATCTGGTGAGAGAAACTACAACACCCCATAATTACAAACCTGTAGATGATTTTATTGTCCGGGTTACAGAGAATAAACCAACAGAGCCGCAGACATGGAGAGTTCTTTTGGATAAAGAATTTTCTGCAAAACTGAAAATTATCAAACAGGATGATGAGACTAAAAAATCTGTTCTAATTCCGGGAACAGAGTTTAAAATTTATGATATGGATCATGAAAAATATGTAGAGCAGGTAACTACATATCCGACAACCGTTACACATATCTCTTATTTCACAGATACAGATGGATATCTGATCCTGCCGCAGAATTTAAAAATCGGTCATTATAGAATCGAAGAGGTAACAGCACCGGACGGTTATACCATTAACAAAAATTATGTCGAAATACAGGTGGACACCAATACCCTGTATCAGACTGATCCGGTATCAGGTGATGCAATCATTGAAGTTGTATATGAGAATCATCCGGTGAAAGGAAAACTCACTGTACAGAAAAAAGGAGAGGTTCTTTCGACCTATAAGAATGATTTTAAGTATGAAGTTCAGAATCTTTCCGGTGCAGTATATGAAGTGTATGCTGCAGAGGATATTTATACAGCTGATTTCCAGAAAGATGACACAGGAAAAAGAATCCTGGAATATGCAAAGGGTGCAAAAATTGCAGAACTGACAACGGATGAATCCGGAAAAGCAGATCTTGATAATCTGCCTCTAGGAGAATACAAAGTTGTAGAAAAGACTGCACCGGAGGGATTTGTATTAAATGAAGAAGAACAGAAGATTTCTTTCGTCTATGCAGACCAGGATACACCAGTGATCTCACAGAGTGCAGAGTTTATAAATGACCGCCAGAAAGTAGAAGTGTCAGTTGTGAAAAAAGATGCTGAAAATGAGAAAGGGCTTTCTGGAGCAGAGTTTGGTCTTTACGCAAAAGAGGATATAAAAGCAGGGGATAAGGTACTGGTAAAAGCAGACGAACTGCTTACAAAAGCGGTAACAGGTGAAGATGGAAAAACTGTTTTTGAGCAGGATCTGCCATTTGGAATTTATTATATAAAAGAACTGGCAGCACCAGATGGTTTTGTATCTTCAGATGAGCAGATTGAGGTGACTGCGAAATATCAGGGACAGGAAGTAAAAACAGTAAAACTGGAAACCGTTTTTAAGAATGAGCCGACAACAACTGAATTTACGAAATCAGATATTACAACAGGTGTGGAACTTGACGGAGCAACACTGACGGTTTTGGATTCAGACGGAAAAGAAGTAGAAAAATGGACTTCTGTAAAAGGAAAAGCTCATGTAATAAAAAGACTCCATGTGGGAAAAACCTACACACTTCGGGAAGAGTTTGCACCATATGGTTATCTGCAGGCGGAGGAAGTGAAATTTACAGTTTCTGATACTGCAGATGTTCAAAAAGTAGAAATGAAGGATGCTGTTCCGGTTGGACGAATCATCATCAATAAAAAAGGTGAATTTGTCAAAGAAGTTACCTGGAAAGATATGCTGGCAGGCGGCATGGACGCAGCATTTGGCTATGTTACAGGTTCTTTGAAAGATGTTACTTTTGAAATTTATGCAGCGGAGGATATCAAGGCTGCAGATGGGGAAAGCAGTGATTATTATAAAAAGGACGAATTGGTAGCAACAATTACGACAGATGCTCTTGGATATGCGAGATCAGAAGATCTTCCTTTAGGCAAATATTATGTAAAGGAAAAAGAGACGGCGGATGGATATGTTCTGGATGGAGAAATCAGAGAGGTTGATCTGACTTATCGTGATCAGAATACTCCGGTTGTGACTTATGATGAGGACTGGCAGAATAACCGCCAGAAAGCAAAAGTAACTGTAGTTAAGAAAGAAAAAAATACAGACCGTGTTCTGGAAGGCGGAGTATTTGCACTTTATACAAAGAATGATATTTTAAATGCAGAAGGCGAAGTAATCCTGAAAGCAGATACCATGATCGAGCAGAAAGCTACGGATCAGGATGGAAGAATTGTATTTACGGCAGATCTTCCAATCAATGGCAGCTACTATGTAAAAGAAGTGCAGGCTCCTGCTGGATTTGTGACAACAGAAGAAATCAAGGAATTTGATTTTGCTTATGCGGGAGAAGAGGTTGAAGAAGTATCCTTTGAGTTCACTTATGAAGATGAGCCAACTACTTTTGAAATCACAAAATCAGATATTACAACCGGGGAAGAATTACCAGGTGCAAAACTGAAAGTATCCGATTCAGAGGGAAACGTTGTGGATGAGTGGACATCCGGAAGCACACCACACATCATTAAGGAACTGGAAGTTGGAAAGAAATATACATTAACAGAGACAATTCCTGCTGATGGCTATGCAACTGCAGAATCCATTATGTTTGTAGTAGAAAATACTGCAGATATACAGAAAGTAGAAATGCAGGACGATACAACAAAAATTCTGATCAGTAAGGTGGATATGACAGATGGAAGCAGCGAGGTCAAAGGTGCGAAGCTGTATATCCTTAATGAAAACCAGGAAGTTATGGAAAGCTGGACGTCTGGTGATCAGCCCCATTATGTGGAGAAACTTCCAATCGGTACTTATACATTATTGGAGGAAACAGCACCGAAGGGTTACATTGTGGCAAATAAAGTGACATTTGAGGTTAAGGACACCGGAGATGTTCAGGGAGCCAAAATGGAAGATGAACAGGCAATGGGCAAGGTGATCTTAAATAAAACAGATAAAGATACCAAGAAGCCAATGAAAGGTGTAGAATTTGCCCTTTGTGACAGTAAAGGTAAAGTTCTGGAAACTCTGGTAACAGACAGTGCCGGCCATGCAGAATCAAAGAATTATCCGATTGCGACTTTTAAGAATGGGCAGTATAAAAAAGCAATCACATATATCCTGAAAGAAACAAAAACACTGGATGGCTATCAGCTTGATGAAACCGAGCATAAGATTCAGTTTGAATATGTCAATGACCGTACTCCTGTGATTGAATATACTCTGGATCTGACAAATAAGAAAGCTCCGGAAAAAGACACTCCGGAAACATCAGAAAACCAGGGAGTCAGCACTCCTGTTTCCCATGGTTCTGATGCGACTTCTGTATCCAATTCACCAAAAACAGGAGATAACACAAACATTGCAAAATGGATCGCAGTGATCTGCGTTTCCGGATGCGTGGTATTACTGGCAGCAGTATTTGTCAGAAGAAAAAAGAAAACGGATAAATAACAGGATCCGGACAGCGGTGCGGCAGGAAAAATTTCTACCGCATCGCTTTTTTTGACGAAATGTGAGGGACAGAGGATGGCAAACGGACTTAAACTGGAAGGTCAGAGATTTGGTCATCTGACGGTACTGAAAAAACTGGATGAGCGGGAAAACAGGTATGTTGTATGGCTGTGCAGATGTGATTGTGGAAATGAGATAAAAGTAAATACCAGACATCTGATGCGTGGGACTGTAAAGGACTGTGGATGTATTCCGGAAAACAGTGCCAAGAGAGGACCGGTGGCAGAAGACCTTACAGGCCGGCGTTTCGGGAAACTTGTGGCAGTAAAAAAACTGGAAAGTAAAAACGGCAGGACCAGGTGGGAATGCCGCTGTGACTGCGGGAATATGCATATTTCCACTGCACACAGCCTGAAAGCCGGAAAATGTACCAGCTGCGGTTGCGGCCATTATGTCAGAGGTCGCGGGATCACCGACATCAGCGGACAGCGTTTCGGGCGGCTGACTGCTCTCTATCATACAGATAAAAGGAGCAAAAAGGGCTCTGTGTTCTGGCATTGTCGGTGTGACTGCGGAAATGAAGTGGATGTGACAGAGGATGGCCTTCTTCATGGTAATTACAGAAGCTGTGGCTGTCTGAGACAGGAGATATGGAAGGAGCTTCCCGGGCAGCTGCATATGGTAGATGGAACCTGTGTGGAGATGCTGGAAAAAAGAAAGCACCGCAGTGATAATACCAGCGGATTCCGTGGCGTCTATCAGCTGCGGAATGGAAAATACCGTGCTACCATCGGATTCAAGGGGAAACGATTTTATATCGGAACTTTTGTGGATTATCAGGATGCGGTCCAGGCCCGCCAGGAAGCGGAATCTACCATCCACGAAGGCTTTGTCCGCGCCTGGTACAGCTGGAACCGGCAGGCAGAAAAAGATCCCGGCTGGGCCAGAAATAATCCCCTGGTATACGAGATCCAACGGATCAACGGAGAGTTTCAGGTGACAACGAATATGAAAGAAAAAGAACTGCTGAAGTAAACTGAATATTCTCACATAAGCTGTCGCGTTAATGTGCTACAGCTTATTTTTTTGAAAAATACCGATAAAAATGTGGACAAAACCGGAAATAATGGTCAATATATACACATGCCTAAAAATCAAAAAATGAAAATTATACGAAATATATAATATAAACGAGATTATCATAAATTAATTTATCATAATGGGGACATCTGAAAAGCATATCCAAACTACACCGTTGTGCCAAAAAGTTGCACCTTGTCGTAAAAGTCGTTTGAAAAAGTTGCAGCTTGCCGAGAAAAGTCCCTTGAAAAAGTTGTCTCGATGGAGAGACGCAGAAATTTATCGCCATTTCGCAATGAAGGTTTCCCC
>ERZ1106963.3232-NODE-3232-length-14257-cov-3.217997_pt1 | contig 14257 bp, 8 predicted proteins | sample MGYA00403681_ERZ1106963 | MGnify/ENA primary metagenome ERZ1106963 (study PRJEB35170, sample SAMEA104062407) | human gut metagenome | biome: human gut; feature: human-associated habitat; material: faeces | place: Denmark | collected 2012-05-03 ...
GCAGGCGGGACAGTATTTTTTGTGCCCGTTCAGCATGTGGATTCGTTTACAGTGACGGCAATAATGGATGTACATCATAAGCGTAACTCCTTTCTTTTGGGTGACAAAAGTCTTTGTCCGGATAAACATATTGTGCCATTTAGACAAAAAATACACAACGAAAAAACGTTTACAATTTTCGACAGGAAAGCTGGCAGGAGGGAATCAGTGGAGGAACAGCATAAGAAGAAAAAAACGGGAAGTGCCAAAAAAGCGGCTCCCCATGGGATAAAAGACAGAAAGAGCGTATCAGAACAGAAAAAAAAGGCGCAGCGCGCAGAACGTATTCCCGAGCGGAAAAAGTCGAACTGGGACGATGGAGAATTTCTCGACGACTGGGACGAGGTATCGGGCAAAACAGCAGTGCACAGCAACAAGCGCCGCGTGAAAAAGCCTGCCGGAAAAAGCAGTCAGACTTTTCATGAAAAAAGCAGTCAGAACCGCACTGTAAAGCGCTCTGCGTCCGCATCGACCGCAGCATCCGGCAGAAACCGAAAACGCCGCTCTGCCAGAAAAGAGCCGATGGCGGCGCTGGATATCGCGATTGCTCTGACGGGCGTGCTGGTTTTGGCAGCGGCAGCGTTTACGACATCGATGTATCTGGGACGAAACGAGCAGAATAAGCAGATGGAGGCGGTGGCTGCAGTCGGGAAAAATCTGGAAGCGATCGGGATGTCCGGGGAAGAGGTTCTGTCGGCGGTCGCTGTCGCAGCGCAGAACGTCTCGGAGGAGGTTTCTGAAGAAGAGACGACGGAGACGGAAACCGGATATGAGGAAAAGGATCTGGAAGCCAATGTCGACGTTATTTTAAAGCTGTCTTCGATGCAGAAGGATATGAAAATTAAATTCGCGGACAAAAACTCCGGTAAGCTGATAGGAAATCAACCCTTTACCGTAAAGCTGGAGGGCGCGTCGAGCCAGAACGCAAAGGATGACGACAAGGACGGCATAATTTATTTAAAAGACTTAAAAGCAGGCGATTACGTCGTTACCGTGACCGGACCGGATGAAATCAGCGGCAGAAAAGCAGCCGGAATTTCCGGGCGAGTGACGGTAAAGGACAAGATTGAGTATAAAAAGGTCGACGTGACGGACGAGATCAAAAAGGAGTCGGAGATCAACGTGGCGAAAGAGGATACCGCGATTGCACCGGCGGTGGAATCGGTTCTGCAGGATACTGTGGAATGGGTTGAGTCCACCAAAACACCGGCAGGAAACGGACAGGAATATGAAGAGGTCGGCAAGTCCGATATCCCGGAGCCTGCCCAGGCAAGACTTCTGGAGCCGGAGATAAAATACGCATATTTTGCAAAGGAAACGCAGATCGCCGTTTTCGACCAGCCCAGGGAGGAAGCTCCTGCAGAAAGCGAGAACACGCCGCCGACCGAGAGCGAATCTTCCTCCGAGAGCGAAAGCACAAAGCCGTCCGAGAGTGAAAGTACAAAGCCTTCGGAAAGCGAATCTGCAACCGAAAGCAGCACTGCAGCGACAGAGCCGACAAAAACGCCGGAAACCAAGCCGGAGGAGGTAAAGGTCAAGAAAATCACGATCTCAGGCTCTGCAACGGTTGAGGTCGGACAGACTGTTTCCCTTTCTGTAACGGTATCGCCGGACAATGCAGCGAACAAGTCCGTTCGCTGGGAAATCGTTTCCGGAAAAGAGTTTGTCTCGGTGGATGATAAGGGAACGGTAAAAGGCGTAAAAGCCGGAGAAGCGAAGATCAAAGCGGTCGCGCAGGACGGCAGCAACGTAGAGAGCGGAATCAGCACTGTGAAGGTGACGGAGAAAAAGATAAACCGCGGCGATACAAAGACCTTATTGAAAGATAAAAACGGCAACCAGCTGTACTGCAAGGACGGGGATACCTACCGTGAGGCAACGACGGCGGATTATTATACCAAAGACAAATTTTACCGCAAAAAAGCGAATGTGGAATATCGGTATACCGGATGGCAGACGATCGACGGAAAACGCTTTTTCTATGACAAAAACGGGACCGCCGTTACCGGCGAACAGGTGATCCAGGGCGTGAAATACACGTTCAATGGGGACGGCAGTTTAAATACGGGAACTGTGATGGGAATTGACATTTCCAAACACAACGGCAATATCGACTGGAACGCAGTCAAAAATTCCGGTGTGCAGTATGTCATCCTGCGCTGCGGCTATCGCGGCTCGGCTTCGGGCGTGCTGGTCGAGGATCAGAAGTTTAAGAGCAATATTCAGGGCGCGACGGCGGCAGGTCTGAAGGTCGGTATTTATTTCTTCAGCCAGGCGGTGAATGAAGTGGAAGCGGTCGAAGAGGCCTCCATGACGCTTTCCCTGATTAAAAAATACAGAATCACTTATCCTGTCTATATTGACGTGGAGAGCGCGAATGGGCGCGCAGACGGAATTTCCAAAGCGGCGCGAACGTCTGTCATCAACGCATTCTGCCAGACGATCCGTAATAGCGGCTACACACCGGGACTATATGCGAATAAAAACTGGCTGACGGAAAAGATCAATACAGGCGCCCTTGGCGGCTGCAAGATCTGGCTGGCACAGTATGTTGCTGCACCAACCTATGGAGGACGTTATGAGATGTGGCAGTATTCGTCGAGAGGGTCGATTGCAGGAATCAAAGGAAATGTTGACTTAAACGTTAGCTATATGGGTTACTGATATCAGTCGTATTTTCCTGTTGGAAAAACACGGAAAATATGGTACACTGGAAAAAAATCAGGATTATGGGATTTTGCGTCCTTTTGCGCAGAATCGAAAAGGAGAAGAGGCATGAGAACCTATCTTGTTACCGGAGGAGCGGGGTTTATCGGTTCCAATTACATTCACTATATGTTCCGCAAGTATGACAACGAAATCCGCATTATCAATGTGGATGCGCTGACCTATGCGGGCAATCTCGAGAACTTAAAAGACATTGAAAACCGCGATAACTATACCTTCGTAAAAGCAAATATCTGCGATAAAGAAGCGATTGCAAAGATCTTTGCAGAAAACGATATTGACCGCGTAGTGCATTTTGCAGCGGAAAGCCATGTAGACAGAAGCATCAGGAATCCCGAGGTATTCGTACAGACCAACGTGCTGGGTACTGCCGTGATGTTGAACTGCGCAAAGAACGCGTGGGAGCTTCCGGACGGCACCTTTAAGCCGGGCAAGAAATTCCTGCATGTTTCGACGGATGAAGTATACGGCTCTTTGAGCGAAGATGGCGGCTATTTCTATGAGACAACCCCCTATGCGCCCCACAGCCCGTACTCTGCCAGCAAGGCAGGATCTGATATGCTTGTAAAAGCGTATATGGATACCTATCATTTCCCTGCAAATATCACAAACTGCTCTAATAACTACGGCCCTTACCAGTTTCCGGAAAAGCTGATTCCGCTGATCATCAACAATGCGCTGCACGGCAAGAAGCTTCCGGTATACGGCGACGGCAAGAACGTCCGCGACTGGCTGTATGTCGAAGACCACGCAAAGGCCATCGACATGGTGCAGGAGCAGGGCAGACTGTTCGAAACCTACAATGTAGGCGGTCATAACGAAAAACAGAACATTCAGATCATCGAAATCATTATCGAGACCCTGCAGGAGATGCTTGCAGACGACGACCCGCGCAAGGCGCTTGTCAGCAAGGATCTGATTACCTATGTAGCAGACCGTAAGGGACACGACAGAAGATACGCGATCGCTCCCGACAAGATCAAGGAAGAGATCGGCTGGTATCCGGAGACGATGTTCAAAGAAGGCATCAAAAAGACCATTGCATGGTACTTCGAGCATGAAGACTGGATGGAGCGCGTAACCAGCGGCGACTACCAGAAATATTATAACGAAATGTACAAAGCCTGAGAAATTTCCGGATTGTCGGGAGGAAAATGTCGGACAGTCCGGGAAAAACAGGGCTTTGCATACCAGAATGGGGACGGCGCGCGACACCGTTCCCCTTTTGGCGCATCTGGACAGGAGCGATCCTGTAAAGCAAAATGTTTTTCCTACAGGCGAATGAACGCATAAGAATGGAGGAATCTATGAAAGGTATCATTCTTGCAGGCGGCTCCGGAACCCGCCTTTATCCGCTGACCAAGGCGGTATCCAAACAGATTATGCCGGTTTACGACAAACCGATGATTTATTATCCACTCTCCACACTGATGCTGGCGGGCATCCGGGAGATTCTGATTATTTCCACGCCCAGGGATCTGCCTGCTTTTAAAGAACTGTTCGGTACAGGCGAGCAGCTGGGACTTTCGATGTCCTATGCGGTTCAGGAGACGCCCCGCGGACTGGCAGACGCATTTTTGATCGGCGCGGATTTCATCGGAAACGACAGCGTTGCCCTTGTTCTGGGCGACAATATTTTCTATGGACAGAGCTTTTCCAGAGTGCTGCGTCAGGCGGCGGAGAGGGAAAAAGGCGCGACAATTTTCGGCTATTTTGTCCGCGATCCCAGAGAATACGGCGTGGTGGAATTTGATGAAAACGGCAAAGCGCTTTCCATCGAGGAAAAGCCGGAGCATCCCAAGAGCAACTACGCAGTTCCCGGACTGTATTTTTATGATAACGACGTTGTGGAAATCGCCCGCAACGTAAAGCCGTCTGCAAGAGGCGAGATCGAAATCACTTCGATCAACAACGAATATCTGCGCAGAGGGACGCTGATGGTGGAGACGCTGGGCAGAGGCTTTGCATGGCTCGATACCGGCAACCACGATGCACTGCTGGATGCGGCAGATTTCGTCGCAGCGGTACAGAAGCGTCAGGGCATGTACATTTCCTGCATTGAGGAAATCGCGTTCCGCAGAGGTTTTATCGATAAACAGCAGCTCTTAAAGCTTGCGGAGCCGCTGATGAAGACCAACTATGGCAAATATCTTGTAGAGGTCGCAAACGGACTTTAAAAACGGAACAGGAGAATAGAAAAATGGGAAAAATTTCAGTAGAAACATGTCATATCGAAGGTCTTAAGGTGATCACCCCCCAGGTGTTCGGCGACGCCCGCGGTTACTTCATGGAGACTTATAACTACAACGATTACAAGGAAGCCGGCATCGATCAGGTTTTCGTACAGGACAACCAGTCCGCATCCAAAAAAGGCGTTCTGCGGGGGCTTCATTTCCAGATCAATTACCCCCAGGACAAACTGGTGAGAGCGATTCGCGGCGAAGTGTTTGACGTTGCGGTTGACTTACGTCCCGGCTCCAAAACCTATGGTCAGTGGTACGGTGTGCTGCTTTCCGAAGAGAACAAAAAGCAGTTCTTTATCCCCAAGAATTTCGCACACGGCTTTGTAGTGCTGTCGGATTATGCGGAATTTGCCTATAAATGCACCGACTTCTATCATCCCAACGATGAAGGCGGTCTGGCATGGAACGATCCCCAGATCGGCGTAGAATGGCCGATTCCGGAAGGAATGGAACTGACCTTGTCTGACAAAGATAAAAAGTGGGGCTCTTTTGCCGAATTTACAGAAAGCAGAAATAAATGAAGAGACTGAATAAAAAAACAGGAATCGCCATATTCACTGCGGTGATGGCGATTCTTGCCGTTATTATCCTTGTTTATCATAATCCCCTTGCCAATCCGCAGGATGAGCTGCTGAAAAAAGTGATTGCCTGCGTGCTGATCGTGGCGGCGGTCATTGCCTTTATCCGGTTATACGATAAGATCACGGTACTGCCGGTGGAATTATACCAGAACCGCAGGCTGATCTGGAAACTGGCAAAGAGCGATTTCAAAAAGCGCTACGCAGGCTCTTATATGGGAGCGTTCTGGGCGATGGTGCAGCCGGTCATCACAGTTGCGATGTACTGGGTTGTTTTCGTGATTATTTTCCCGAACCGGACTGGTTATGCCTCCGGAGGCGTAGAAGGTGTTCCGTATATCCTGTTTCTGACAGCGGGACTGGTGCCCTGGTTTTATTTTTCCGAAGCCCTGACCAGCGCAATGGTATCGCTGCTGGAATATAATTACCTGGTAAAAAAAGTCGTATTCAAAATCAGTATCCTGCCGATTATCAAGATTATTGCAGCGACATTTATTCATGCGTTTTTCGTGCTGGTTTTACTGATCGTGGCAGCATTGAACGGCTATTATCCGAGCCTGTATACACTGCAGGTATTTTATTACAGCTTCTGCATGTTCGTTTTTGTACTGGCACTCAGTTATACGACCTGCTCGGTTGTTATCTTTTTCAGGGATCTGCAGTCCATTGTCAATATCTTTCTGCAGGTCGGTATGTGGGCAACTCCGGTGCTGTGGAATATCAATGATTTTCCGATGAAGCTTCAGATGATCGTGAAAATCAATCCGCTTGTATACATTGTGGAGGGCTACAGAAGCGCTGTATACGGAAAACAGTGGTTCTGGGAAGACTTTTACTCCACGGTTTATTTCTGGATTATCACGGTGGTGCTGTTTGGCATTGGTGCGCTGATTTTCAAGAAACTCAAGATTCATTTTGCGGATATCATGTAAAGGAAAACTGGTTATGGAACAAAAAGAACTGGCAATTCATGTGGACAGGGTGAGCAAAGTATACAAGCTGTACCGCAGAAACCGGGACCGTCTGATCGAATCCCTGGGACTGACAAAAAAGAAACTTTCCACGCCGCATTACGCATTAAAGGATGTCAGTCTGGACATTTATAAAGGAGAGACTGTCGGCATTATTGGCACGAACGGCTCCGGCAAATCGACGATTTTAAAGATTATCACCGGCGTATTACATGAGACGAGCGGCACTGTGCAGGTAAACGGCAGAATTTCCGCCTTGCTGGAGCTGGGCGCAGGCTTTAACATGGAATACAACGGCATCGAAAATATTTATCTGAATGGAACGATGATCGGTTTTTCTGAAAAAGAAATTGATGAAAAGCTGCAGGATATCCTGGATTTTGCGGATATCGGGGACTATGTGTACCAGCCGGTAAAGACCTATTCCAGCGGTATGTTTGTCCGACTGGCATTTGCAGTTGCCATCAATATCGACCCGGAAATCCTGATCGTCGATGAGGCGCTTTCGGTTGGCGACGTATTTTTCCAAGCAAAATGCTATCGAAAATTCGAGGAATTTAAGAAAAAAGGCAAGACGATCCTGTTCGTCAGCCACGATCTGAGCGCGATCAGCAAATACTGCGACCGTGCGATTCTGTTAAATCAGGGCGTAAAGCTCGGAGAAGGCTCGCCCAAAGACATGATCGACGCCTACAAGCAGGTGCTGGTGGGACAGTACGAAACGCCTAAGGCTGGCGTGGATGTACCTGACCTGACGGCGGACGGGGATGTTCGGGCGGCCCTTGACAAACAGAAAAAGAAGCAGGAAGCGGCGCGCATGGGCGTCAACCCGGAGACACTGGAATACGGCACGAAGCAGGCGGAAATTGTTTCGTATTACATTACGGACAAAAACGACGTGCAGACGACCGCAATTTTAAAGGGCGACGAATTCACGATGCATATGAAGGTGAAAATCGGTCAGGATCTTCCGGCACCGATCTTTGCTTTTTCCATCAAAAACATCAAGGGCGTGGAGATCACGGGAACGAACACGATGTTTGAAAAGACGTTTCTGGAGAGCGTAAAGGCAGGGCAGGTGCTGGAAATTACATTCCGCCAGAAGATGCGCCTGCAGGGCGGTGATTATCTCATATCCTTGGGTGTGACAGGGTATGAAAAAGATACGTTTAAAGTGTATCATCGTCTTTATGACGTGCTGAATATTACGGTCGTGTCCGACAAGGATACGGTGGGCTATTTTGATATGGAATCTCAGGTTGAGGTGAAGGAGATTTAACGTATGCAGACAGGCAGGACAGAGAAGATCGGGAATGTTGTGCTGGATTATTCCCATTATCCGGAACAGGATTTTTACTGCGACGGAGCGTCGGAGGATGCACTTTTGGAGCTGGTAAAAACAATCCCGCCCCGGGAATATCCCCAGGAAATCTATAAAGCGGCGAGCTGGGAGGTGCTTTACCACCTTTCCGACCTGCGGGAAAATATCGTCGGATGGCTGCCTGTTGACAAAAGCATGAAGGTGCTGGAAATCGGTTCCGGCTGCGGCGCGATTACGGGAAGCCTCGCACAGAAGGCAGGCAGCGTAACCTGCGTCGACCTTTCGAAAAAACGCAGCTTGATCAACGCTTACCGCCATCAGGACTGCGATAACGTAACGATCCATGTGGGCAACTTTTCGGACATCGAGCCGGATCTGCCGACGGATTATGATTTTGTCTGTCTGATCGGCGTGTTCGAATACGGGCAGAGCTATATCGGCGGAAAAACCCCCTTTCACGATTTCTACCGGATTATCAAAAAACATGTGAAATCCGATGGACATATCGTGATTGCGATAGAGAATAAGCTTGGTTTAAAATATTGGGCGGGGTGCCGGGAAGACCACGTCGGCACGTTTTTTTCAGGCCTGGAGGATTACCCTCAGGGCGGTGCGGCTCGCACCTTTTCCCGGAGCGGTCTGGAAAAAATCCTGAAAGAATGCGGTGAGACGGAATATCATTTCTACTACCCTTATCCGGATTATAAATTTATGACGACGCTGTACTCCGACCGGTATCTGCCGAAAGTCGGAGAACTATCTAATAACTTACGAAATTTCGACCGCGACCGGATGCTGCTGTTCGATGAAAAAAAGGTGTTCGACATGCTCATCCGCGAGGGACTGTTTGGACAGTACAGCAATTCGTTCCTCGTGATGACAGGGCCAATGACGGATATTGTATACAGCCGTTTTTCCAACGACAGGGCGGAGCATCTGAGCATCCGCACGGATATTCTGGAAAAGGACGGAAAACACACTGTCCGGAAATATCCGGCAGCCTCAGCTGCTGCGGCACATATTGAAGCCCTGGCAGAAAATGAATGCGTCTTCACAGAACGGTTTAAAGGCAGCACCCTCTCAGTCAACCGTCTGGAGCTGAAACGGAATCCGGATGGATTGCCCTTTGCGGAAATCGAATATCTCGAAAATAGCCGGACATTGGAAGAGTTGCTGGATGAGTGTTTACAGAACAATGACGAAGCCGGTTTTGATAAGCTGTTTGACCGTTACTGCAAAATCGCAGCGTGGAAAGCGGAGGGGACGAAGCAGGATTATGACCTGACCTTCCCGAATATCTGCGTACAGGGTGATATCTGGACGATGATCGATTACGAGTGGACGACAGACAAGCTGACGCCGCAGCAGATCATCAGCCGGGCATTGAACTGCTATGGTCAGGAGGATCCGGTTCGGATGGAGCATCCGATTGTGAAAAAGCATCTGGAAGCCCTCGGCATCGGCAAAGAGCAGATGTATGAGCTTTCGGAAAAAGAGCTGGCGTTCCAGCACTTTGTCCTGCAGGAAAAGGACGGGCGGAGCCGGACGGCTCTTGGGCAGCTTCGGCATCTGATCGGCAACCGTGCTGTGCCGTATCAGGAATTTTTTGCCCGGGCGGACCGCAAAAAGGTGCAGGTATTTGAAGACTTCGGCGCAGGATATACACCGGAGCATTCTTATTATCAATATGATGCATATGAGGCGGACGATCTGATCAACGCCAGGATCATCTGCAAAGCAGGTACAAAAGCGATTCGCTTAGATCCTGCGGAGCTGCCGTGTCTGGTACAGATTCATGGAATCGAATGGCGCGGAAAAGCGCTGACGCGGGCACAGCTGGATCAGTGCCTGTCGACGAACGGACAGGTGCTTGCAGATACCCCGTCCCATGTTCCGACGGTACTGTTTGAAACAGGAGATCCGAACATCAGCGTTCGGCTGGATTGTCTGGACAACGAGGCGACGGATGGCGAAGCACTGATCATCCGGGCACAGATCGCATGGCTGTCGGCGGAAATGCTGCAGGATATTCAGGCGCGCCTGGCGGCAGCGGCAAGGAGGAAAGGTTTTTGGTTTCAAAGATAAAAGAAGCAATTCAGAATAATCTGGTAAAGAAAAGATACCGCTGGTATCAGGAGCAGATTCAGAAACAGACCCTCACCTATGACGAGTGGATTCGGGAAAAGGAAGCCCAGGAGGACGAGGCACTGCGCGCAGAGCACAGGGCAGAGCACGCAGAGGTGATCTCCTACGATGAGTGCCGCGCGGATTTTGATGTGCGGCGGTATGGAAATGGCGCAACGCCCGCGGACGTCCTGATTTTCCACGCGCCGGACGCAAGCCCGGACACGAGAGGCATTTCACATGTGCTCAGCTGGTTTGAAGCCCATCCCGAAACGGTGATCGCCTACGCGGACGAGGATGAAATCGACGAAGCCGGTAAGCGCAAAAATCCCTGGCTGAAGCCGGACTGGTCGCCGGATACACTGATGTCCTGCTTTTATTTCGGCGGATTCTTTGCGGTGCGCAGACAGGCGATGGAGAACTGTCCGTGGCTGGCAGATGAGAACCCACTGCGCAACCTTTATGACCTGGTGCTGCGCCTGACGGAAATCGAGAATGGAACGGCACATATCGACAGCGTGCTGTTTCATCATGAAAAAATCGAAGTCTGGGGTATGGAAGAGACGTATGATGATCTGAAAAAGGCGGCATATGTAAGAAGAGGCTGGCCTCTTACGCCCTCCGGGAAGGTTTCAATCATCATCCCGACCAAGGATCATCCCCATATTTTATCGAATTGCATTCATTCTGTCCTGGAAAGTGGAAACTACCGGGATTTTGAGATCATCGTTGTGGATAACGGAAGCAATGAACAAAACCGTGCAAGAATTGAACGGATGCGCGACATGTTGAACGAGGATTTCCGGTTCGTTTATCACTATGAACCGATGGAGTTCAATTTTTCCAAAATGTGCAACCTTGGCGTGTCCCTGGCGACCGGCGATTACATCCTGTTATTGAATGACGATATCGAAATTACGCAGGACAACTGGCTGGAAAAGCTGATGGAAAAGGCGGTTCTGCCGCACGTCGGCGCGGTGGGCGCAAAGCTGATCTATCCGGGCACGGAGATCATTCAGCACGCGGGCATCACCAATATTCATCTGGGACCTGCACACAAGCTGCAGTTCCGCTCCGATGCGCTGGAATTTTATTTCGGGCGCAACCGCATGGCGATGGATGTCCTGGGTGTAACCGGAGCCTGCCTGCTGGTGAAAAAAAGCATTTACGATCAGGCGCAAGGACTGTCCGAGAACCTGCGTGTCGCGTTCAACGACGTGGAATTCTGCTATCATGTATATGAAATGGGCTATTACAACGTGGTACGCAACGACGTGACGCTGACGCATCATGAATCCTTAAGCCGCGGTGCGGACGACAGCACGGAAAAGCTGCGCCGCCTGCATCAGGAACTGAATTTGCTCTATGAACTGCACCCGTCCCTATACGGAACCGACCCGTTCTATCACAGATATCTGGTAAAGGATGTGCTGGATGCGGAATTTTATACGGGCTGCCGTTATGATTTTGACAAAAGAGTGGAAAAAGTTTCCCCTGAGAAGATCGAGGGTGTTCTGGAATCACAGTGGCATAACGAGGTGCTGCGCATCGGTGTGGAGTTCGCCGGGGACATGGGGCGCTGGCAAAGGGGCACTGCAGGAGCAGGAACAGGCGACTGGATGATCCAGGGCTGGACATGGGCACTGCAGGTTGACAACTGTCGGTACGATTTTTCCCTGCTGTTAAAGAAGGTGGATACCGGCTATATTGCGCCCGGCTCCAGTACGGAAGCGATTCCTGAGGATCGGGGCGAGGTCTGGAGGATTCCCTGTACGAGGCAGTTCCGCCCGGATATCGACGAAAATCTGCACGGAATTGTCCATACCGAGCTGCCGGGCGTGTGCGTGACCTTCGATCGGGACAGCCTGCCGGAGGGAGATTACCTGATCGGCTTTTTGTGGGAAGATACCTGCTCGCGGCAGAAGCTTTACCGCTTCAGTCCGGAAATGCTTACAGTGAGGAAATAATAAAATCATGGAAGAAAAAAAGGACTATCAGGACGCTTACGAGAAAGAACATTATAAAGCCGTTTATCTGGCAAACCGGGTCGCTGAGCTGGAGGATCAGGTGGACGATCTGCAGTTCAAATTGAACCGCATCAAAAACAATCCGATCTGGAAAGCGTCCGGCCCTGCCAGAAAGTGCATGCATTTTGTGATCCGCCAGAAGGACCGTTTGAAAAATTGCGGCAGCCTGTCGGGCGTGATTGCAAAGGTGCGCTATAAATCCTGGGAAAAGAAGGCGATGACCCATTACGGCACCCAGAGCTTCCCGTCCGCAGAGGAAAGACAGAAGCAGGAGGCGGCTGTCTTTGAACGGATGCCCAAGATCAGTATTCTTGTTCCGTTGTGGAACACGCCGGAAAGCTTTTTAACCGAGATGATCGGCTCCGTCCAGTGGCAGACCTACAAAAACTGGGAGCTGTGTCTGGCGGACGGTTCGGACGATGCGCACGCCTATGTCGGCGAATACTGCAAAAGGCTGGCGGCGCAGGATTCGAGAATCGTTTATCAGAAGCTTGCCAAAAACGAGGGCATTTCGGGCAACACGAACGAATGCTATAAGCTTGCATCCGGCGAGTTTATCGGGCTGTTTGACCACGACGATATTCTGCATCCCTGCGCACTTTACGAGTATGTAAAGGCGATCAACGAAAAGGATGCGGACTTTATTTACTGTGATGAGGCGACGTTTAAGAGCCCGGACATCAACAAGATGATCACGATGCACTTCAAGCCGGATTATGCGATCGACAACCTGCGCGCGAACAACTATATTTGTCATTTCAGCGTATTTTCCAGAGAGCTGTTGGATGGCACGGAGCTGTTTCGGACAAAATTTGACGGCAGCCAGGATCATGACATGATTCTGCGCCTGACGGACAATGCGAAGCATATCGTCCATGTGCCGAAGCTTCTGTATTATTGGCGTTCCCATGCAGGCAGTGTTGCGGGCAATATCGAGGCAAAGCCTTACGTGGTCGAAGCGGCGAGAGGCGCGGTTGCGGATCATTTGCGCAGACACGGCTTCAAAAACTTTACAATTACGAGCACTCGCGCGTTTGAGACGATTTTTAAAATCAGTTATGAAATTATCGGGGAACCGAAGATTTCTATCATTATTCCGAATAAGGATCATGTGGAAGACCTGCGCCGCTGTATCAGCTCCATTGTGGAAAAATCGACCTGGGAAAATTACGAGATCATTGTAGTGGAGAACAACAGCGAGACGAAGGAGATTTTTTCCTACTATGACGAGCTGCAGAATAATCCTCAGATCCGCGTGGTGACCTTCGAGGGTAAATTTAATTATTCGAAAATCAACAATTTCGGCGTCTCTCTTGCGACCGGAGACTATGTGCTGTTGTTAAACAACGATACGCAGGTAATTACGATCAACTGGATGGAAGAGCTTCTGATGTATGCGCAGCGCCCGGACGTCGGCGCAGTCGGCGGAAAGCTTTACTATGGGGATAAAACGATCCAGCATGCGGGCGTCGTGATCGGGCTTGGCGCGCATCGGACGGCAGGACATGTGCATTACCGCCAGAAGCGGGAAAATTTAGGATACATGGGACGTCTGTGCTATGCGCAGGACATGACGGCAGTAACCGGAGCATGTCTTCTTATTCGTAAGAAGGTGTATGAAGAAGTTGGTGGTATGGACGAGCATCTTGCAGTATCCTACAATGATGTTGATCTGTGTCTGAAGCTTCGCGAGGCAGGATATCTTGTTGTGTATGATGCATTTGCACATCTGTATCATTATGAGTCACGTTCAAGAGGCTATGAGGATTCACCGCAGAAGCAGGCAAGACTGGCAAGAGAAGCAGAATATATGAAAAATAAGTGGAAGCATGTAATGGGCACTGATCCTTATTACAATAGAAATCTTTCACTGAAAAACGGTTATTACAAGCTGCCATAAGGCAGGATGGTATCAAACGCGAAAGGAAAAGCAATGGAATATTGTTTTGATTCGATATTTGTAAAAAACGGAAAAATATTTGCAACTGGTTGGGCTGTGTCATCTGTTACGGAGAATGAGATAGAAATTACAGTTACCGATGAGAAAAAGGAACCAGTTGATGCAATCGTTACATGGGCAGCGAGACCAGATGTAGGTCTTGCTAAATATGGCGATCCAAAGGCAGGCCATGTTGGAATCTTTCTTGAGATTCCATTTCGCGGTCAGCATCTGGCAACAGTTCATTTTAAGGAAAAGAATGCACAGGGAAATGTTATTTCTGAGCAG
>ERZ1106963.3245-NODE-3245-length-14183-cov-20.651968_pt1 | contig 14183 bp, 9 predicted proteins | sample MGYA00403681_ERZ1106963 | MGnify/ENA primary metagenome ERZ1106963 (study PRJEB35170, sample SAMEA104062407) | human gut metagenome | biome: human gut; feature: human-associated habitat; material: faeces | place: Denmark | collected 2012-05-03 ...
CAAAGCGCTCCTTGACGTCGTTCGTGCCCAGCATGATGATGAGCAGGTCGATGACTTCGTGGCTCTTGAGCAGGGCGTAAGCCACGCTCAGTGCATCCATGGACTCATGCAGCGGGTCCACGAACACGGTAGTGCGGCCGGAAAGCCCCTCCTCAGTGACCAGATACTCTTCGCCCAGCGCCTTTTGCAGGCGGCAGGTCCAGCGCTCGTCCTCGTTGAAGCGGATGCCGTGGTCGGCGCAGTCGTTGGGGTCGGCGCAGTAGCCGTGGGTGTTGGAATCACCCAGACAGAGAATATGCTTTTTCATAATCGATTTACTCCTTTTCCATCGTCTGCCGGAAGTAGTACACAGCGCCTACCATCCCGGCATCGTTGTGCAGCTGCGCGGCACGAATTTCCAGCCCCTCGGCAAAGGCGGGCATGACGGATGCTTTCACCTTTTCAGCGATAGGCTCGATGAGCAGCTTCTGCTGGGCAGACACGCCGCCGCCGATCAAGATCAGCTGCGGGTTGAAGATATGCACCATGCCCGCCAGTCCCTGCGCGATCTCGTCCGTCCATGCGTCCAGCAGCGCCAGCACGGTCTTGTCGCCCGCCTCAGCGGCGGCAAAGATGGCGCGGCCATCCTTCCATGCCGGGTCTTTCTCCTGCGCGGCGCGCACCAGTGCGGTGGTGGCGGCGTAGCGCTCCCAGCAGCCCTTTGCGCCGCAGGTGCAGTCCACGCCGTCCAGCGCGTGGGTGCGGTAGTGGCCAAGCTCGCCGCCCAGACCCCGCGCGCCTTCCAGCAGACGGCCTCCGGTCAGGATGCCGCCGCCCACGCCGGTGCCCAGCGTCACGCCGATGACGTCCGTATAGCCTTGTGCGCCGCCGACCCACACCTCGCCCAGCGTCATGCAGTTGGCGTCGTTGGCTACCGTGACCGGCAGGCCAAAGGTCTTTTCCAGCTCCGCCTTGATGGGTGCGCCGATGTAGTTGGGCAGATTGCCGCAGGTACCCGCCACAATGCCCTTGCGGCTGTCGATTTGACCGGTGGCAGACACGCCGATACCCGCAAGGCTTTTCGCCGGGATGTTCTGTGCGGCAAGGAATGCCTGTGCGGCTTTGAGCACGGTGGTCAGGATGGGGGTGCGGTAGCCGTCAAAACTTACGCTCTCTTCGGCTTTCGCCAGCACCGCGCCGGCTTCGTCCACGATGCCCAGCTTGACGGCGGTGCCGCCGATGTCGATACCAAGATAGTGTTTCATAGCAGGCACTCCCTTGTGTTATTTTTTAGCGGCGTTGATGGCACCGGTAAAGCGTGCGGTGATCTCTGCCGGGCGGGTAATGGCACCGCCCACCACCAGTGCAAACGCACCGGCTTCCAGTGCCTTGACCGCCTGTTCCGGGTAGTGGATGTGACCTTCGGCAATGATCTTTGCCGGGCACTCCGCGGACAGCTTGCGGATGAAGTCAAAGTCGATATCATCAATGCCGGTGGTCTCGGGGGTGTAGCCGCGCATGGTGGTGCCCACAAAGTCGGCACCGGCTTCGGCGCAGAGCATGGCGTTTTCAAAGTTATCGCAATCAGCCATCACCAGCTGCTCAGGGTACTTTGCCTTGATGGCGCGGATGAACTGTGCGGAGGTGGAGCCGTCCGGGCGCAGCGCACCCGTACCCTGCACGGCAAGGATATCCACCCCGCAGGCCACCAGCTCGTCCACTTCCTTCATGGTGACGGTGATGTACATAGGTGTGCCGGGGTAATCCTTTTTGATGATGCCGATGACCGGCAGGTCCACCACCTGCTTGATCTGGGTAATATCCCGCACGGTGTTGGCGCGGATGCCCACAGCGCCGCTCATGGCGGCAGCTTTTGCCATCAGGGGCATCACGCCGCCCTCCTTGGTATACAGCGGCTCGTGCTCCAGTGCCTGACAGGACACGATCAGCCCACCCTTGATCTGTGCAAACAGCTTTTCCTTATCCATGGTCTTACTCCTCCATTCTGATCTTGACAACGGCCTTGCGCACGCTGACGCATCCGTGCTGTACAAGGCCGGGTTTATGCAGTTCCTCCGGGAAGAACAGTACAAATCGACCCTCGCCCAGTGCACCGGTCACTACGCTGGCACTGTCCTGAAAGCCGCAGTCCCCGGTAAACTCCCCGATCTCCGCGCCGGGCAGATTGGTGTAGCCCCAGCCCTCGCTGCCGGTAAGGTCTACCTGTAAATCAGCATAAAGCTTGTGGTACTCCGGGTGGTAGCCCGCATCCGGGTGCAAGGTGGCGTCCATCAGGTTGATGAACACCTTGTCCCCGTCCACCTCGGTGCGCCCCAGCGGCAGGGCGGCAAGGTCGTGGGTAAGCAGATAGTCAATGGCGGTATCCAAGTTGGGGTGCAGTCCCCTGTACCGTACCAGATGCTGCAGGGTATCGCAGATCATTTGCGTTTCCTCCAATAAAAGAAGCGCCCGCCTCCCCTCTGAAAAAGAGACGGAGAGGGGCGCTTTTATTTTGTTACAGCTTTGCGATGGCGGCTTCGATCATGGCCTGTGCTTCGGCCACGATGGGCTCATCCTCGGGGATCAGGCCGGGCATCGGGGCGCGCACGCTGCCCAGTTCCAAGCCGTACATCCGGCGCAGGATCTCCTTTTGCACCGCATACAGGTTGCCGTGGGCAGAGCACATCTTGTAGATGATGCGGTTGGCTTCGTACTGGATGGCGCGGGCTTCGGCGATCTCGCCCTTTTCCAGATGGGCATTCATAGCCAGATACAGCTCCGGCATTACGGCATAAGTGCCGCCGATGCCGCCGTCTGCGCCGATGACGCGACCGGAAACAAACTGCTCGTCCGGGCCATTGAACACCACAAAGTTGCCCTCGCCGCGGGCGGCGATGCCGGCATCCTTGAACATCTGGATGTCCTGCGTGGGCATGGAGCTGTTCTTCACAGCCACCACGTTGGGGTTCTTCAGCATCTCGTTCAGCAGGCTCATGGTCAGCGCCGTGCCTGCCAGCTGCGGGATATTGTAGATGACGAACTCGGTGTTCGGGGCGGCAGCGGACATATCGTTCCAGTACTTGGCAATGGCATACTCCGGCAGGTGGAAGTAGATGGGCGGGATGGAGGCGATGGCGTCCACACCCACACTCTCGGCGTGGCGTGCCAGCTCCATGCTGTCGGCGGTGTTGTTGCAGCCAACGTGAGCGATCACGGTCAGCTTGCCCTTGGCTTCGCTCATCACGGCCTCCAGAACGGTCTTGCGCTCATCGACGTGCTGGTAGATGCACTCGCCGGAGGAGCCGCCCACATACACGCCCTTGACGCCCTTGGCGATCAGGTGGCGGGTCAGCGCCTTGACCCCCTCCACCGAAATGTTGCCCTCTGCGTCATAGCAGGCGTAAAAGGCAGGGATGACACCCTGATATTTTTTGATATCTTTCATGTTTCAAGCCCTTCTTTAATTATAATTGTAAGTTGTATCAAGCTCGTACGCTTTCTGTTTTGGGCAGCGGCATCAGCGCCCTCTTGCGGTGCCCTGCATCCGCTTCGACCCTTGGGCGGGTCTCGCGTCTTGCAGACCGCTGCGCCAAAAATTGCTCCCTGTTTCGGCCGCAGGCCGCGGTCGCAATTTTAGCCTTTGACCGCACCCATTGCGATGCCCTTGGTGAAGTACTTCTGGAAGATGAGGAAGATGATGATGATAGGCACAGCAGCCAGTGCAGCGCCTGCCATGATCAGACCAAAGTCGGTGCTGTTTTCTGCCTGCAGCTTTGCAATGCCCAGCGAGATGGTCAGGTTGCTGGTGCTGGACAGCATGATCAACTGCATGAAGTAGTCGTTCCAGCTGTTGATGAAGGTAAAGATGGCCAGTGCGCCGATACCGGGTTTGACCATGGGCAGCACGATCTTGACAAAGGTGCGCGCCTCGCTGGCACCGTCGATACGGGCAGCCTCCAGCATTTCGGTGGGGATGCCCTCACTGAACTGCTTCATCAGGAACACGCCGAACGGCCAGCCCACGATGGGGAAAATGACCGCCCAGATGGTGTTGTACAGGTTCAGTGCGCTCATCTCCCGCAGCAGAGGGATCAGGATGACCTGCTTGGGCAGCGCCATAGCGCACACGATCAGGGTGAACAGCAGCTTACGGCCCACAAAGCGCTTTTTGGCCAGCGCATAACCGGCCATGGCGGCAGTCAGGCAGGTAAGGATCATGGACATGACTGCCATGAACACGGTGTTGATCATCCAGCGGATGGCAGCGGGAGCCATGGGGCCTACCGAGAAGTAGACGGGCTCGCCGTTGGCGCTGAACTTGGAGCCGAAGGGCACAGCCAGCTGCCACAGCGGGGCACGCTTGCCGGCAAACAGTTTCTGGTAATTGGTCAGCACCCACTGGCTGGGCCACCACTCGGGGGTAGTGGCGTTGATGGCGGCACCGGTCTTGAAGGAGCCGGTGATGATCCAGTACAGCGGGAAGGCGAACAGCACCGCCATGATGCTGATGAGGATGATTGCCAGAATGGCGTAGGCGCTCATCTTTTTCAGTTTACTGGGATGGCGCTTCAACGGTTTTTGCTTTTTTGCAGCAGTTGCACGCATTGTTCCGCACCTCCTTAATTATCCTTGTTGCCCATCTTGAACTGGACAGCAGACAGAATGGCGATGATCACCGCCAGCACCACGCCCATGGCGTTGCCGTAGCCGTACTTGTACTGCTTGAAGGCGGTGTAGTAGATGTAGTACATAATGGTATCGGTCTTGTGGTTGGGGCCGCCGGAGGTCAGCAGCTGGATCAGTGCAAAGCACTGGAAGGAGTTGATGGTGGTGATGACCAGAATATACAGGGTGGTGGGCATGATGGCCGGCCACTTGATTTTCCAGAAGCACTGGAAGTCGGTAGCGCCGTCCACCTCAGCGGCTTCCACGATGGACTGATCCACATTGCCCAGTGCCGAGACATACAGCACGATGGGCTGACCCACGGAGGTAGTGAGCAAGATCAGGATGATACAGCCCAGTGCAAACCGCTCGTCACCCAGCCAGTTGATGTTTTTGTCCAGAATACCAAGGCTCTTGCCCAGATAGTTGAAGATGCCGTAGTAGTTGTTGTACATCCACTTCCACACCACGGTAACGGCGACCGAGCCGGTGACCACGGGCAGGTAGAACACGCAGCGGAAAAGGCTTGTCGCCCACTCCGGCAGGTCTACGATGGCGGAGGACACCCACAGCGAGAAGATGCAGGTGATGGGCACCGACACAATGACGATGACGAAGGTGTTCTTTAATGCGCCAAGGAAGATGGGGTCGGCAAACAGGGTCTTGTAGTTTGCCATCCCCACAAAGATATCCGCGCGGTTCATGGTGGAGTCAAAGAAGCTGGTCACCACGCAGAGGATCATGGGGTAGATGACGAAGCCCAGAAAGAAGATCAGGCTGGGCAGCAGGAAGCAGTAGGAGGCGAAGGTTTCGCGCCGTACCAGCGCACTGCTGCGTTTGGGCTCTTTCATTGCCGTCTTTGCAGCCAAGAGGATCACCAGACCTTTCGTTTGAGAGTGTTTTTCCATAAAAAAGCCCCTCCCTCACCCGGAGGAAGGGGCCTTGCGGTTCAGCTGTGATGCAGTTCAGAGAAACTGGCGCTTATGCCTCGGCGGCAGCGGCTGCGTTTGCGTTGTCCACAAAGGTCTTGACGGCAGTCTCGACGGCCTCGCCGGAGCCCACGCGCTGCAGCATGTTCCACCACTCGGTACGGGCAGTGGTCCAGCCCGGGGTGATCTGGTAGTAATCGCCCAGATAGCCCATGAACTTGCTGTACTCGCTCATGACCTCGTTGCCTGCGTAGATATCGCCCACGCTGGTGCGGACGGGGAAGTAGGTGGAAGCCAGCACGCTGTCCTTGACCTGAGCGGGGTCGGCAGCAATAAAGTCGATGAAGGTCTTTGCAGCCTTGATCTTGGCCTCGTCGCCGTTATCAAAAATGCCGAAGCCCCAGATGCCGCCGCACAGCTTCGGGTCGCCGCTTTCGGTGGGGAATGCCATGGGGAAGATCTCGTCGCCGCTGATGGTCTGGCCTGCGGCAGCGGTGTCAGCGTTCAGCTGCTGTGCAATGTTCCAGCAGAAAGCCATCTGCAGGGTGCCGTTGCGGAACAGGGTGATCTCCTCGCCGCCGTTGATAGAGGGATCAAAGTTGACGCCCTTTGCATCGTACAGAGCCTGAATGGCCTTGATGTTCTCGGCAGAGTCGGCAGTATACTTGGTGTGGGCTGCATCGGTAAAGGTGCCGCCGTACATATTGTTGATGATGGCGCGGGTGCCCTGGTCGCCGCCCTGACCGCTGCAGTAGATGGCTGCTACGTTCTCGTAGCCGCCCTTGTACAGTGCGTCCACAGTGTTCAGGAAGCCCTCGGTGCTCCAGGTGTGCTTGTCGGTATCAATGTACTGGTCAGCGCCCACTTCCTTGACCTTGGTCATGTTCACGGCCATGCAGTGTGCGGTCATGCACAGGGGGTACTCGTAGTAGTCACCGGCGTCGTTCTTGCAGGCGGACTCCACAGACTCGTAGATGTCCTTCTTGGCGTCGTCGGTCCACAGGTCGTTCAGCGGAGCCATAACGCCCTTGGCACCCCAGTTGGCCACCAGACGCTCGGGACCTTCCATGACCAGATCGGGTGCGCTGCCGCCCTCGATGGCGGTGTTCACCTGATCGTCGCCGTTGGTGTAGTCCAGATACTCCACAGTGACCTTGATGTCAGGATACTTTGCGTTGAAGCTGGAAACCAGACCCTGAACGGTCTCGTCATTGCCCCAGCCGCCGATGGGGTATGTCCACAGCTTGATGCTGGTGGAAGAAGCAGCTGCGCTTGCAGCGGTAGAACCTGCGGTGGAAGCAGCAGTGCTGGTGCTTGCAGAAGAGCCGCCGCATGCGGCCAGAGCGCCGGCTGCGCCCAGAATGCCAGCGGCCTTCAGGAACGAACGGCGGGAAATGCAGTTTTTCATAGTAGTTTCTCCTTCGCATTCAAGATGATTCACGTTGTTGGCGGCCTGCCGTGCCAGCGGCCGCTCTTGATGGCTCCATTATAGAAAAATATTTTCATTTTGTCCATTCATGGTTTTCATAAATTTTCAGAATGACAGTGTGCATTGTGCACAAAAGTGTGGGATATATGTTGAAATGCAAAGAAAAACTTGCTTTACTCTTCTGAAATTATTACAAAATGGTACAAACCCACCAAAACAATAGTGAAAATGTTTTTCTAAACAAAAATGTAAAATTGAAAGATATTTTCACAGAATGGCCGGTTTTTCCGCCAAAACTGTGTGCTCTGCACAGAACTGCGGGCCAAAATGTGGGCAATGCGTCTCTTGCGAAGCGGGGACGATTCTTTTATACTTTTTATAAAGGTGAATGAAACGGTCGGCAGCTGATCCGGGTCGGTGGACTGCTGCGCCGGAAAAGAGGAAAAAGAAAAATGGCAACGAATTTTTGGGAGCTGCTGCAGCAGCATCAGGGCGACCTGACAAAATCGGGCCGCACCGTGGCGGACTATCTTGTGCAGCACGCGGCAGAGGCACAGTATCTGTCCATCTCCTCGCTGGCAAAGGAGTGCTGTGTGGCAGAGGCAACGGTGTTCCGCTTCTGCCGGGCGCTGGGGTTTGAGGGCTATCATGAAATGCGCATTGCGCTGGCGCAGGCCAACGCCACCGGTGCACTGGTCAACCAGCATGTGCCGGAGCCGGATGCCGACACGGCAACTTTGTGCGAGCACGCCAGCGCCCTGCTGATGACTACGATCAACGGCACCCAGAACAATCTTTCGCCGGAGGCGGTGGACAAGGCTTCGGAGCTGATGCACAAGGCCCGGCAGGTGTACTGCCTTGGTCAGGGCGGCAGCATGTATATTGCAAATGATATCTGCGCCCGCTTTGCCTGCATCTCCACCAAGTTCCGCACGGCAGGCGACAGCCATATGCAGCTGATCACGGCCAGCCTGATGACCCCGGAGGATGTGGTGCTGTTCGTTTCCTATTCCGGCGCTACCCGCGATATGCTGGAAACGCTGCGCGCGGCCAAGGCGGCGGGCGCAAAGATCATTCTGCTCACCCATTATGAGGATTCGCCCGGTGCAAAGCTGGCGGATATCGTGCTGCTGTGTGGTGCGCAGGAAAGCCCGCTGGACTCCGGCAACATCCCGGTCAAGGTGGCGCTGCTGTATGTGGCTGAAGTGCTGGTGCTGCGCTACACCATGGACGACCCCGAAAATGCCAACGCCGCACAGGATCGCACCAGTGAAGCACTGGCGGTCAAAATGCTGTAAAATATTGCCCGCAAGGCCCCTGCAGAGCCCGTGTTCTGTGGGGGCCTTGGCATATCCGGCAAAGGGTGCGTAAAATCTGTTTCTGATCTTTTTCAAAAAAAAATAGACCTCATCTTTTCGATGAAGTCTATTTTTCTTTAGCCTCTTAACTTAACGGCACTTGGGCGAATGCCTGATTGGCTTCTATGCCGGTGGTGGGGGTCTCCCGCGCACTGAGCAACAGCCCGCAGGGCTGATTGCTCCCCTGCTGTGCAGGGTCGTGCTGTTCGACCCGCTCACACGCCGCAGATAAAAAGAAAGCCCCCCAGACAAGCTGGAGGGCTTCCTTTTTATGCCGGTGGTGGGGGTCGAACCCACACGTGTTATTAGCACAAGGGATTTTGAGTCCCCCTCGTCTGCCATTCCGACACACCGGCTGATATGCAATTCAAAAGAACGTTACTATTATAGCGGATTCTGCGCACAAAATCAAGACTGAGTTTCCGGCGGAAACACGTGGACTGTTCCCGGGCAGAGCGGGCAGCAGACGGCCGGAAAACTGCACTCCCCAATTTGCGTCGCTTTGTGCGGCACAGTACGGTGTCTGATGAGGAAATTTGACAAAAATAAAGAGCTTACGTTGATTTTACAGGATCAAAACGACACATTCCGCACCGCGGGCTGCAAGGGGTGAAGATTGACGTATTCTGGTAAAAAATAGTATAATGTTATTCGTGAAGGAATGCCGTGCGGCCCAAAACGCGCGGTTTTGCAGCGGGGGATATGCGATGATGAGCAAAAAAGACAGAACACGCCAGCAGATGGAAGAGGAAATGCGCCAGCTCCGCAAGGTGTTCATGACAGTGCGCCTGATGAAGGCGGACGAGGTGCAGGGCGGCAAAAAGGGCAGCGCGCCCTGCTATGCCCAGTGGCGGCGCAGCCGTCCGTGTGAAAACTGCGTGGCAAGGCAGGCGCTGGAAAAGAACACCCGGAAAACAAGGCTGGAATACTTTGGGCAGGAGCTGTACGAGATCACGGCCAGCTGTGTGCAGGTGGATGGCCAACTCTGTGTGCTGGAGCTGACCCGCAAGATCGACCGCAGCGTTCTGTTGGACCCGGAAAACGGTGAGCGGCTGCTCAACAGTATTACCGACGAGCGGGAAAAGCGCTACCGCGACCCGCTGACCGGTGCCTACAACCGCACCTATTATGATGAGAACTACCGCTACCGCAGCATTACCGCCGGTGTGGCGATGCTGGATATGGACGATCTGAAGTTCTCCAACGATGTTTACGGCTCCGGTGCAGGCAACAGCGTGCTGGAAACGGCGGTAAGCACCATCCGGCGCGGCCTTTCGGAAAAAGACCGCCTGATCCGCTACGACGGCGGCAGGCTGCTTTTGCTGCTGCCGGACATCCGGCAGGAACAGCTCAGCCCGCGTCTGGAACAGATCCGTCTGCAGCTGCAGGCGGCCAGCGTGCCGGGCTACTCCCGCATCCGCATGTCAGCCAGCATTGGCGGCGTGTGGATCGACGACGAAAATGTGGACGATGCGGTGCAGCACGCGGAACGGCTGATGCACTATGCACGCATCCAGAAAAACACCGTGATCACCGAGCGTCAGCCGGAGCCGCACGCCCTGCAGCCCACCCATAGCCGCCAGAGTGTGCTCATCGTGGACGACTCGGCCATGAACCGGATGCTGCTCAGCCAGATGCTGAACAGCCAGTTCGACACTGCCGAAGCGGCTTCCGGCGAGGACTGCCTGCGCCTGCTGGAACAGAACCCCACCGGCATTTCCGTTGTGCTGCTGGATGTCCACATGACCGGCATTGACGGCTTTACCGTGCTGGAAGCCATGAGCCAGCGCGGAATGCTGGAAGAAATCCCGGTCATCATGATCTCCAGTGAGGACAATGTGGACACGGTGCGCCGCGCCTTTGATCTGGGTGCGTCCGATTATATCAGCCGCCCCTTTGATGCAAGGGTGGTGTATCAGCGCATTACCAACACCATCCGCATGTATGCAAAGCAGCGCCGCCTGAGCGCCATGGTGGCGGATCAGGTGTCGCAAAAGGAAAAGCGCAGCCAAATGATGATCGGCATTCTGAGCCGGGTGGTGGAGCGACGCAACGGCGAGAGCCGCACCCATGTGCAGCACATCAGCACCCTGACCGGAATGCTGCTGGACCATCTGGTGCAAAAGACCGAGACTTACCCCCTGACGCAGGAGATGCGCCGTACCATCAGCATGGCCTCGGTGCTGCACGACATTGGCAAAATGGAGATCGGGGAGCAGATCCTGAACAGCCCGGAGCCGCGCACGCCGGAGGATGAAGAAACCATGCGCCAGCATACCCTGCTGGGTGCACGGATGCTGGAAGAGCTGGATGCCTACCGCGACGAAGATTTTGTGCGGGTAGCCTATCAGATCTGCCGCTGGCACCACGAGCGGTACGACGGCAGCGGCTACCCGGACCAGCTGGTTGGCGAACAGATCCCCATTGCGGCACAGGTGGTCGGCCTTGCGGATGCCTACGAAACGCTGACCACTGGCAGCGGAAGCCAGCCGCCGGTACCCTGCGCGGCTGCAGTGCAGATGCTTTGCACCGGCGAGGCCGGGGCGTTCAATCCGGTGCTGCTGGACTGCCTGCGGGAGATCGAGAACGAGATCGACGATGCCATGCGTCGTCGGCCGGAGACCTTATAAATCAGACCGGAGAGCTGCCCGAATGGGAAAGGCCCTCCGGTTTCTTCTTTGTCCAGATGTGAAAACGAAAGTCCAGTCCTTGCCCGCAGGCGCAGGCTGTGTTACACTGTAAAAAACACAGTCAGAAATCTGCAAAAAACAGGAGGAGATCACTTTTGAAACATCTGCATCGGTTTGTGCGCCGCGCAGCGGCGTTTGTGCTGGCAGCAGCGCTGTGCGTTTGCGTGCTGGCCCCGGCGGCTTCGGCAGCCACCACTATGGGTGGCGCGGACACGACCTTGATCCCTGCCGAGGAGGAAAACTGCCTTGCATGGCTCTTTGGCACCAGTGATACCATCACCATGCCTTACCTCAACATCAAGGGAAAAGGCCTGCAGCGCAATGTCACGCTGAACCTTGTGGACTGCCTTGTGGGCATTACCTACACGGAGCTTGGCTCCATTGGCAGCTATGTCAGCGCCAGCGCCGCCCAGCAGGCGTGGAAGGCACAGGCGGTGGCCATCCATTCCTATCTGGAATACCACAAGCAGTACGGCTCCTCTGCCAATGCGCTCATCTACACTCCGGTGGATCAGATCCCATCCTCGGCACGGGAAGCCATCCGCAGGGCGGTGGAACCGGTGAAAAATGAGATCCTTACCTGCAACGGCAGCGTCTGCGATGCCGTGTGGTCGGCCAGTGCGGGCTATAACACCCAGACCGGCGTGTACGGCACCTGCTCCAGCCGGGACGCATGGGGCACCGATGTGCCGTATCTGCAGAGCGTAGAAAGCCCCTACGAGGAGCAGTACCACAACAAGCTGCGCCGGGTCATCGGAAAAGACTATACCTATAAAGAGTATAATGACAGCCGCACCGGCGAGCCCTACGTCAGCGCCGACACCACCCACAAGGATCTGGGCGGCTTTGTGCAATACAACACCTTTGTTTCCAATGGCCGCAGCTACCGCTATATCGGCCAGTTCGTTTCCTCCCGCTACTGCTTCGACTTTGGCGCGGACGAAAGCGGCACTCCCTGCATGACCTATTACGGCTTTGGCCATGGCGTGGGTATGAGCCAGTGCGGTGCTGTGGGTTACGCACAGGAGCAGGGCATGGGCTACCGGGAGATCCTGAGCCACTACTACACGGGTGTGAGCATTTCCACTTCCGGCAGCTCCGGCGGTGGGTTCTTTGGCTGGCTGCACAGCCTGTTCCACTGGTAAGCAGTGGAAAACTGCAAAGAAATGCGCGCAAAACCTTCTCAAATCATGCCGGATTTGGTATACTATAAATCGTGTGATTTTTTGAGAGATCATTTTAAGATAAAAAAGTTCCATAGGAGCGGAGATCGGAATGGATCAGGAAAAAGAAACCAAACGACAGGCCGAGCGCTGCCGTGCACTGGCGCAGCGCATCGTGCGGGAGCTGACCCCTGCCAGCATTCAGGTGCTGGGCGGCAGCGGCGCACTGGCCGAAGCATTGGAAAAGGCCGGCGCACAGCTGCTGCCGGAGAATGCAGAGCAGGGCACCGCTGCTCTGCTGGTGGTGGAGGACCCGGAATGGGTGGATCTGCCCGCACTGCAGTGTGCACAGGTGCTGCTGGTATGCACCGATGCATCGGCCATGGCTGACTGTGCAAAGCAGTTGGCCGCACAGGGCCTGTACCGGGATTTTGAGTGGAAGAACCGTGGCAAAGCCCAGCAGACCGCGCTGTTCTGCCGCAGCGCCGCTGTGCAGGATGCACAGCAGCTGCTGGCAGGCTACGAGATGACGCTGGACGATCTGCGAGAGCGGATGCAGCAGGCCGAGCGCACCGGCGAAGAGCAGACGGCTCAGCTGGAACGCCTGCGCAGCGATCTTTCGCTGAGCCGCAGCCATGAGCAGGATCTGGAAAAGACGCTGAACAATGTGACCAGCTCCACCTTCTGGAAGATGAGCTGGCCGCTGCGCTACTTTGTCAGCAAGGGCCGTCAGCTGGCACACACCTTCCCGCCGTTCGTCTTTCTGGGCCAGCTGCGCCGGGTGGGCATTTCCGGCGTGCGTGCGCAGGCAAAGGCCAAAAAGGAATATGCGAAACTGTTCCCGGGCAGGACCATGCGCGCCGACCGCTTTGCCAGCGCAGAGCTGCTGGTAAGGCAGGCGGCCGACCAGCCCGCCGCGCCGCGCATCAGCATCGTGGTGCCGCTGTACAATACGCCGCAGCAGTTTCTGGTGGAGCTGCTGGACTCGGTGCAGAACCAGACCTATCAGAACTGGGAGCTGTGCCTTGTGGACGCCGGACAGGACGAGACGGTGGGCCAGACCGTAGCAGCCCGTGCTGCGGAAGACCCCCGCATCCGTTACCAGAAGCTGGAAAAGAACGAGGGCATTGCGGGCAACACCAATCAGGGCTTTGCACTGGCAACGGGCGAGTTCATCGCCCTGCTGGACCACGATGATATCCTGCACCCCTGTGCTCTGTGGTACGTGGCACAGGCCATTGCCGAACAGGGCGCAGACTTTGTGTATACGGATGAAGTGACCTTTGAGGGCGACATCGACCACCTGACCGTTTACCATTTCAAGCCGGATTATATGCTGGATAATCTGCGCTCCAACAATTATATCTGCCACCTGAGCGTGTTCAGCGCAAAGCTGCTGGCCGCTGTGGGCGGCGATGAGCGTGCAGCCTACAACGGCAGTCAGGACTATGACCTCTACCTGCGCCTGACCGAAAAGGCGCACAAGATCGTGCATATCCCGCACCTGCTGTACTACTGGCGCTCCAGCCCCACCAGCGTGGCAAGCAACATTTCGGCCAAGACCTACTGTCTGGAAGCTGCGGTCAAGGCCCTGTATGCCCACTACGAGCGTGTGGGTGTTCCGGTGGATGAAGTTTCCATGATCCCGGGTACGCCGGGCTTCTATAAGACGGACTATACCATCACAAAGCCGGGCCGGGTCAGCATCCTGATCCCCAGCTGCGACCATTCTTCCGACCTGCGCACCTGCGTGGAGTCCATCTACCGCAGGAGCACCTATGAGGATCTTGAGATCATCGTCATCGAGAACAACAGCAGGGAGCCTGCCACCTTCCGCTGCTATGAAAAGCTGCAGAAGGAGCACAAGAACCTGAAGGTGATCACATGGCAGGGCACCGGCTTCAACTACAGCGCCCTGAACAACTTTGGCGCAAAGGAAGCCACCGGCGAATACCTGCTGCTGCTCAACA
>ERZ1106963.3254-NODE-3254-length-14134-cov-3.786135_pt1 | contig 14134 bp, 19 predicted proteins | sample MGYA00403681_ERZ1106963 | MGnify/ENA primary metagenome ERZ1106963 (study PRJEB35170, sample SAMEA104062407) | human gut metagenome | biome: human gut; feature: human-associated habitat; material: faeces | place: Denmark | collected 2012-05-03 ...
TCGGGTACATTTCCGCCATCTCGATGTCCTTGAAAATGGACACGACCTCGCCGGGCTCCGCGTACTTCAGCGCGGGGATCTCGGTGCCCATCGAGCTCGTGAGAATGGCCAAACGACCAATACGAAGATAACAGTTGTTCGGGTTTTCGGTGCCGAAGTTGCGGAAGCGGTACTGGTTGTACGCCTGCGTCACGGGGATCCAAATCTTCTTCGCCTGGCCCTTCTGCGACCACGTCATGCCGCCCACCGTGCGAAGCGGCACCCACTCGTCGCTGTCGGTGTTGCGCGCCTCGAAGGAGAAGGTGCGCGGGTACTGGTTGGTCTGCGTGGACTGCAGCTGGATGACAACCGCGTTGATCCACTCGCGACGGTCCTTCGCGAAGGTGATGGTCCAGCTGTTGTCCACGCACGTGTTGTAGTACACGTTGTAGTTGTAGTAGTGGTTGTGTCAGCAGCATTCTTAGAAACTTCTACGCGAATGTAACCATCTTCCAGTTCTACATACTTATCGAATACGTTCTGAGTGTTTTCGTCAATGTAAGCGAAACGGTTACGAGTAACCGGCTTGCCGTTAGAAGTACCTTCGTCAGTACCCGGGTTCCACTCAACCGGGAACTCGTAGTAGTACTTGCCGTTGTCTTCGATCAGTTCCAGACCATACTGCTTTGCAATGCTTACAACAGTAGCTTCGTCCGGAATTGCGATAGACATATCGAGGATTGTGCCGTTTGCGGAGGCCGGAACGTTTGCAGCAGAAGAGCTCATGGTGAAGTCAATTCTGTTTTCGCCCTTAACCAGCAGATCCTGCATGTTCGGAGTCAGGCTCAGCTGATTATAAACGCCAGAGCCGTTGAACAGTGTATCACCTGTTACATCGTATACATAGGTGCCGTCAGGGTTGGTTACCGGAGTACCATCTGCATTCAGCTTAACTTCCATCGGCCACATAGCCAGCAGTGCCTTAGTGGCATCAGACAGCTTGATGGAGCCCTGGAGTCCCTGTGCGGTGATTGCATTGGTGATGCTGATGTTGTACAGCAGATTACTTGTCATGCCTTCGCCCGGCTTAACAGTCTTCTTTTCCAGCTGCCATACAGACTTGCCATCCAGCTGAGTTGTGGTTGTAGTAACCGGAGCTGCTGTAGTTGTGGTCTGTGTGGTTGTTGTAGTAGCCGGAGTAGTTTTGGCTGTGCTTGTGGTTGTAGTTGTAGTTGTGGTTGTGGTTGTTGTAGTAGTGGTAGTTGTAGTGGTGCCTGTTGTGGTGGTAGTTACCACATCATCTACATATACCTTTACAGCACCCGGAACCAGGTTTACAGTCTTGTAGATATCGTTTTCGCCTTCGTCGATGTAAGTGTAACGAGCAATCTCAACTTCGTGACCATTGGACATGCCAGGGTCAGTTCCATCCGGAGCCCATTCGATCGGGAATTCATAGTAGCTGCCCTTATCATCAGACTTCAGTGCAATGCCGCCTTCCTTAGCAGCAGCAACAACAGTGTCCTTATCAGCGATAGTCCATGTCATTTCAGCCAGTGTGCCGCCGTCCTTCGGCTGTGCAACACCAGTACCGGACAGGGAGAAGAACAGCATGCCGTTATCGCGATACTTCTTTGCATTGCCCATAGAGTTGGACAGTGCCGGGTATGCGTTACCAGCTACCATAACTTCTTCAATCAGCCAGTCTTCCGGAACTTCCAGAATCTTCTGAGTTGCTTCCGGCATGTACAGAGCGCCGCCCAGTGTGGAGGCACCAACACCGCCGGTCTGTGAAATGTTAACTGCTACTTCCGGATCTCCAGGAGCAACGTCAACAGTATCGATCTTCCACTGCGGGCCATCAGACGGCTGTGCATCTGTGGTGGTTGTGGTAGTCGGAGCAGCTGTTGTGGTAGTTGCAGATGTTGTCGGCGCACCATCACCAACAACGATCTTTACAACAGCCTTAGAAGCATCCTGCGGCAGTGCATAAGATTCTGCACTCTTCTTGCCCTGGATGCAAGTGGACATGTCTTCCAGCTGGCCGTTTTTCCGTCTTTCAACCTGTTCTGCACGAACCTTGTCGAAATCAGCAGCGGTCTTCAGCGGAACGATGTTCTTGTCTACGTCACGGCTGCAGATCTGTACATAGTATGTACCTTCTTCTGTGCCCTGCGGGATTACAACATCGAAAGAGGTGAACGGCAGAGCCATAGAATCGCCCAGTACGAAGCTGGTCTTTTCAGAGGAGCTGCCAGTGAAGCCCCAGTAGTAGTAGCTGTTGATATCCGGTACGCACTCTTTTCCGCTGGAATTTGTTACAGTACGTGCACCGAACAGCGGCAGCTGCTGTACAGCGGTCTTCTTCTGATAGTTTGCTGCAACCTCAGCACCCTGAGAGATGTAGTCATAGGTGATGTACGGAATGCCGTCATCGCCGGTGAGTACGTCACAGGTAATCGTTTCCTTGGTGATGTTGCTGCTGGTACCAGCTGCCTTATCTGCATTGTAGGCATCTGCGCTTGCATAGTAAGAAATATCAAATGCAACCTTGTTTTCGCCTACAACCTGCAGGTCAGCACCAAAGATTCTGTCGCATGCAACCTTACGGATTGTTGCGCTGCACTTCGGATCCGCATAGCGATAACCATTCTTGGTCTTACGCATCGGAGCCAGAGAATAGAGCTGGCACAGTGTGTTTACAGTAGAGCCATCCGGCAGGGTTTTATCAGTAGCCTCTGCATCCTTTTCATCTGCTTTGAAAACATTTTCATAGTAGATCTTGTTGTCGATGGAGCCGCCGTCTGCCAGTGTGGCATCCTTTGTTGCACACCAGTTCAGTGTAACACTGCTGATGTAGTTGTCTGCTGCCCAGTCATCTGACTGAATGTACAGATTCAGATGCTTGGTGACATTGCCGGCTGCAACGTCGTCCTTGGAAATGTTAATTTCCTGAGAGGATGTACCGTCTTCATTCAGGACGAAGTTGTACGGAGTGCCGCCATTTGCTGTCTGTGCATCCGCAACAGATGCTGAAACAGACATTGCACCGAATGGCAGTGCAGAAATTGCCATCAATGCAGCGACGCCGAAGGAAAATACCTTCTTTGTACGTTTCTTCATGTTTTTTCCTTTCCTTTCCTTGCCGTGTTTCCCGGCAAATGCATGTGATAAAAATACCTATAATCAGGAACGGGCTCCCCCTCGGAATCCCGCACCCAAGTATATACGAGTTTTTCGCGCGGCCGATTTTATATCAGCCTTACGCAGCTCCGGCCAGGTGCCGAAGACAATTCTTATTCGCTGTACGGCAGTTCGTCAATGATGTGTGACAGGAACTGTAACAGGATAATCGCATCTGTACCGTTGATTTCCTTGTCAACGTTGCAGTCGGCATTTGCCCGTGCTGCATCGCCCAGGGTAACAACGTCAGCAACCGCCTTGTTCAGCATAACTGCGTCTACCAGGCTTACCTTACCGTCTACGTTTACATCGCCGTAGAGCACATCCGGATCTACCGGATTTGTGTCAGAGCCAGGCTTTGCGGTGGTGGAAGTTGTGGTAGTGGTAGAAGTACCCGGCTGCTCAGAAGTTGTGACTGTTGTGGTTGTGGTGGTTTCTCCCTTTGAAGTAACCTCAACAAAACCGTCCTCTGCATTGACTTCATAAGTCGCAGAATCTGTGCCGTAGACATAGCCTACCAGAACCTTGCTGTTCTTCTCGCCGGAGCCCGGATAGGTCTCACGGTCGATCGGCTGAATCTGAATCGGATACTTGCCGTCAGCGGCATCTGCATTTACAGTACCGGTGATGGTAAATACCACGCCCTCTTCTGCAATCCATGAAGCGGAATCCAGGCCGGTAGACCAGCTGATGTTCACAGCATTCGTTGTGATCTTGCTGCTCAGAATCGGTGCTTCAGATGCAGTGCTGTCGCCGGAAGCGGTGTCACCCGCCGGGCCAAGCTTTACAGACTCAATGGTGAGTGCAGAAGAATCATAGCTCAGGGCAAAGTCCAGTACGTTGATTTTCGTAGCAGGAACGTCCTTTACAGAAACATCCACAGTGAATGACTCACTTGCCTGTGCGGTTGCCTCCCCTACTTTTAAGGTAACGGCATTAGCCGCAGACGCAGAAAAAGAAACGGCAGAAGAAGCCAGCATTGCCAATGCAGCTGCGCAGGCAATTGTTCTTTTTGCTTTCATTTGTTTTCCTCCTTAAACAAGTTTGCGCGCGCAGTACCGCTGTTCCATTTCGGTTTCCGGCGCAAAAAATATTAGTCGAAATTTTGCACAGAATTGCTTCTCAAATCTATGCTGTTCCAATTACATTTATTATAGAATATCCCATCAGAAATGTCAATAGATGCATAAAGTTTTTGTGTAAAACTCACGAATCCGCCGCCGCAGAATTGTACAATATCCCAACATCGGCAGATCACACAATTTTCATTTCATTCTGGGGAACCAATTTGGCACAAATTGTGCTGTTTTCGATGGCGATATTGCTATATTTTGTCGCTTTCATTTCCCTTCGGAGACGAAAGTTTCACCCGGCAGAGGGAAATCCGCTTCGAAAGACGGCAGACAGAACACTCCCCCCATCCAAACAAAAAACCGTTTAACAAAATTATACCTTATATTTTGTAAAAAGTAAAGAGTCATACGCATTATTTGGTATATCTGCACAAGAATTCACCAGAAACTTTGTAATACTCTACAAAAATTATGGCGGTACTTTTTGCTTTTTTTGGATGCAACGGCATCTTCCCTGCACATCTCTACAAGGACAAAAAAGAGCAACGCACTGCACAACATAGGCATTACGCTGCTCTTCTCAAAACCGCAGGAAACTCCGTGCGGTTTATCTTTTTGTAACGTTCAGCGGCTGGGATTTATACCAGCTTGATGATTGCCATTTCAGCGGCATCACCGCGGCGGGGGCCGATCTTTACGATCTGTGTATAACCACCCTTGCGGTCAGCATACTTCGGTGCAATTTCATCAAAGAGCTTCTTGGCAACGCTCTCCTTGGTCACATATGCCATTACCTGGCGCTTTGCATGCAGATCATCCGACTTTGCGATTGTGATCATCTTTTCCGCAACTGCACGTACTTCTTTCGCACGAGTGACAGTTGTTTCAATCTGACCGTTTTCCAGCAGGAATGTTACCATTCCACGCAGCATCGCTTTTCTATGGTCAGTCGGTCTGCCCAGTTTTCTGGTACCCGGCATTGTTCTTCACTCCTTTTCGTAGTTCCGGCGGCACACAGCGGTGCACTGCCGGTTTTATCTTCACGACTCAAGTTGGTTCTCAGTCTTCCTCACTGGCGAGGTCAAAGCCCAGAGACTGGAGCTTTTCCCGCACTTCATCAAAGGACTTTTTGCCCAGGTTGCGCACCTTCAGCATTTCTTCCTCTGACTTATTGATCAAATCGTCTACGGTGTTAATTCCCGCACGCTTTAAGCAGTTGAAGGACCGTACCGACAAGTCAAGTTCCTCAATGGTCATCTCAAGGATTTTTTCTTTGCCCTTATCGTCCTTTTCTACAAGAACTTCCGCTATGCTTGCCTCATCTGAGAGATCAATAAATAGTTTCAGATGCTCGTTGAGGAGATTGGCTGCCTGTGAGATGGCTTCCTTTGCGGAGATGGTACCGTCGGTCCATACTTCCAGTGTCAGTTTGTCATAGTCTGTCACCTGACCGAGACGGGTATCCTCTACCTGATAGTTCACCTTCAGCACAGGGGTATAGATACTATCGACCGCAATGACATCGATCGGTGTATTCATCATCTGCTTGTTCCGTTCGGCGGAAACATAGCCTCTGCCGCGGTCAATGACGATTTCCATATAGAGCTTTGCGCCCTTACCCAGTGTTGCGATATGCATACCAGGATCGAGGATGTTTACCTCTGAATCTGTCTTAATATCACCGGCAGTTACCTCGCATTCGCCTTCTGCCTCGATGCAGACGGTTTTCGGGCCGTCTCCATAGAGCTTTGCAGTCAGGCCCTTGAGGCTGAGGATAATTTCCGTTACGTCCTCTTTCACACCGGGGATCGTGCTCAATTCATGGTGTACGCCATCAATTTTCACGGAATTGACTGCTACACCGGGCAATGAGGAGAGCAGTACACGACGCAGACTGTTTCCAAGGGTGATACCATAACCTCGCTCCAACGGTGCCAATACAAATTTACCGTATTTTCCGTCGCTGCGCAGTTCCACTGTGTCAAGTTCCGGCTTTTCAATCTTCTCCAGCATAAAAACACCCTCCTATGCTTGGTAGCTTCGTCTGTGGTTTGTTTCCAATGTTCCTGACGTGCAGTGATTACTTGGAGTACAGCTCGACGATCAGGTGTGCTGCAACTTCGTAGTCCAGATCTTCCGGCTTTGCCAGGCGGATTACCTTAGCCGAGAAATGTTCCTTGTCTGCTTCGAGCCATACCGGAACTGTGCGGTCTGCGGTCTGCTCTACAACATCCTTGAACTTGTCACTGGTACGGCTGCCTTCACACAGTGCGATCACGTCGCCTTCCTTTACACGATAAGACGGAATGTTTACCGGCTTGCCGTTTACAGTGAAGTGGCGGTGTGTTACCAGCTGTCTTGCTTCTCTCCGTGTCAGTGCCAGACCCATGCGGAATACAACACTGTCCAGACGGGATTCCAGACAAGCAACCAGGTTGTCACCAGCCTTGCCTTCCATCTTGGATGCGATTTCAAACAGGTGATAGAACTGCTTTTCGCCTACGCCGTAGATGAACTTCAGCTTCTGCTTTTCTTTCAGCTGCATGCCATATTCGGAAACCTTTCTGCGGCTGTTTGCGCCCGGATTCCGGTTGGACTGCTTTGCAACGCCCATAACCATCGGGCTGATGCCCAGATAGCGGCATCTCTTGAGAATCGGTTCTCTGCTTACTGCCATAATATATTACACCTCCTGAAATTTCGATTAGACACGACGTCTCTTCGGCGGACGGCATCCATTGTGCGGAATCGGCGTTACATCCTTGATCATCTTAACTTCCAGACCTACTGTCTGCAAAGCGCGGATAGCTGCCTCACGGCCGGATCCCGGTCCCTTTACGTATACTTCTACCGACTTCAGACCATGCTCCATTGCTGCCTTTGCTGCAGTTTCAGCTGCAGTCTGTGCTGCGAACGGTGTGGATTTTCTGGAACCACGGAAGCCCAGTCCGCCGGAACTTGCCCATGAAATGGCATTGCCCTGTGTATCGGTGATGGTAACGATTGTGTTGTTGAATGTAGACTGAATGTGTACAGCGCCGTTTTCGATATTCTTGCGCTCTCTGCGGCGGCGAACAACAACCTTTTTGCCTTTCTGCTGTGCCAAAACGAAAACCCTCCCTTACTTCTTCTTGTTTGCGATGGTCTTTACCGGACCCTTGCGCGTTCTTGCGTTTGTCTTCGTCCGCTGGCCTCTTACCGGCAGACCCTTCCGATGACGTACGCCACGGTAGCAGCCGATTTCCACCAGTCTCTTGATGTTCAGGGCTACTTCACGGCGGAGGTCACCCTCAACCACGCAGTGCTTATCAATATAGTCACGCAGCTTTGCTACGTCCTCTTCGGACAGATCCTTTACGCGGACATCCGGATTTACGCCGGTACCAGCCAGAATCTCATCTGCTGTGCTGCGGCCGATTCCGTAGATATAAGTCAGACCGATTTCAATCCGCTTATTCTTCGGAAGGTCTACACCTGCTATTCTTGCCATTCTTCCTGCACCTCCATATTTCAAAAATCACGGGCTTAGCCCTGGCGCTGCTTATGCTTCGGATTTTCGCAGATTACCATTACTTTGCCTTTACGCTTAATTACCTTGCATTTTTCGCAAATCGGCTTTACGGAAGGTCTTACTTTCATTGCAACTGTCCTCCTTCTCGGAACAACTGTGCAGCCGGCCCTTGCGCCGTCTGCAAATTTACATTACTTGGCTCTCCAAGTGATTCTGCCTTTGGTCAGATCATAGGGTGACATCTCTACGGTCACTTTGTCGCCGGGCACGATGCGAATGTAGTTCATCCGCAGCTTTCCGGAAACATGTGCCAGGATGGTGTGCTTGTTCTGGAGTTCTACCTTAAACATTGCATTGGGCAGAGATTCCAGAACTACGCCCTCGACCTCGATTACGTCTTGTTTTGACAATTTGATAACCTCCCCGATCGGGTTATTCCGGTGCGTTCCCGTCCGGGCACGGCACCTGATATTGTTTCAACGCATTTCTTAGCTTTTTGTCCGTCGCGTCTTCCAGGGAGACGAAGGATTTCGTCCCCTGCAAGTGCCGGATGTTTTTCCGTTTCGGCGCAGAGAGCTTCCGGCGTTTTCCGTCTGCAATTTCGGCAAAGCCGTCCTCTACAGACAGTACCACAAAGAATCCGCCCCGATCCCGGCCGGCAAGCGCCCGAACCACCAGACCTCTTGTCAGTTCCATGGAACCTCCTCTGTTTACGGCCTGGTCAGAATCACCGGGCCATCCTGCGTTACTGCAATTTCGTGTTCGAAATGCGCCGCAGGGGAGCCGCTGCGAGTCACGACGGTCCAGCCGTCACTGAGGACACGGACAGCATCGCCCTTTCCGTTGATCATGGGTTCAATGCAGAACGTCATGCCGGGAACAAGACGCAGACCGTGACCTGGCTTACCATAATTCGGCACTTCCGGATCCTCGTGCATCTCCCGCCCGATTCCGTGACCGCAGTATTCCCGCACGATCCCGTATCCCCGGGATCCGCAGTATTCTTCTACGGTGTGAGACACATCTCCCAGCCGTGCGCCGGCCTTTGCTGCTGCAATTGCCGCATACAGGCTGTCCTGCGTTACTTTCAGCAGGTCTGCCTTTTCCTCGGAGATGTCGCCCACTGCAAATGTATAGGCGGTGTCGCCCACGAAGCCATCAAAGGTAGCCCCTACATCCACACTGACGATATCACCCTCCCGGATCACGCGCCGGTTGCTGGGAATACCGTGAATCACTTCTTCATTGATTGAAATGCAGGCGCTGGCCGGAAAACCGCCGTAGCCGAGAAATGTCGGAACGGCACCGCAGCTTACGATAAATTCATGAATGGAACGATCCAGCTGCTTTGTAGTCATGCCGGGGTGCATTACCTTTCCGGCGTGTTCCAGCGCACGGGCTGCAATTCTGCCCGCTTCCCGCAATTTCAAGAGATCAGATTTAGATTTAATTGTAACACTCATTTTACGCCCACTGCCTTCAAAGTCAATGCTGTGGTATCCGCAACCTCTTCCTGTCCGATGACAGTTTCGAGCTTGCCCTGCTTTTCATAATATGCCTTCAGTGGTTCAGTGGTTTTGTGATAGGTTGCCAGACGATCCAGAACTGTTTCCGGTCGGTCATCCTTGCGGATGATGGTTTTGCCGCCGCACTTGTCACAAATGCCCTCTGCCTTTGTGGGCTTGAACTGAATGTGATAGGTTGCGCCGCAGTCTTCGCAGACTCTTCTGCCGGACACGCGCTTTTGAATCGTTTCATCCGGAACGAAGATCTCCAGTACCTTGTCGATCTTCACGCCCATTTCGTCCAGAGCCTCTGCCTGGGGCACGCTCCGGGGAAAGCCGTCCAGAATGAATCCTGCCTTGCAGTCATCCTGTGCGATGCGCTCTTTCAGAATTCCGATGACGATGTCATCAGAAACCAGTGCACCGCTGTCCATAGCGGCCTTTGCCTTTACCCCATATTCTGTACCGTTGCGTACGGCTTCCCGCAGCATATTGCCGGTAGAGATCTGAGGAATCTGCAGTGCCTGAGAAATGACTTCTGCCTGAGTGCCCTTGCCGGCACCCGGTGCGCCTAAGAGAATCAAATTCATAAGAATGGTCCTCCTTCTTATTCGAGGAAGCCCTTATGATGACGCATCATCATTTCAGACTCCAGAGTGCGGACAGTTTCCAATGCAACGCTGACAACGATCAGGATCGTTGTACCACCCATTGCCAGAGAGCCCAGGTTGCTGTCGAACCAGGTCAGGGCAATCGGGAAGATTGCGATAATTCCCAGGAAGAATGCGCCCACCAGAGTGATCTTTGAGAGAACACGCTGGATGTAGTCAGAGGTAGGCTTGCCGGGACGGATGCCCGGGATACCGCCGTTGTTCTGACGGAGATTGTTGGCAATTTCAATCGGATTGTACTGCATTGCAACATAGAAGTAGTTAAATGCAATGATCAGGATGAAATATACCAGCGCATAAGTCCAGGTTCTGGTGTTAAAGAAATTGATGAATCCATTATAGAAGTTCTGCCAGAAGCCTGACGGTTCCTGATAAACCGGCTTAAACAGGCTGATTGTGCTGGGCAGAGACATAAAGGACATCGCAAAGATGATCGGCATAACGCCGCTCATGCAAACCTTTACCGGAATGTGTGTGGACTGGCCGCCGTACTGCTTTCTGCCCACAACCCGCTTTGCATACTGAATCGGAATCCGGCGCTCTGCTGCGTTCATGAAGACGATAAAGCCGATCATGACAATAAACAGAACCAGAACACCCAGGCTCTCGAAGAAGTAACGCTGCGGATTTTCTACAATCAGTTCACCCAGTGTACCTGCCATAACCGGGAATCTAGCCAGAATACCGGCGAACAGGAGCATGGAGATACCGTTTCCGATACCCTTGTCATTGATCTGGTTGCCCATCCAAACGACAATGGAAGTACCGGCGATAAAGGAAAAAATAATAACAAATGCAATAAAGACGTCGACTGCTTTCGAAGCAGTACCAAATACCTCTGCGCTGGTCTGTACCGCATCCATCTGATTTTTCAGTGTCAGATAGTATGCGAATGACATAAACGCGGACAGCGCCAGAGAAACAGCGGCTGTAATTTTGTTTAGCTTTTTCTGTCCTTCTTCGCCCTCATCCCGCATCCGTTCCAGCGGCGGCAGCGCATACGTCAGCAGCTGCATGATAATGGATGCATTGATGTATGGTGTGATAGACAGGGAAAATACGGTAGCCTGGGAAAGCGCACCACCGGTAATGATATCCAGATATTCCAGGAAGTTACCACCGGTTGCGTTTGATTCCATCCAGGTGCTGACAGTTGAAGTGTCCAGAAATGGAACGACAACAGCACCGCCGAGACGGAATACCAGGAGCATGAGTAATGTGTACAGGAGTTTTTTCCGGATTTCCGGGATGCTGAAAGCATCTCTCAACGTCTTAAACACGTTACATCACCTCTGCTTTTCCGCCAGCCTTTTCAATTTTTTCAGCTGCGCTCTTTGTGAACTTTGCAGCCTTAACAGTCAGCTTAGTTGTCAGCTCACCGTTGCCGAGTACCTTTACACCGTCGCAGGTCTTCTTGATCAGACCAGCGGCCTTCAGCAGCTCTGCGTCAACAACAGTATCTTCTGTGAACTGATTCAGGTCGGAAACATTTACAATTGCATATTCCTTTGCAAAGATGTTGTTAAAACCTCTCTTCGGAATACGTCTGGTCAGAGGCATCTGACCGCCTTCAAAACCGATTCTTACGCCGCCGCCGCTGCGGGCATTCTGGCCCTTGTGGCCCTTGCCTGCAGTCTTGCCGTTACCGGAGCCGTGACCACGGCCAATTCTCTTGACTTCCTTAGTGGAGCCTGCTGCCGGAGACAATTCGTGAAGCTTCATGCTATGTGCACCTCCTTAGATTTTATCTTATGCTTCTGTAACCTCTACGAGGTGAGAAATTTTCTGAATCTTGCCGAGGGTAGCCTCATTTTCAGGCTGTACGCTGACATCGCCGACCTTTTTGAGACCCAGCGAATTTGCTGTAGCAATCTGATCCTTCTTGCGACCGATCAGGCTTTTTACGAGCTTGATTTCCTTTGCCATTTCGCACCCTCCTTATTTGTAGATTTCTTTCACAGACTTGCCTCTCTTTTCAGCAACTTCTGCTGCTGTTGTGCAGGATGCCAGTCCGTTGATGGTTGCACGTACCACATTGCACGGATTGTTAGAGCGCAGTGACTTGGTACGGATATCCTTGATGCCTGCTACTTCAATGACTGCACGAACCGGGCCGCCGGCGATAACACCGGTACCGGGAGCAGCCGGCTTCATCAGAACTTCGCCTGCGCCGAACTTTCCGACGATTTCGTGCGGAATGCTGGTGCCCTTCAGCGGAATCTGAATGAGATTCTTCTTGGCATCTTCGATGCCCTTGCGGATTGCGTCCGGTACTTCACCGGATTTTCCCAGACCAAAGCCTACGATGCCGTTGCCGTCGCCTACTACTACCAGTGCAGCAAACTTCATGATACGGCCGCCCTTAACGGTCTTGGATACTCGGTTAATGGAAACGACCTTTTCAGCCAGTTCCAGTCCCTGCGGATCAATTTTAGCCAAAGTAATACCTCCCTTGTTTAGAACTTCAGTCCGTTCTCACGGGCACCGTCAGCCAATTCCTTGACTCTGCCGTGATACAGGTAGCCGCCTCTGTCGAATACAACGTCTGTAATGTTCTTTTCCAGTGCGCGCTTTGCGATCATTTCGCCAACCTTGCGTGCGCCTTCTGCATTGCCGCCGGCACCTTCAAATGCCTTATCCATGCTGGATGCGGATGCCAGTGTTACACCGTTTACATCGTCGATCAGCTGTGCATAAATGTGCTTGGTAGAACGATATACGCACAGACGCGGGCGCTCAGGAGTACCGGAGATCTTCGACCGAACTCTTGCGTGTCTTTTTGCTCTGGCTTTTTTGCTATCCATCTTTTTAATCATAGCGGTTTACTCCTTTCCGAATTACTTCTTGCCCTTGCCGGCCTTACCTTCCTTGCGGATGATACGCTCGTCAACATAGTGGATGCCCTTGCCCTTATACGGCTCCGGCGGGCGCTTTTCCCGGACTTCTGCTGCAAACTGGCCGACCTTCTGCTTGTCGATACCGCTTACAACAATGGTATTCGGCTGCGGAACGTCCAGCTTGATGTCATCGTTCTCAGAAACGATAACCTGATGAGAATAGCCCAGGTTCATAACTACGTCCTTACCCTTCTTGGCAGCACGATAGCCGACACCTTCAATGATCAGGGTCTTGGAGTAACCGTTGGTTACACCTTCTACCATATTTTCAATCAGTGTTCTGGTCAGTCCGTGGAGAGATCTGTGCTCCTTGTCGTCGCTCGGACGAGTAACTGTTACTACGCCGTCTGCGATTTCAATGCCCAGCTCCTTGGAAAACTGTCTTGTCAGTGTGCCCTTTGCGCCCTTTACGGTGACAAAGTTATCTTCGCACTTTACTTCAACGCCGGCAGGAACACTAATCGGTTTTTTTCCTATTCTTGACATAATCCCGTGTCCTCCTTACCAAACGAATGCTAAGACTTCGCCGCCGACATTCAGCTCACGAGCCTTCTTGTCTGTCATAATGCCCTTTGAGGTAGAAACAATTGCAATGCCCAGTCCCTTGCGTACCTTCGGCATATCTTCACAGCTGGAATAAATCCGCAGACCCGGCTTGGATACCCGGCGCAGACCGGTGATAACCGGAGAGCGGCTGTCTGTATATTTCAGTGTGATGCGGATCACGCCCTGCTTGCCGTCTTCAATAACCTGAAAGCCCTTGATATAACCTTCATCCAACAGAATCTGTGTGATGGCCTTCTTTACATTGGAAGCGGGAACGTCAACCGTGGCGTGCCGTGCGGAACTCGCATTACGAATTCTTGTCAGAATGTCTGCTATTGTATCTGTAATCTGCATGCCAATGACCTCCTTTTCGTAACTCCTCTTTACCAGCTTGCTTTCTTCACGCCCGGAATCTTGCCCTCATGTGCCAGTTCACGGAAGCATACACGGCAGATGCCGAACTTTCTCAGGTATGCGTGGGGTCTTCCGCAGATCTTGCAACGGGTATAACCGCGTGTGGAAAACTTGGGAGTTTTTTGCTGCTTTAATTTCATTGCCTTTTTTGCCATGATCGTTTTTCCTCCCTGTTTACTTTGCAAACGGTGCGCCGAGCAGTGTCAGCAGTTCCTTTGCTTCTTCATCGGTCTGTGCGGTAGTGATAAAGTTAATATCCATACCTCTTACCTTATCGATCTTATCGTACTCGATTTCCGGGAAAATCAGCTGCTCTTTGATACCAAGAGCGTAGTTTCCTCTGCCGTCGAATGCG
>ERZ1106963.3260-NODE-3260-length-14108-cov-8.476553_pt1 | contig 14108 bp, 8 predicted proteins | sample MGYA00403681_ERZ1106963 | MGnify/ENA primary metagenome ERZ1106963 (study PRJEB35170, sample SAMEA104062407) | human gut metagenome | biome: human gut; feature: human-associated habitat; material: faeces | place: Denmark | collected 2012-05-03 ...
GCGGGCTGACGCCGGACGGCAACCTCGCGCTCATAGACGACATCCTCGACGGCAGCTACTACTCCAGCGAGGAGATAGGCGAGGGCGGCAAGATACAGTTCGTGACCGTTGAGACGAAAAGCGGCAACGTGTTCTACCTCGTCATCGACCACAGCACCGGGGACGTCTACTTCCTTAACCTTGTGGACGAGTCCGACCTGCTCGCGCTGCTGGAGGACGAGGGCTACGAGGCCGAGTGCGACTGCAAGGTCAAGTGCGTGGCGGGCGCGGTGAACACCGACTGCCCCGTCTGCCGCACAGACCTCAAGGGCTGCAAGGGCGAAGAACCCGAGCCGACGCCCACGCCGACCCCGGCTGCGACAACCGAGCCTGAAGATGAAGGCGGCTTCAACGCGGCAGCCATTCTTCCCATCGTACTCATCCTGCTGCTCATCGCGGGCGCTGCCGCGGCCTTCCTGAAGCTCCGCAAGAAGAAGCCCGCCACCAGCGGCGACACCGACCTCGACGACTACGAGTTCCCCGAGGACGACGAGGAGGACGAGGCCAAGTGAAATACCGCTTCACGAGCAGCCCCTTCGAGGCCCTGATGACAAAGATACCGCCCGCGCCCAAACCCGACCCGCCGCCCAAACCTCCCGAGGGCCACTTCTGCCACGGCTGCGCCCGCTACGGCCTGGGTTGCGTGCGGCCGTGCTACAGGGATGCGGAGAGGAAATGAAACAAAAAGTGCCGCCCACACGGGCGGCACTTCTATTCACTTCAGCTTCAGAAACTCGGCGGCGGTCACTATCTTCGGGTGCTTGATGCCGGATTCGAGGAAGTCCTTGTCTCCGGTCAGGAGTACATCCGCACCGCAGGCAATGGCGGCACGGAGTATGGGCCGGTCTGCTGCATCGCGCAGGCTCTGCTCCGATTCGATCTCCGGCTCTGGAACCGGCACAACCTCAATGGTCATAAGCGCAAGCGCAAGGAAGCGGTCCAGCGCGTACAGCTTTGTCGGAAACTTCCTGTTGAATACACGCCGCAGCTCGTCAAGATTCTGCTCGCACACCACGGCGTGATTCGGCTGCGTGACCGCCTTGACATAGGCCAGAAACGGCGTGCCGCCGGAACTGAGCGCCGCAGAAATGAGGATGTTCGTGTCTATGAGGACTTTCATTCGTCAGCACCCTCGCTGCGCATATCTGCGATGAGCGTGTTCACGTCATCCTCGTTCACAAGGCCGCTTCTCTGCGCCTCGCCAGCCATTTCGTTTTGCAGCATCTGCATCGCATAGACAGCCGAGTTCACCATGCGCACACTCTGGCCCTCGACGATGAAGGTCACGCGGTCTCCACTGGATACGCCCAGTGCGTCGCGCACGTCCTTGGGTATCGTTATCTGCCCCTTGGCCATAACTTTGGCATTGTCCATGAACACATCCATCTGTATCACCTCGGTATAGAAAGTAGGGATTGCCCTACTTGTATTATATGCCGAGGCCTTTAATTATTCAAGGAATTTATATGAACAAAGGAGAACTGCAATTGAAAACACTCATAATAACCGAAAAGCCCTCCGTTGCGCAGGCTATTGCCGCGGTGGTCGGGGCGCTGGCGCGTAAGGACGGATACTTTGAGGGCGGCGGGTATATCGTCGGCTGGTGCCTTGGGCATCTGGCACAGCTCGTCGGGGCTGAGGCATACGACCCGCAGCTCAGCCGCTGGCGCGTCGCCGACCTGCCCATACTGCCCCAGGACTGGCGCTACAGAGTGCCGCAGGACAAGCGCAGACAGTTCGGAATCCTGCGCGGCCTGATGCTCAGAGACGACGTCTCCCAGGTCATAAACGCCTGCGACGCCGGACGCGAGGGTGAGCTCATCTTCCGCAACCTCTACGACCTCACAGGCTGCACCAAGCCCACGCTGCGCATCTGGCTCAACTCCATGGAGGAAGACGAGATACGCCGTGCCCTCGCAGACCTTCGCCCCGGCTCGGACTATGACCGGCTCTTTGCCGCAGCGCGCTGTCGGGAACGCGCCGACTGGCTCGTCGGCATCAACGCCACGCGGCTGCTCTCCGTCACCTACCACCGCACCCTGAACACAGGCCGCGTTGTCTCGCCCACGCTCGCCCTGCTCACTCAGCGCGAGTCGGACATCGCGGACTTCGTACCTGAGTCCTTCTACACCGCCCAGCTGCACCTTGGCTCCTTTTCCGCTGAGAGCAAGCGGTTCAGCAACAAGGCTGAGGCTGAGGAAGCTGTGGTCTCTGCCGGCGGCAAGTGCGTCGTTACATCCGTCAGTACCAAGGAGAAGTCCGAAAGCGCCCCGGCGCTCTACGACCTGACTACGCTCCAGCGCGAGGCCAACCGCGTCCTCGGTTACACCGCCCAGCAGACGCTGGACTATGCGCAGAGCCTCTACGAAAAGCGCCTCTGCACCTACCCGCGCACGGACAGCCGCTTTCTCACGGACGGCATGGAGGAGGGCGTGAAGCCTCTCGTCCTCTGCGCGGCGGGCATCTGCGGTCTTGAGCCGCCGTTTGCCGTCTATGCTGAGCAGGTCTGCGACAGCTCCAAGGTCTCCGACCACCATGCGCTTGTTCCCACCATGAGCGCCGCGGACTGCGAGCTTGACGCCCTGCCTGCGGGCGAGCGCGAGCTGCTCCGGCTCATGGCGGCGCAGGTGCTCCGGGCCGTCTGCGCGCCCCACCGCTGGCTGGAGACGAGCGTCGAGCTTGCCTGCGGCGGCGTCACATACAGCGTTAAGGGCAAAACTGTCCTCGACCCCAGCTGGCGCGTCTACGACAGCGCCGAGCGCCGGGACACGTCCCTGCCGGAACTGCACGAGGGCGATGAGCTGCCCGTCCTGAGCGCCGAGGTCAAGGAGGGCCAGACCTCGCCCCCGGCGCATTTCACTGAGGGGACACTCCTAAAGGCCATGGAGAACGCCGGGGAGACGCCGGAGGAAGCCGAGCGCAAGGGGCTGGGTACACCCGCGACGCGGGCCGGAATCATCGAGAAACTGGTGGCTGCGGGCTTCGTTGAGCGAAAGAAGGCAAAGAAGAACGTGTCTCTCATCCCTACACAGACGGGCGCGGCGCTCACGGCTGTGCTGCCGGAGCAGCTCGCCTCAGCGGAACTCACGTCCGAGTGGGAGCAGAAGCTCAGCCAGGTCGAGCGCGGCGAGCTTTCTCCGGAGGCGTTCATGGCGGGCATAGAGGACATGGTGCGCGAGCTGTGCGGCAATTACACGCCGAAACTTGCTTTGCCGCAGTTTCCAACGAACGGCGAGGTAATAGGCAAATGCCCGCGCTGCGGCTGCAACGTCGTGACGGGCAAGAAGGGCTATTTCTGCGAAAGCAGCATCTGCCGCTTTGCTCTCTGGACAGACAACAAGTTCCTCGCCGCCAAGCGCATCCGCCTGAGCAAGTCCCAGGCCGCCCAGCTCCTACGCGACGGACGGATACATATAAACGAGGTCTACTCCGCCAAGCGCGACACCTACTACCCCGCCGACCTCATCCTCAAGGACGACGGCGAGAGGGTGATCTACTGGCTGGATTTTGGGAGGAAGGAGAAAGCCAATGCCTGAGCAGCAGAAAAACACCAAGGAACATATTCAGGAGTTGACGGACGGCATTGACCGCGGCATCCGGGAGATGTTCGGTTCGGGCAGATACAAGGAGTTCCTGACGGTCATGTCCCGCTTCAACAGGTACAGCCTCAACAACACCATGCTCATCTTCATGCAGAAGCCGGATGCCGTAAGGGTCGCAAGCTACGACAACTGGAAGAACAAATACGGACGCGGCGTGGTACGCGGCGAAAAGGGCATCACCATCATAGCCCCGGCCCCATACAGGAAGGTGGTGGACACGCCCAAGCTCGACCCCAAGACCGGCAGGCCCGTCGTAGGCACCGACGGAAAGGCTGTGACCGTTCAGCGTGAAGTTACCGTACCCGCGTACAAGCCCACGGTTGTTTTCGACCAGTCGCAGACAGAGGGACGTCTGTTCCCGGAGGCGGAACCGTATAGTTATGGCCTGCTGCTCGATGCGCTGCGGCGCAGTCCCTTTGCATCAGCAGAAACGGCCGGCAACGGTTTGAGCGAAGTACAAATGGTGAGCGACTGCATACACGGCATGGCGCAAAACGCGCTCAGCATCAAGGGCCGCGCTGAAAAGGACGAACTTACGAGGCAGATAGAGGTCGAGAGCGTCGCCTACGCCGTATGCCAGTATTACGGCATAGAGACTGATGAGGCCAGTTTCGAGCGCGTCGCCGCATGGGCTGAGGGAAAGGAGCTGCCCGAACTCAGGGCCAGCCTTGGAGGGATAAACCGCGCATCCTCGCGGCTCATAGGCAGCATAGAGCGAGATATACGCGAGCTGAAGGCGGAGCGCGAGGCGCTGCTTGCGACGGAAGGATATTACCTGCACATTCAGCAGAGCGACGAGGGCTGGGACTACACGCTCTACGGCAAAGACAGTCTCAAGCTGCTCGACGGCGGCAGGCTGGACGCTCCTGAGCTGCGGCTCTCCGAGGCCGCGCAGCAGCTCTGCGAGGACATGGGCATATCCGGCCCGATGGAGGCGCTGCCCCTTTCCCTCACCGAGCTTTTGAAGGAGGAAAAGGCCGAGGCGAGGCCCTCCGTGCTGTCCAAGCTCAGCGAAATGCAGAACAGGCCCACCGCAAAAAGTACAGCGCGTGTGAGCGCAGAAAGGGAGCTTTGATGGAACATCTTACTTTTGAGGAGGAGACCCTCGCCGCTATCTACAACGGCGGCAGCCGCGAGGGGACTATTCTTAATCTCCGGGATATGCGCGGCTGTCTTGCAGCCGACGAGACGGAGCTGCTGGAGCTGACTGACAGCACGATAGGCAAGCTCGAAGCGATGTCCGACGCGGACTTCGCAATTTGATCCAACAGAAAGGAGGCGGGCGCGATGCCTGCTAAGGTGGACACTTACTTGGACCTCGCCCGCGAGACTGCGCAGGGGCTGGCGGGCAGCGTGGGCGCTTGGACGGCGTTTTTGGACACCGCGTCGCGGCTATACAAGTACCCGTTCGCCGACCAGCTCATGATCCACGCCCAGCGGCCGGGGGCTACGGCCTGCGCAAGTTACGAGGTGTGGAACGACACCATGCGCCGCTATGTCCGGCGCGGCGCGAAGGGCATCGCGCTCGTGGACATCTCCGGAGACGCGCCGAGGCTCCGCTATGTCTTCGACATCGCCGACACCGGCACCCGGCGCAGCTCGCGTCCGTTCACGCCCTGGGAGATAAACGACGGGAATCTCGCAGAAGTCCAGCTCGGCTTGCGGCAGGCGTTCAACGCCGAGGGCGAGTGGCTCTCAAGCCAGCTGCAAGACGTGGCGCGCGACCTCGCCGAAATGTATTTCGACGCACACCGGCACGACATAGGCGGTATCGTTGAAGGCTCATTGATGGCCGGGTATGATGAAGGCGAGCTGAGAGACAGCTTCAAAAAAGCCGCCTATGCCAGCATAGCCTACGCTCTGCTTAGTCGCTGCGGCTATGACCCTGCGGCGTACTTCGATGAGGCGGACTTCGCGTTCCTCAGTGAGTGGAATACGCCCGAGGCCGTGACCGCCCTCGGCACGGCGGTCAGCGAGAACACGCAGATAGTGCTGCGCCAGATCGAGCGCACGATACGAAGCTACGAAAGGAGCCAAAACCATGACAGAGATAACTTACATGACCGTGAACGGCGTCCAACTCCCGAACCTGAGCCTGCCGGAGACGGAGCCAATAGGCCGCTACGGGAGGCTGAGACAGCGCTACCTCAAGGAGCAACGGCCCATCCTGTGGAACCAGATGGTACTGAACGGGACGCTGTGGCCGCACCTGCACGAGATAGAAACGGCGGCGCAGAGCCGCATAGACCTGATGCTGCCGAAGCTGGCGGCGGAAGCGGGCGCAACAGAGGCGCTGAAAGCCGCCGACCCGATGAAGTGGACGGGGCTCATGAACAGCTGCAAGGCCCAGGCCGAAGAAGTAGTTCTGAGCGAATTGATTTACAACTGAATCTCTTTGACGAAGCGGAGGACGCGCAAGCGCCCTCCGCTTTCTCTTTCCCTCAGGAGGTCATGGACGACGTTCTCCGGCTCGGCGGCAACACGGACGAGCTGCGTATGCGCGTGGTCGCGGAGTTTGAGAAGCGGCGCTCGATAGATGAAATAGCTGCCTTCCTGCCGACGGTCTACCGAGGCGGCAACGGCTTTACCGTTAATGGAGATAAATACGCCGTGTGGTACACCGATGACGGCATCCGCGTCGCCCAGGGCGAGCAGGCGCGGTACGAGCGCGGTGCACAGCTCATACCGTGGGCGGACGCCGCAAAGCGCATAGGCGAGCTGTTGGACGAAGGGCGCTACGCCACAAAGGACGAGGTCGCAGGGGCCGAGGACTACGAGCGCGAGCTGATCGCGCAGAAGCTCTGGCATCTGTGCCGAGACCTCAGCGATGGCAATGAGGGTCTGTTTCCCAGCCTTGCGGATGTGGACGGCGGCTACCCTGAGGCCGTGCAGCAGATAGCCGCAAAGCTCGCAGACCCGGAAGGCCGCGAGGCGGTCTTGGGCGACTATCTCGACTTCCACGAGGCTTACAAGGCTGACCGCAGTGTGCTGCGCTTCCACTACCACGACGTTGACGGCATCTTCGTCTCCCTCGCCGCACAGCTTCTCGAACGGCGCAAGTTTGCGTCGGACATGGAGCGCGTGCCTGAGGTCAACAGCTTCATAACACAGGATGAGATAGACAAGGAGCTTTACCGGGGCGGTGGACGCGCAGGCAAGTGGCGCATTTTTCGCTACTTCACCGAGGAACACTCTCTGAGCGATAAGGCCGCTGCGCTCAAAGATTTATATGGCATTGGCGGATATAGTCCTGCGCTATCCGGCGCGGCAGGCAGCCACGAATGGCACGACGCCAAAGGCATCCGCCTCGAAAAGCGCGGCTGCGAGGATGTGACTTTGAAATGGAGCGCCGTCGCAAGGCGCATAGACGAGCTCATAGCCTCTGACCGCTACATGACGGAGGCGGAGCTGGCGGAGTACGATCTGCACACCGCCGCTTACGCGAAGTACAGGGGCGTCAAAGCCAACAACTCCGATGTCATTGTGTTTGTAGGGCATGGCGGCAGCTATTATGCCTACGGCCCGGATACGGAGCAAGTCTCGCGGACGCTGGACTTGCGGGAACAGCATGCGGGCGGGCTGGATTTTGCCGTTGTCTCCAGCAGCCATCTCGACGCCGCCGTTGAGAAGCTGCGCTCACGGAGCGCGGTAATCTATGTGGACGAGGCGGGTGTTGAACACACACTTCCGTTCATCATTTCGGATGCCGAGCGCGAGCAGTACGAGAAGATGCTCGTGGAGGCGCTTGTGAACGACAGCGCCTATGTGAACGCGGTGCGTAATTCCGACTCTCAAAACGCCATAGACGAGGGCTTTGCCGCTATCCGGCGCATAGCCGCCGAGAGCACGGATATGCGCTTCCTGAAGCTCTACCACGACAACGCCGAGTTCCGCAACGGTCTGCGCAACGACGTGCTGGCAGCGGCGTACAAGGAGGTGTCCGAGCGCCCCGCAGTGCTCCAGCCGCGCGAGCCGACGGCCTCGGCCTACGGCGTCGGGGACTTCGTGTGGCTCGACGGGCGCGAGTTCAAGATAACTGACCTCCAGCGCGGCTATATCGAACTGCTCCCTCCAGAGCTGCCATACCCAATCTACCGCACCGAGCGCCGAGCAGACTTCGAGCGTATGCTCTGGCGCGACGAGAGGAACCGGCATATAACGGACTACCTCGAACAAGAAACCCTCCCATCAGAAGTACCCGCCACGTCCGATGAGCCCGTCCCATCCGAAGAACCCGCCCCATCAGATGAGGCCAAGTCTACCGTATACATCCCTGTCGACGGCGAGTGGCAGGGCTTCCCGAACGTAGAGACGGCTCAGGACGCGGCGCTGGAGGAGTTCCGCAAGGATACGCAGCGTGGGGCGCGGAACTTCCGCATCACCGACGAGCATCTCGGTGAAGGCGGAGCAAAGGCAAAGTGCAGGGCGAACATTGAGGCCATACGGCTGCTCAAATACCTTGAGGAAAACGGCTTTCAGGCTTCGCCCGAGCAGCAGGAAGTGCTCTCCCGCTACGTCGGCTGGGGCGGCATACCCGATGTGTTCGACGAAAGCAAGAGCGAGTGGTCGAAGGAATACGCAGAGCTGAAATCCCTGCTCACGCCGGACGAATACGAGGCCGCGCGAGGCTCTACGCTCAACGCGCACTATACCTCGCCCGCGGTCATAAAGGCCATCTACGAGGCCGTGGGCAGCATGGGCTTTGAGGGCGGGCGCATCCTTGAGCCGTCGATGGGCGTCGGCAACTTCTTCGGCCTGCTGCCTGAATCCATGCAGGGCAGCAAACTCTATGGCGTGGAGTTGGATTCGATCACCGGGCGAATAGCAAAGCAGCTCTATCCCGAGGCCAACATCACCGTCGCGGGCTTTGAGACGACGAACCGCCCCGGCTATTTTGACCTTGCCGTCGGCAACGTGCCTTTCGGCCAGTACCAGGTACACGACCCGGAGTATGACCGGCTAGGCTTCTCAATCCACAACTACTTTGCCGCCAAGATGCTTGACCAGGTGCGTCCGGGCGGCATTGCTGCCTTCGTCACCTCGCGCTACACGCTCGACGCCAAGGACGAGAGCGTCCGCCGCTACCTCGCCGAGCGCGGTGAGCTGCTTGGGGCCATACGCCTGCCCAACAACGCCTTCCGCGCCAACGCCGGGACGGACGTCGTCTCGGACATCATCTTCTTGCAAAAGCGCGAGGCCCCGGCTACGGAGCTGCCGGATTGGGTACACGTCGGTACGACGCCGGAAGGCTTCACGGTCAACCGCTACTTCATCGACAACCCGGACATGGTGCTCGGCACGCCCACCGCTAAGAGCACGCAGTACGGGCGGCAGGACTACACCGTCGCGCCCATCGAGGGCGCGGACTTGTCCGAGCAGCTTCACGAGTCCGTGCAGAAGATTCACGGTGAGTACACCGAGCGCGATATAGAGGAAGCAGAGCGTTCAGACATCCTGCCCGCCGAACCGGACGTGCGCAATTACAGCTTCACCCTTGTGGACGGCGAGGTTTATTACCGCGAGGGCGGCATAATGGTGCGCCAGGATGTGAGCGCCGCCATGACCGAGCGCATCAAGGGCCTGATGGAGCTGCGGTACTGTACCCGGCGGCTCATACAGCTGCAAACTGAGGACGCGAGCGACGCCGAGATCGCCGCCGAACAGCAGCGTCTGAATACCTTATACGATGCCTACACCGCCAAGTACGGCCTGATCTCAAACCGCGAGAACAAGCGGGCGTTCTCGGACGACAGTTCGTATTACCTCCTCTGCTCGCTCGAAATTCTCAACGAGGACGGAAAACTTGAGCGCAAGGCAGATATGTTCACGCGCCGCACCATCCAGCCGCACCGCCCGGTGGAACACACCGAGACGGCGGCTGAGGCACTTGCCGTCTCGCTCAATGAGCTGGGCCGCGTAGATATTGCATATATGTCCCGGCTCTGCGGCAAGAGTGAAACCGAGATCGCCGCTGAGCTTTCCGGCGTCATCTTCCGCGTCCCAGGCGAGAAGCGTTACGCCACTGCCGACGAATATCTCTCCGGCAATGTGCGGGAAAAGCTCCGCGAGGCAGAAGCAGCGGCAAAAGCCGACCCGTCCTTTAATGTCAATGTAGAGGCACTGTGCGCCGCACAGCCGCGGGAGCTGACCGCGAGTGAGATAGACGTGCGCCTTGGCGCGACCTGGATAGAGCCGCGCTACATCGAGCAGTTCATGGTCGAGACTTTCCAGCCCACATACTGGGCCTCGCGCAGCATGAGCGTGAACTACTCGCCCTACACTTCCGAGTGGCGCATCGAGGGCAAGAGCGCTGTCAGTGCAACCGACGTCAACGCTTTCAGCACCTACGGCACCTCGCGCATGAACGCCTACAAGATACTCGAAAACACCCTGAACCTCCGCGACGTGCGCATCTACGACAAGATAGTGGACTCGGACGGCACCGAGCGCCGGGTGCTCAACGTCAAGGAGACCACCCTCGCCCAGCAGAAGCAGCAGGTCATCAAAGACGCCTTCCGCGACTGGCTGTGGAAAGACCCGAAGCGCCGCGAGACGCTTGTCGCCAAGTATAACGAGCTGTTCAACAGCACAAGACCGCGTGAGTACGACGGCTCGCACTTGACGTTCCCAGGCATGAACCCGGAGATAAAGCTGCGCGAGCACCAGCGAAACGCCATTGCCCGCATCCTCTACGGCGGGAACACGCTTTTGGCACACGAGGTCGGGGCCGGGAAAACCTTCACGATGGCTGCGGCGGCTATGGAGGCCAAGCGGCTCGGCCTGTGCCGCAAGCCCATGTTCGCCGTGCCGAACCACCTCACGGAGCAGTGGGCAAGCGAGTTTCTGCGGCTGTACCCGTCCGCGAATGTGCTCGTGGCCACGAAGAAGGACTTTGAACCGGCAAACCGGAAGAAGTTCTGCGCCAGGATAGCCACCGGCGACTACGACGCGGTCATCATTGGTCACAGCCAGTTCGAGCGCATACCCGTATCGCAGGAGCGCCAGGAGCGTTTGCTCCGGAGCGAGATAGAGGAGATAACCGAGGGCATAAACCAGCTAAGGCGCAGCAGCGGCGAGCGCTTCAGCATAAAGTCCATGGAAAAGACGAAGAAGTCCCTTGAGGCCAAGCTAAAGAAATTGCTGGACATCCCCAAAGATGACGTCGTTACCTTCGAGGAGCTCGGCGTTGACCGCCTGTTCGTGGATGAGGCGCACAGTTTTAAGAATCGTGCGAGGCGTTGCGCATAAGTCACAGTTGACAACTGTGGCGAAAAGCGCCATGCGAATGCACTTAGAAATAAGAAGCGTTCGCATAGAACTCAAATCCTGAAATCAGGGGTGAAAGTCCCCTGCCGTACGGAATCGAGGCCGGAAAGGAGGCTTCATTGACGCAGTGCGTCACACCGTGTAGGCAGTACGCGAGCTAATACTCCACTGTGCTGTATTCCTCTGCAAAGGAATATGGTACAAAGCGTGGTGAAGTCGTAACCTGAAAACCTAAACCATCCATGGATGGCATGGACAATAATGGTGCGGGCTTCCGAAACCTATGGCTACCCGTTAGGGAAAGCTATGCAGCATCGTGAGAGCTGACGGCATCCGAAAGGATGAAAATTGGGAAAAGCGTATGTGGCTGGTTTTTCTGCATATGCCCTGTGGATTGAAATATCCATACGGAATCATGCACTAACTGCGATTCAAAGCATGATTAGTTTTCCCCGGTGTAAGGTAGCAGCCTAAGGGTTTCAACTGTCGCAAGACAACAAGGATAAGGATTTGGGAACGTCTGAGAGCCTGTAAGGAGAGCGATGCAGCGCTGTGAACTTTACAGGAAGTCAGCCGTGCCATAGTAGTCTGCGGTTGGGTAATGCCAACTACACGAGGCTGAAATGCTTCACGGCGAAGGGCACGAGTCAAGTTGATCTACAAATTTCACAAAAACGAAAATCCATAACTCTCTGAAATATGAGTGACGAACCGCGAGGTGAAACCTTGTGCATTTAAACGTCAGATTTTCCAAAGAGTCAGACCTTAAAAGAATACAAGACCTGTTGTATGAGAAATCAGGCCAGAAGGTGTCCTTTACCGGGCTGTTGGAGGCAATGGTCAATGAAGTGACCATAGTTACGGCTATTCACAACATCAAGTCTAACAAAGGCAGCAAAACCGCCGGCGTAGACAAAATGAAAATCAACCGCTACCTTCAAATGCCAAAAGAGGAACTAATTCAGTTGATTCAGTCAAGTTTTCAGAATTATAAGCCAAAACCTGCCCGCAGGGTCTACATCCCCAAAAGCAACGGCAAACAGCGCCCCCTTGGCATACCCACAATGCTGGACAGGATAATCCAGGAATGCGTGAGAATCATCATTGAGCCAATATGTGAAGCCAAGTTCTACCCTCACAGTTATGGGTTCAGGCCATATCGGGCGCAAAAACACGCAATTCGGGATATAGTCAATGTCATTACTGCCGGATGCAGATCTCCGGATCAGCCTGTATGGGCAGTTGAAGGGGATATAAAGGGATGTTTTGACCATATTGACCACCGGCTGTTATTGCGGAAATTATGGCGCATGGGTATACACGATAAACGGGTGCTCAAAATTGTCTGCCAAATGCTCAAAGCCGGATATGTTGAAAGCGACTTGTATTATGCAACACGGGAAGGCACGCCGCAAGGCGGTATATTGTCGCCGTTATTATCTAATGTATATCTGAACGACTTTGACTGGTATGTGGGGCGCAAATACATGGAGCCCTATAGGCAATGTAAGCATAAGTGCAACGACACAAGGCGGCTTAAATGGGCTGGTGTGACGCCCAAATACAATTTCCGCTATGCGGATGATTGGGTGTTGCTGACCTCTACGGAGCAGGAAGCGCTTCGTATGAAACGTGAACTGACAAAGTATTTTCATGTGAAAATGAAATTGGAGCTTTCTCAGGAAAAGACCAAAATCACGGACTTGCGCAAAGGTGGAATCCATTTCCTTGGATTTGTAGTGAAGGCCGAAAAGAAGCGCAAAACTCCCGACCCTAAGACATGGACGGAATATCTGGTAGGTAAACCGTTCCCGGACATGGAGAGGCTGGCAGTTAAAATTCGCAACCTTTCAAATGAGGTCAGGAATATATCTCTGTATACGCTTCCCAATACACGGGCGGCCCAGATACAGTATGTGAACTCCATCATTATGGGTATCGCGCAATACATACGGCCTTCTATCTGCTCCCACGCATTCCATGCCATGGACCGCAGGGTAAACAACACTGCGCTTGCGGTTTGGAAAAAGCTATACCCGTACAGCTATAACCAGATGCAAGTCCCTTTGCGCATGCTCTCCAACCTTCCTCATAGACATGAGGGGTATGACAGCAAAACATTTGCCATACAGATTGAAGGTCACTGGTTTGGCATTACTAATGCATTCATCACGCACAGCAAACATGAGAGTAAGCCGTTTGACCAGAAAATGACTCCATACACGGCAGATGGGCGACGACGGTATATAAACTATCGCTCTAAGCACAAGCCATTACCATATAACCGCCCGTCTATTAACACTCCTGAGGATATTATGCTGTCTGTATACGCCGACGGCAAATATAATTTCGAGTACTTCATGAACCGTGAATACGCCTTCAATCGGGACAAAGGCAAGTGCAAATGCTGCGGCGCCGTCTTTTCACAAACAGTTGTAAAGCACTGTCATCACGTCAACAACATGCTTCCACTTGACCGAATCAACAAAGTTCCAAACCTGGCATGGCTGTGTGCTCCTTGCCACCGCATGGTGCATAACAGCCCCATCCCACCAGATACGGATACCAAGACAGTACGTAAAATAAAGAAATATCGCGAAAAACTATCCAAGTGAAATTTGTAGGCATCCTGCACACCGCGAGGGTGCAGTGATGTTGAAATCAGTGAAAGTAAGTCAGCTTGATGGAACGCCGGGTGCGCTGAAAGGTGCATGCCCGGTGTGAGGTGGGGGAAAATTCGGAGATGGCATCAAAGAATTACCTATCACCATTCTACTACCACACAAAGATGCAGAACGTCGCCGGGCTTTCGAGCGCGGAGGCGCAGAAGTCCTCAGATATGTACATGAAATGCCTCTACATGGACGAGCTGACCGGCAGCCGCGGCGTCGTGTTTGCGACAGGTACGCCGGTCTCGAACAGCATGACGGAGCTTTACACCATGCAGCGCTATCTCCAGCATGACACGTTGGAACGCCTCGGCCTCAGTCACTTTGACTCGTGGGCGGCGAACTTTGGCGAGACCGTCACCGCGCTTGAGCTTGCGCCTGAAGGCACCGGCTACCGGGCGCGGACGAGGTTTTCCAAGTTCTTTAACCTGCCGGAGCTGATGAACCTGTTCCGCGAGGTAGCGGACATCAAGACCTCCGACCAGCTAAACCTGCCCACGCCGGAGGTCGTGTACCACAACGAGGTCTCGCA
>ERZ1106963.3262-NODE-3262-length-14089-cov-4.142796_pt1 | contig 14089 bp, 10 predicted proteins | sample MGYA00403681_ERZ1106963 | MGnify/ENA primary metagenome ERZ1106963 (study PRJEB35170, sample SAMEA104062407) | human gut metagenome | biome: human gut; feature: human-associated habitat; material: faeces | place: Denmark | collected 2012-05-03 ...
CCTCTTCTCGCTGAATGTGGAGATCGCACTCCGAGCACGTGAAAAATGGGAATGGATTCTTGAACAGCTGGATGTCCACATCGCTCAGCAGCGGGTTGTACCCGCTCTTGAGGACGTGAAGCACGGCGAGCGTCTTCATGTTGGCCTTGTTCGCGAAATCGGAAGAGCCGAAATCGGACGATTTGGACGTGCTGTCGAATGTGTCGAGCTCCAGCAAAATGCTCGGCACGTTCCATTCTTGGAGAGTCTACATGAACAGGCAATCCCGATTCATACAGCGTAGGTCTTCTTATCCAGCGCAAATGCGATGAAGTTGGTGATGTGGAGAGGCAGAATGCTCCCGTGGTAGAAGCTGAAGAACTGGGGCAAGAACGCATAATCGAAAACGGATATCATCACGTTCCGATTGATCGAAACTCGCTCCAATAAGGGAGCCAAGGCGGGATTCGGAGGACGCATTGTCGCCCTCAAGTTCGCTTTGGGCACCGTGATATGCACGTCCGGAACGAGGCTGTTCTTGTATCCCGCAGTCGCACTCGACTTTCTGGAAATGCTTCCTTTCACGTGTTTCTAGACATGAAGGGAAAGCAGTGGATGCGAACCAAAGCTCCTCGCATAAACGAAAAGATGAAGTACGAATTCACCAAAATGAACCCGAGCACGATGATGAGGAAGCAAGGGAGAAAATGTGCGAAGCATCTTTGATCGCAGGATTGGCGTTTACTTTACCGAAAACCACTTCGTCCCATGCGTGTTCATTTCCATTGACCAATATTTATCACATCCCGCATGGCGAGGCGTGTGGCCTGACCCTGGATTATTTTATAAGAATCAATGCAAAAGGCGAAGGTGGTGAACGTGTAGAGGAATTTGCCAGAAGGATTGGATTCAAAGATGCAGAAGAGATGGCGGATGCAGTTCTTGAATTAAAGAAAAAAATGGGATTGCGGTGTGATCTGAAGGATCTGGAGCTTGATGATGATCAGATTGCGGAGCTGGTTCGCATCACCAGACCCCCGAACCTTTATAACAATCCGGTAGAGATCACAGACGAGATGCTGGATGAGATGTATCGATATCTGTCCGGAAAGTGAAAGATTTTGATTGAATATTGAAAAAAATAATGATAATATAGAGAGAGACGATGGAGTCCGGATACTTTGGTATCTGGGCTCTTTTTGTATTTATGGATGGGAGATGAAGGATTATGAAACTGATCACAGCAATCGTAAGACCTGAGAAAGTGATGGATGTCATCAAAGCACTGGAGCAGGAAGGATATTTTGCTTTTTCAAAATGGGCAATTTCAGGAAGAGGTAAGGAAAAAGGAATTCAGGTAGGGGATGTCCTTTATCAGGAAATGGCAAAAAACATGCTGTATATTACTGTTGGGGACAAAGAAAAAGATGAGGTTGTAGATATTATCATTAACAGTGCAAAGAGTGGGCAGTATGGACATTATGGTGATGGAAAAATTTTTGTTTCCGATATCAGTGAGGCATATACGATCAGTGAAGAAACCAGAGAAGATGATGATGAATGATATGATTGATGAAGCAGGAGGATATATATGGGTGAAAGAAATAAAAGAACAAAATTAAAAAAATCCATGGGACCTGGTTCGATCTGGGCAGTTGCAGTCGGTTCCATCATTGGATGGGGATGTTTTATACAGGGTGGTCTCTGGACAGAACGTGCAGGTGGACCGCTCCCGCTGTTTCTGGGATTTCTGGCAGGCGGTCTTTTAATGATCGTGGTAGGCTACAGCTATTCTTATATGATCGCAAAATTCCCGGTAGCGGGTGGTGAATTTGCCTATGCATATAAAGGCTTTGGAAGAACTGCTTCGTACATATGCGGATGGATGCTGTCGCTTGGATATCTGTCTATTGTAGCTTTGAATGCAACGGCACTTCCGGTATTGGCATCCTATATTTTTCCTGGAGTCTTTAACAGAGGTTACCTGTATACAATTGCAGGATATGATGTATATATGGGTGAAGTCGGATTATCCCTGTTCTTTATCATACTTTTCGGGATCATGAATTACAAAGGTGCGAAATCTGTAGGAAATCTTCAGCTTGCGATGGTCCTTATCATGTGTGCAGCGGTTGTTGTATCAGTCATTGGTGTGATCGCAACAGGACATTTTGATGCTTCAAATCTGCAGCCGGCATACGGAGCCGAAGGCAAGTCTCTTGGAAGCGGTTTTGTATCTATCCTGGCATTGGCTCCGTTCCTTTATGTAGGATTTGATTGTATTCCACAGGCGGCAGAAGAATATGATTTTCCACCACAGAAGTGCAAAATGCTGATCATTTCAGCATTGATCGTAGGTGCTTTGATCTATGGTGCAATGGCACTGGTGACAGATTGTGTTGTTCCCTGGCAGCAGGTTCTGACTATGACAGATGCGAATGGAACTCTTGTAAAATGGCATACAGGTGCAGTTCTTGATCTTGCAATGGGAAAAGTTGGTGTGTGCTTTGTGGCACTGGCAGTGTGCATGGGGATTTTTACCGGTATGAACGGATTCTTTATGACATCCAGCCGTCTTTTATTTGGTATGGCAAGAGCAAAAATGCTTCCGTCAGCTTTTGAAAAGGTTCATCCGGAGCATAAAACTCCGTCCATATGTGTTGGGTTTACCATGATCATCTGCTGTATCTGCCCATTTTTCGGCAGAGAAGTGATCGGCTGGGTTGTAGATATGTGTTCCGTAGGTACTGCGTTCGGATATTTCTTTACCTGTGCAGGTGCTTATATTCTTCTGAAAAAATATGGCGATGATACAGATACAAATAAAATCCATCCGGCAGTAGCAATGGGCGGCTGTGTGATCTCTGTTGTAATATTGCTGCTCCTGATCGTGCCCGGTTCTCCTGCATTCATGGCTCCACAGTCCTTTGCAGCACTGATCGTGTGGGTGTTGATGGGAGTTACTTTCTATTTTGTTTCAAAGAAAAATTTTGCGAAAGTCACTAAGAGGGAAATGGATTATCTGATTCTTGGAAATGTACAGGTAGTTCGAGGACTGAGAAAAGGAAAAGATCAGGGAAGAGTTGTACAGGGAAATATTGTGGCTGATCAGAGTAATAAATCTTAAAAGGTAATAAAACGGCTGCAGGCCTATAATACTTTCAGGGTAACAGAAAAACTTCCATTCAAAAAATGGGAGTTTTTCTGTTACCGGAGTATCATATTTGCAAGGTGTGATTTATAAAGTATCTTGACAGAGGTACCGATCCTGTTATACTATTAAAACTGATAAAGGGGAGTAACCTACGTTTGGAAATCTGCGTTTGCAGTGTCGTCAGTACGGTGGAAACATCCGGCGCTGCAGGGAAATGGTGAGACTTTTATTGCATTTTTTGTTGTGCAATAAGGGTTTCTTTTTTTATATCCTTTTATCAAAAAAATCCTTTATTGCATAAAAAAATTACAGTTGGTGAATATTTGCAAAAAAGGAGGCAAAGGTAATGAAAGAAATTTATCAGCAGACAGCAGAAGAAGTTCTTGAGCGTGTGGAAAGCAGGGAATCAGGGCTTACCGATGAACAGGTCAGACGGTCCAGAGAGAAGTGCGGATGGAATGAACTCGCAGAAGGAAAGAAAAAAAGTATTTTGCAGATTTTCTTTGAACAGTATAAGGATTTTCTGGTGTTGATCCTGATCGCATCGGCAGTGATATCTGGTATGCTTGGAGATGTGGAAAGTGCAGCAGTTATCGTGATCGTTATTACGATCAATGCGATTTTGGGAACTGTGCAGACAGTAAAGGCTGAGCAGTCCCTGCAGAGCTTAAAGAAGCTTTCCGGACCGGAGGCAAAGGTATTACGTGATGGTGTGGCGGTACAGCTTCCGGCAAGAGAACTGGTTGTAGGAGATGTGATCCTTCTTGAAGCAGGTGATATGATCCCTGCGGATGGAAGATTGATTGAAAATGCAAGTCTTAAGGTCGATGAAAGTGCTCTTACCGGGGAAAGCCTTGCGGTTGAAAAGAGTATGGACATTATTTTGGAGGAAGCACCGCTTGGTGATCGGACAAATATGCTGTTTTCCGGAAGCTTTGTCACATATGGGCGTGGCAGAGCGGTTGTAACGAATGTAGGAATGCAGACAGAGGTTGGAAAGATTGCGGGACTTCTGAAATCGACTTCGGAAAAACAGACGCCACTTCAGGCGAATCTGGATGATTTTGGAAAGAAGCTTTCCATTCTGATCCTTATATTTTGCGGAATTCTGTTTGCAATCAGTGTATTCCGCGGTGAGAAGATCAGCAGTGCATTTATGTTTGCAGTAGCACTTGCAGTCGCAGCGATTCCGGAAGCTTTAAGCTCCATCGTGACGATCGTCCTTTCTTTCGGAACACAGAAGATGGCAAAGGAGCACGCGATCATTCGTAAGCTCCAGGCGGTGGAAGGTCTTGGAAGCGTTTCTGTTATCTGTTCAGATAAGACCGGAACACTCACACAGAACAAAATGACAGTGGAAGATTATTATATTGATGGAAAAAGAATCACAGCAGATGCAATTGATGTAGCAGATCCGGCGCAGAGATGTCTTTTGGACTACAGCATTTTATGTAATGATTCAACAAATGAAAATGGAGTGGAGATCGGAGATCCGACGGAAACAGCATTGATCAATCTGGGCAGCCGGTACGGAGTTGAAGCTGCAGGTGTAAGAAAGCTTTATCAAAGAGAAGGAGAGCTTCCCTTTGACAGTGACCGTAAGATGATGTCAACACTTCACAGAATTGATGGTGAGAACCGGATGATCGTAAAAGGTGCGGTTGACCGGCTTCTGGAGCTGACAGACAGAATCTGGACAAAGGACGGAGTTCGGGAAATCACAGAAACAGATAAAGAAAAGATCCAGCGCCAGAATCAGGAATTTTCAATGGAAGGGTTACGGGTACTGGCATTTACCTATCGTGAAATTCCGGAGAAGCATGTATTGACGATAGAAGATGAGAACCATCTGGTATTTCTTGGTCTGATCGCTATGATGGATCCGCCGAGGGAAGAATCAAAGGCTGCAGTTGCAGAATGTATAAAAGCGGGGATCCGGCCGGTCATGATCACGGGGGATCATAAGATCACAGCAGCTGCAATTGCAAAGAGAATCGGAATTTTACACGATCTGTCGGAGGCTTGCGAGGGCGCTGATATTGAAAATATGAGTGATGAGCAGCTGAGGGAATTTGTCCCGAATATTTCTGTGTATGCAAGAGTGTCACCGGAGCACAAGATCCGTATTGTCCGTGCATGGCAGGAGAAGGGGATGATCGTGGCAATGACCGGAGATGGTGTGAATGATGCTCCGGCATTGAAGCAGGCAGATATTGGTGTTGCAATGGGAGTGACCGGAACAGAGGTCGCAAAGGATGCTGCAGCAATGGTGCTTACAGATGATAATTTTGCAACAATTGTAAAAGCAGTGGAAAATGGACGAAATTTATATCAGAATATCAAGTATGCGATCCAGTTTCTTCTGTCAGGAAACTTTGGTGCGATCCTGGCAGTTCTTTGTGCATCCCTTGCAGGACTTCCGGTTCCCTTTGCACCGGTACATCTGCTGTTTATCAATCTTTTGACAGACAGTCTTCCGGCGATCGCATTAGGCGTGGAGCCGCACAGCAGTGAGGTGATGAATGAGAAACCAAGATCAGCAGACGAGTCAATACTGACAAAGGATTTTCTTGGTAAAATCGGTCTGGAAGGACTGGTAATCGGTATGATGACGATGATCGGATTTTTGACAGGATATCATCAGAATGGTGCACTGCTTGGCAGTACTTATGCCTTCGGAACACTTTGTCTGGCACGTCTGTTCCATGGATTCAACTGCAAATCGGATCATCCGGTTATCTTTACAAAACGTTTCTTTAATAATAAATGGCTTCAGGGAGCATTTGCACTTGGGGCAGTACTCATTACCGTTGTACTGACGGTTCCGGGACTTCATCTCCTGTTTAAAGTAGAGACGCTGGATCTGATGCAGCTTGGCTGTGTATATTTGTATGCGTTTGCAAGTCTTCCAATCATTCAGCTACTTAAATGGATACGTATGAAATTGAAAAAAAGAGAGGAAAAATAGTGGATTTAAGCAAAATATCTATAAAAAAAATCAGGGAGCTTATTGTGTTTACGGCACTTCTTGTAGTTGCCCTATGGAAATTCGATGTGGTGCTCAGCATGCTAAAAGCAATATGGGGGATTATATTTCCGTTTGTGCTTGGCGGGGCGATCGCTTTTATAACAAATGTGCCAATGAGCTTTTTGGAAAAGAAAATTTTCGGAAGAGTAAAAAAAGAAAATAAGACAGTTGGAAAACTGGCAAGACCGATAAGTTTGCTCCTTACAATCATATTGGCGGTTGGTGTAATCGTACTGGTAATGTTCGGGGTGATTCCGCAGCTTACGCGGACAATGGGAACTCTGATGATGAGTATCGCTGATTTCATTCCGCAGATGCAAGGCTGGATTCGGGAATTTTCCCATAATAACCAGGAAATCATGAAGCTGGTAAATCAGGTGCAGTTTAATCCGGATCAGGCGATCAAGTGGGGAATAAGTCTTCTTGGAAATGGTGCAGGAAATATGATGAATACCACAATGTCAGCAGTGGGTTCCATAGTCAGTGGATTGGCAACCTTTTTTATTGCTTTTTCATTTGCCTGCTATGTCCTTTTTCAGAAGGAGAAGCTGCATGTGCAGATCCGAAAAGTATTTTTTGCCTTTCTCCCAAAGAAAAAGGCAGATGCTTTTCTTAAAGTCTGTTCTCTGACTTATCGGACATTTGCAAATTTTCTTGCAGGTCAGTGTCTGGAAGCTGTGATTCTCGGTTGCATGTTTGTTGTGATACTGAGTATTTTGAGGATGCCATATGCACTTTTGATCGGAGTTTTGATTGCGTTTACCGCATTGATTCCGATTTTCGGGGCCTTCATCGGGTGTGCGGTGGGAAGCTTTTTGATCTTTATGGTAAATCCGAAACAGGCAATTTTATTTATTATAGTATTTCTGGTGCTGCAGCAGATCGAGGGAAATCTGATCTATCCTCATGTTGTGGGTGAATCCGTAGGACTTCCGTCGATCTGGGTTCTTGCAGCAGTTACGATCGGCGGAAACCTTATGGGAATTGTAGGTATGCTTGTTTTTATTCCGCTGCTTTCCGTGTTCTATACTATCTTTCGGGAATTCGTATATCTGCGCCTGAAGAAAAAGCATATCAAACAGGTGACAAAGACAGAAATAGAGGAATATACGGCGGAGGAAATTGTAAATAGTGACATATCAGAGGGGAAATGATATGATGGACTTGTATTGGGATAGTTAAGAAAATCTTATATTTAAGTGGGGGAGTTACTATGTGGTTTGTGTTTGCCTTGCTGTCTGCTGTATTTGCAGCTCTGACCTCCATACTGGCAAAGGTAGGTATTACCGGTGTTAATTCGAATCTTGCAACAGCGATTCGAACGATGGTGGTGCTTGTCATGGCATGGGGAATGGTTTTCCTCACAAATACCCAGGGCGGGATCGCAGCGATCAGCAAAAAAAGCTGGCTGTTTCTGACCCTTTCAGGTCTGGCAACGGGTGCTTCGTGGTTATGCTATTATCGTGCCCTGCAGATAGGCGATGCATCGAAGGTTGTGCCGATAGACAAGCTGAGTGTCGTGATCACACTGGTACTGGCATTTGTTTTTTTGCATGAGAAATTCACAGCAAAATCGATGATGGGATGTATTTTGATCGGTGTGGGAACATTATTGATGGTTTTGTAAAAAGGCATAAGAAAACTATATACAAAAGGAGAGTGTTATGAAAACACGAAAGAAAATTTCAGCAAAGCTGCTGGCGATCATGCTTATTGCTGCATTGCTGCTTCCTCTTGCATGGAATGTTCCGGTGGAAGCAGCCGCGGCAAAACAGATTGATGTTTTGTTCAGCCATGATACACATTCGCATTTGAACAGCTTTTCAACCATCGTAGATGGAGAGCAAAAAGAAGTTGGCGGATTTGCAAGGATCAAAACTCTGATCGATGAAAAGAAGCAGGAAGATCCGGACACCCTGGTGCTGGATGGCGGCGATTTTTCCATGGGAACCCTGATCCAGACCGTATACGAAACGGAGGCGGCAGAGCTTCGGATGCTGGGATATCTGGGGTATGATGTGACGACTCTGGGGAATCATGAATATGATTATCGTTCAAAGGGACTGGCAAATATGCTGGAGGCTGCGAAGGCTTCCGGTGAGACAGTGCCGGCACTGGTAGTGTGCAACGTGGACTGGGACAGCATGGAGCAGGATGGATTAAGCGATGGTCAGAAGCAGATCCGGTCGGCATTTGAAGCCTACGGTGTGAAGGATTATGTAGTAGTTCAAAAAGGAGATGTAAAGGCTGCGGTAGTCGGTGTGTTCGGTAAGGATGCCCTGGAATGTGCACCGACCTGTGAATTAAAGTTCAAGGATCCGGTTGAGGCCGTAAAACAGACGGTAGAAGAGATCCGAAAAAATGAAAAAGTGGATATGATCGCTTGTGTGTCCCATGGAGGAACCTGGGAGGATGAGAACAAATCGGAGGATGAGATCCTTGCAAAAGAGGTGCCGGATATCGACTTGATCATCAGCGGACATACGCATTCAGAGCTGAAAGAGGCAATTCAGCATGGGAACACATATATCGTATCCTGCGGTGAATACGGAAGAAATCTGGGATCACTTTCCATGACACAGAAACAGGACGGACGGTGGGAGCTGACATCCTATGAGCTGATCCCTGTTTCTGAGGAGGTAAAACCGGACCGGGCGACACAGGAACAGATCGATGCCCTGATGGATACGGTGGATAAAAATTATCTTGCCGATTTTGGCTATACAAGAGAAGAGGTTCTTGCTGAAAATGATGTTGAATTCAACAGTCTGGAAGAAATGGGCACGAAGCACGAAGAGTTGAATCTTGGTGATATCATATCCGATGCATACATATATGCAGTGGAGAATTCCGAGTATTATGATGGTGATCCGGTTGATGTAGCCGTTGTTCCAAGCGGAACCGTGCGGGATACATACACAAAGGGCGACATCACAGTAGAGGATGTTTTTAATTCCTTTTCACTGGGGATCGGAAAGGACGGTGTTGCCGGATATCCGCTGATCAGTGCATACCTGACCGGAAAGGAGCTGAAGCTGGCAGCGGAGGTGGACGCTTCTGTATCGGATTTTATGACAACGGCAAGGTTATATTGCAGTGGATTGAATTTTGCATACAATCCACATCGGATGATCCTGAATAAGGTGACAGATTGTTATCTCACCAGGGCAGACGGAGAGCGGATCGAGATCCAGGATGACAAGCTGTATCATGTTGTGACAGATCTGTATACCGGCCAGATGCTTGGTTCTGTGATGAAAATGTCCTATGGACTGCTGTCTCTTGAACCGAAGGACAGGAATGGGAATCCCATTGAAAATCTGGAAGATCAGGCGATCATGGAGGGTGACAGGGAATTAAAGGCCTGGGATGCGATCGCAAGATATATGCAGTCCTTTGAGGATACAGACGGCGACGGAATTGCCAATGTGCCGGAATATTATGAGACGACACATGGACGTAAGGTTGTGGAGGACAGCAGAAATATCATTGATCTGGTGAAGCAGCCGAATAAGTTTTCGGCAATGATCGCAGGTATTTGTCTGATCTTTATAGTGATCATTGTGCTTGTGGTATTTCTGATCCGAAGGATGATCCGCAGGATCAAAGTCAGAAAAGGAAAGAGAAATTCAAAATAAATATACGGCTGATAAGAAAGCTGTCGCTTTAGCGGTTAATAGATTGCAAAGCGACAGCTTTTATTTGAGATGAATTGCAATTTCTTTTGTAAAATTGTAGAATGAAAGAGCTTATGAAAAAGAGTCATGAAAGAGAGAATCGGGAAATGAATGATAAAATCGCAGTCTGTCTTGGAAAGGGCGGACAGAGAGATATGGCGGAAGCTTTTTGCAGGAAGACCGGAGCACAGCTCCAGGATAAGCCGGGAGATTTTCTGACGGTGCGGTTTGATTCCAGGGGCGTTTCGCTGTCCGGTTTCGGGCTGACCTATCAGGGGGATTTTGTGGAGACGATGCTTCACAGAGTTACCAGAGGCAGACTTCAGCATGAGATGCTGGTGAAGGCGGTGAAGTCAGATAAGGAGGGAAGGAAGGCCATCGATGCTACGGCAGGAATGGGTGAAGATGCCTTTCTTCTGGCAGCTCAGGGCTATGAAGTGACGCTGTACGAGCAGAATCCGGTGATCGCAGCCCTTCTTAAAGATGCCATTCGCCGTGCCAGAAAAAATATGGATCTGAAAGATATTGCCGGTCGTATGAAGGTGATCGAAGGAAACAGTGTGGAATGTATGTCAAAACTTCTTGATCCGGTAGACGTGATCTATCTGGACCCTATGTTTCCGGCAAGACAGAAATCCAGCCTGATCAATAAGAAACTTCAGCTGATCCAGAAACTGGAACCACCGTGTTCTGAGGAAACGGATCTTTTTGATGCAGCGATCAAGGCGAATCCGGATAAGATCATTGTCAAACGTCCGCTGAAAAGTGAATGTCTTGCCGGTCGGGAACCGTCCTATACACTGAAAGGAAAGGCAATACGGTATGACTGCTATGTGTTATAAAGTCAGACATTATCGATATAAAGATCGCATCGGAAACCTTAAAGCCGAAGCCGTAGGCGTGGTAAGCGGGGAAAAGCATTTTCCCATATTTCCAGGGAATATGATCTTTAAACCACTGACGAAATCCAAGCCATTTTCGACACCACTATATGCTTATGCAGAGGTATTCTGGTCAACGGTCATCAATAAATATTTTATGCCTGCGCCTCAGTACGAGCTGGCGACCTGTGAAGGTTATGAGGAAGTAAATGAGAAATATCTTGATTATGGAACCGCAGTTCCTGTGGCATATAAAGAAGGAGAGTCCCTTCAGAATCTTCTGGAGTTTTTCCGGAAATATCCGGATAAAAAAGTCGACATAGATAATTATGTAAACTATTGCCAGATGTTTTACGATTACCGGGACATCTTTGAATCGGAATTTTTCCAGAAACACGAAGATCTGGCAGAGCAGCTTGCCATGCAGGTACTGATCTCTGTTCTGAAGGGAGACCAGAACTATCATTATGAGAATGTAGCTTTTCTCTGTGATAAAGAGGGAGAGATTATCAGCCTTGCGCCGATGATCGATCATGAATTTTCTACCTATTTCATGTTCCCGGATGATGTTTCACGCCATGTGTACTGGCTGATGGAACTGAGTAAGTCTATTCGTGGCTGGGAAGTGCAGCCAGGGGAATATGATAATTTCAAGAATCCGGAAGAACGGAAACTGATGGAAAAAAGTGCCACCTGCATTCACAAAAATCTCTTCTATATAAAAGAACATTACCCGCAGGTAACGGAAGAATTTCGGAATAAAGCAGAAAAACTGAAAACAGCATTGACAGAAACGCCGAAGGATTTTCTGATCCAGGGAAGTACGGAATATCCGGATCATGCGGATTCCAATGCCTGGTGGATTGGAAAAGCCAGATATAAGGACAAAGATGAAGAGAAAGTCAGAACTTATGAATCGGAACTTCGCGGAAAAGAGAAAAAGATTGATTTTCGAGATGTCAGCATCAGTGCAATAAATGAAATAAGATCCATCTTAAGTCAGATGGAAGAAGTTTTGAGAAAGAGAGAATAAACAAATGGAACAAACAAAAACAACGTTGACAAAAACCTGGGTGGTGGCGGCACTTGCATGTGTCTGCTGTCTTCTCTGGGGAAGTGCGATCCCGCTGATCAAGACAGGATACCGTTTGATGCAGGTGGATTCTGCAGATACCGCAAGCCAGATCGTTTTTGCGGGAGTGCGTTTTGCACTGGCAGGGATTCTGGTACTGATCTTTGCGTCCATCAGTGAACGGAAAGTCATGATCCCGGACCGGACGATCCTGAAATATGCAGTACCGGTCTGCCTGGCGCAGACGGTGTGTCAGTATTTCTTCTTTTATATCGGAGTGGCGCATACTTCCGGAGTAAAAGGTGCGATCATCACAGGCCTTGGAAACTTTATCGCGATTCTGTTATCCTGTTTTATTTTCCGTAAGGAACGTATGACAGGAAGAAAGATGATCGGATGTATCCTGGGTTTTGCAGGCGTCGTTGTGATCAATCTGATGGGAAATTCCCTGGATGCAGGATTTAAGCTTACGGGAGAAGGATTTATCCTGATCGCGCAGTTTTCTTATGGAATGTCTACAGTACTGATTAATATTTTTTCCAGAAAAGTGTCGCCGGTAATACTCAGCGGAACACAGTTTACCATGGGAGGAATCGTTCTGTTCCTTATCGGAAAAATAATGGGCGGACATCTGGGAGTGGTGAATGCAGCAGGAATCGGAATTATTTTTTATCTTGCGATGGTTTCCGCTGTGGCTTATACGCTGTGGTCAGTGCTGCTTGCATGGAATGATGTATCCAGAGTTGCCATTTTTGGATTTGTAAATCCGCTGTTCAGTGTGATTTTGTCTGCACTGGTCCTGGGAGAAGTACGTCAGGCATTTAATATGGGAAGCCTGATCGCACTGTTCCTTGTCTGCGTGGGAATTTATGTGGTAAATCGTAAAGATAAAGCGTCTGTTAATTGACAACTTTTTTCGGAAAAATCATATTTATTAGTGAAACTTGGATATATTGCCAAGATATGGGAGGGATAAAACATGGCAAAGATCAAAGTGATCAAAAAGAATGACGAGTATTCTTCCGACTATAAAGTAGGAGATATCCTAGAGGTGACAGGAACCTGGTACGGTGGATTTAATGTAAACAGCGTAACAGGAATCCCACTGTGCCTGGATAAAGATGAATGTGAAGAGATTCTGGAAAAAACAGATCTTTCCCATGAAGAATATGAGGCGGCTGCGTCCTACTGGAAGAAAAAAGACGCAGAAAGTGTAAAGCTGGATGAAGCGAAACTGAAGAAAGCAGTGGAAGAGTATATCCTGGCCAATAAAACCTGTGCACTGGCAACGGGTGCGGGAGAGTTTGTGCGCTGCACACCTATCGAGTATACGTATCATCATGGTGCATTCTGGATGTTTTCCGAAGGCGGCGAGAAGTTTGCCGCACTGGAAAAGAATAAGAATGTGTGTCTGGCCATTTTTGATAAATATGAGGGCTTTGGCAAACTGAAGGGAATGCAGGTGACAGGAGAGGCAGAGCTTGTGGCACCGTTTTCTGATGAGTATAATGCAGCGGCAGAGTTTCGGAAGATCCCGCTGGATGCGCTGAAGAAAATGCCGCATACCATGAACCTGATCAAGGTGCAGCCGAAGAAGATTGAGTTTCTGAATTCTGATTTTAAGAAAGATGGTGCAGATTCCAGACAGATGCTGGAATTCTGAGAAGAAAGCTTGTGATTTTGCGAACAGCAGTGTTCAATGTTTACAGTATGTGCGTTGTTCATAGTACAAATTGATTTCAACACAGTATTGTGCTAAAATTATTTCATGAAAAATATGAACATATAAATCAGCATACCAATAACCGCAGAACTTAATAATGATTACACAAATTCTGCATCACCAGACGAGGAGGATCAATATGGAATTTCAGAAACTGATCGAAGAGAGAAGAACCATCCGTAAATACAGCCCGGAGGGAAAGATCACAAAAGATGAGCTGCTTACTATAATCAGGGCGGCACAGGAAGCACCAAGCTGGAAGAACTCCCAGACAGGAAGATATTACTGTGTGACATCTGAAGATATGGTAGAGAAGATCAGCAAAGAATGCCTTCCGGAAATGAACCAGCCCAAGGCAGAGAATGCGGCTCTGATCATTACTACTTTTGTACAGAACCGTTCCGGTTTCCAGAAAGACGGTACACCGGATAATGAACTTGGAAATGGCTGGGGCTGCTATGATCTGGGACTTCAGAATGAGAACCTGATCCTGAAGGCAAGGGAGCTTGGATATGGAACTCTGATCATGGGACTTCGTGCCGGAGACAAGCTCCGTGAGATCCTTTCCATTCCGG
>ERZ1106963.3269-NODE-3269-length-14057-cov-3.024497_pt1 | contig 14057 bp, 10 predicted proteins | sample MGYA00403681_ERZ1106963 | MGnify/ENA primary metagenome ERZ1106963 (study PRJEB35170, sample SAMEA104062407) | human gut metagenome | biome: human gut; feature: human-associated habitat; material: faeces | place: Denmark | collected 2012-05-03 ...
GTATGAACGCTATTGAGAATCAGCTCGTAGTACCTTTCCTTGTCGATAACTTCGTTTTTAGCCTTGACCAACAGATCCTTGATGCGGTTCAGCTCATCCAGGGTCCCCGGAACCATCATCATGATGACTCCGATATTCTCATAATTATCCGTGCCGACCCGGACTGTAAAATCGCCGTCCTCGCCCGGAAGCGCCGCAAACATTGCCGCCTGATAGCTTCCAACCGACTGCACCTGCGCGCCCGGCGCATCGACACTATAGCATTTCTCCATATCAACCGGCACCAGCACGGTCAACACCATATTATTTTTATAATACGCCTTTGCCTTCTCATTCGGGGTCGCCTTTACATTGACCTCAACCAGACCAGACGCCCCCGCCAGTTTGGATGCATCCGCTTCCACTCCATTAAGTTTATAGGAAACGTCAAACGTCCACGGCAGATCGACGCTGTTTTTCGGCATCGTACACTGATAATAAAAACGCGAATTCTTCTCCGGCAGTTTCCATGTGACGGTTCCATCGCCAATTTCCGGCGCCGTGTCGTCCGTCATGTTGACCACCTTGTCATAGGTACCATAATCGGTATATTCGGTCAGTCCATTCGTGGTACAGCCTTTGACCACATTGATCTGAGTTGCCGTTCCATAATAGTCCAGATTGACATACATCGTTTCATCTACCTGAACTCTTGGTGCAGCCGCCCGGACAGGAACTGCCGCACTCGTTACCAGCGTAACCGCTGCCAGCGTCGCCGCCGCTCCTCTTCTAATGATCTTCTTCATGGCTTCCAGCCTCCCTTTTTTCTGTCATCTTCCGTTTCCGGTCTTTTCTTCGTTCTCTCACTTTTCCGAGTAGTCGGAGCTTTCTTCTGTGTTTCTCCCGCGCCTCCGCATCGGAATCTGTTTTCTCTTGAGGACCGCCCGTCTCTGTCATTTCTGTATCTTCCAGCGCTTTCGTTTCAGCTTCGAATTGTTTTCTTTTCGACGTAACTGAATCCACCAGCGGCTTTTTCCCTTTCCACACGGCACCAGCCACGCGTCTTGCCGCCCGTTTCATACGGGCATGGCGGCGTTCGCGCCGTTTTTTGAAAAACAGATGAATCCTCTCAAATTCGTTCTGCATCAGGATATGATCAAACAATACCAGAAATGCCGGCATCAGGGAGCAGACAAAAAGCATACTAATCAGAGCCCCCCGTCCAATCAAATGTCCCAGATCGCCGATCGCCGCGACACTCGATACCTTGTATACAATATATCCGGCACAGGTCAGGATCGAACCGGATGTCAGAATCGCCGGAATACTAAGATTCAGCGCCCCGATCGCCGCTTCCCTCTTATCCATCGTCTTGCGGCATTCCAGATAATTGTTCGTCGTCAGAATCGCATAATCGACGGTCGCGCCCAGCTGGATACAGCTTACGATAATGTAACCAATGAAAATCATCGTGTCTCCGACGATGTACGGTACCGCCATATTGACGAAAATCGCGACCTCAATCGGAATCATGATAAGGAGCGGAATAATCAGTGATTTAAAACTCCACATAACAACCACAAATACGCCGATCAGCGACATCACATTGACACGGCTGTAATCCTTCGTGATCGTCGTCTGGATGTCCTGTGTGGACGGTGTTGTGCCGACCAGATACGAATTTTCCGGATAATATTTCTTCATGATCGCCTGGATCTCATCCGAGCACTGGTACGCCAGCTTGCTCTCGCCCTTACTCTTAACGTAAATAAGGATTCTCGCATAATCTTTTTTATGTAACTGGCTTGTGATACTGTACGGAAGGAAATCTTCCGGTACGCCCTCCGGTAGCTGCCCGGACAAGGACGTTACACTCTTCATGTACGGCAGGTCTTCCAGCTCATCCGTGAACTGTTTTTCCTTGATAAAAGAAGTATCCGGCACGATTGCCATCATCATATTGCTTCGTCCGAATTTTGCTGTGATCAGCTCATCATCCTCATATACCGTCGTTCCCTCGCTGGCGCCGACCGCGTCATTTCCGTAGAGGAAATCGTTCATGCTCTGCGCCGTGTATGCCGGGATCGCCAGCACCGCAATCAGAATCAGCACGATGCGGCGGCTGTTGTAGATACCGTGGCTGAGCTTATCAAACGACGGCAGGAACGAACGATGGGATGTTTTCTCAATCATCGGCGTCATACGCAGAATCATCGCCGGCATGAAAAACACCACTGTCAGAAGACTCAGGACAATACCTTTTGCCAGCACGAGTCCCATATCAAATCCGATATTAAACTTCATAAAACACAGAACGATAAATCCGACGATTGTCGTCAGGCTGCTGGCGAAAATGGAGTTTAATGCCTCATTGATCGCGTTGCTTAACGCGGTCATCTGATCCAGTCCCTTTGCCTTTTCCCTCGCAAACGCGTGGCTTAAGAAAATCGAATAATCCATCGAGCAGGCGAGCTGCAGGACCGCCGACACACTGTTCGTCAAAAAGGATATCCGCCCAATAAACAGGTTCGTTCCTTTGTTCAGGACGATCGCCACGCCCATGACCGTCAGATACAGCACCGGTTCAAACCAGGAGTTCGTCGTCACGGTCAGAATCAGGAAAATAACCACGACCGCCAGCGTCATAATCAGCTTCATCTCGCTCGAAACATTTTCCTGCAGCGATTTATTCTGAACCGCCATGCCGACGTAATGTCCCTTGTCTCCGAGAATATCCTTGATCTCATCGATCGTCTGGGACGTCCTCTTATCCGTGTCGCCGTTTACAAAAACAATATCCATAACCGCCGTATTATCCTTGTAATACTCATCAACACTATTAAAGTTGATAAATGCGTCCGCCGCGTATACGCTGGTCGATGTATCGAGCCACATGACCTGATCGACTCCGTCCAACGCCTCTATTTTATCCTTGTAGGCTTTCGCCTCATAAAGCGAAACATCGTCAATCATGATGCGCCCCGTGCCGGGGTAGCCGAATTTCTCTTCCATCAGGTCCAGTCCCTGTTTGGACTGGACGGTCGACGGCAGGTATTCCGTCAGATCATAGTTGATCTCGACAAACGGCGCCATGAGCGCTGATATCAGCACCAGAACCAGAAAGACAATCTCGATCGCCCTGCTCCGCTCAATGATGAATTTCGGCAGGGAGAAGGCTTCTTTTTCCGTCTGTTTTTCTTCTTTGCGTTTATGTAAAAATTTCAGTTTCATGCCTGCTTGCTCCTGTCATACAATGATTGCGATCCTTACCGCATCAAAATAATCATATAATAATGCTTATCGCCGACCTGCTGATGTGCAACACCCATTTCCTTATAATAAATCACCCGGTCCACGCGCTTTTTCTCGTCGCTGTCGTGATTACGCAGAAGCTTTTCTTCTGCCTGCGTCACATCGTCACAGTTGATAAGGTAAATCTCCGTATGACGTCTCGCAGTGCTTTCCCCGATGGATTTGAGGTAATCATCAAGTGTGCCTTCATCCGGGATCCGGCTGCTTCCATAGCCCTTACTGCGTGCCATCGCCAGACGGTGTTCGGCGATCTGCTGTAATTTTCCATTTAAAATAAAGCTGGCATCTTTATCGTAATCTTTTTTGTCATCGTCATAGTAATCTTCTTCCTCATCCCCGTCAAACGCGTCCGCCTTCAGCTCATTTAAGCTGTCCGCCATCGCCTGGGTATCTGCATCCAGAAATGCCAGCGTGTACGCGCCGCCGCCCGTGTTTTTCTTCTTTTTGGCGTTCGCCAGGCTGCCGTCCGCGTTGATCGTATACTGCGTCTCATCCTTTTTGAAGGTCGTTCCCTCCATCGCGCCGCTGTCTTTCAGGAAATAGTATTTTCCGTCGATATTCTGCCAGCCGGTCGCCATCGCGCCGTCCCCTTGCAGATAATACCAGGTTCCATTTTCCTGCTCCCAGCCCGTTTTCATCAAACCGTCTGCTCCGAGCAGGTACCATTTTCCACCCATCTGCTGCCAGCCCGTCAGGTAAGAACCGTCCATTCCCACCAGATAATACCCATTCTCCACCGGCTGCCAGACACCCGCATCATCCGCAAGCACTGTCTGAGCGGCAGACGCTGAGAAAAGGAGACTTACTCCTGCGATTCCTGCCAGCCGTACTATCTTATGTCCCAGAACCGCTTTCAGCGCCCTTTTTAACCCCGGCGCCGTCCGCTTTTCTTCCTTCTTCATCCACAAATTTCTGTCCTTCATACGCTGTCCTCACTCTTCTTTATGCTTATTGATCGGATCCATCTGTTTCCAGTTCCACCCCCCGTGCCGTTAAAAGTGCCCGGAGCATCGCCGCCAGCTCCTTTTCCGAGATCCGACTGCTGTCAATCAGCATATCATAACTTGCTTTATCCGCCCATGTCTTTTTTGCATAAAAATTATAATAATTTTTCCGTATTTTATCCGCTTGTTTGATCAGGTATTCAGCTTCTTTTTCATCTGTCTCGTAACGCCGCATAATCTCCTTCACGCGCGCCTCCATCGGAGCATATATAAATAGAGAAATAAGCCCTTCTGTCTCCTCCAGGATCTTGTCAGCGCAGCGTCCCACGATGATGCATGGACCTTTCTTCGCATACTCCCGGATCAACTGGGACTGCACGACAAACAAGGTATCATTCATCGGCTTTCCATAACCGGTAAACGGATTGCACTTGGCCGGAACCTTAAAAAGAAAACGGTTCGCCTTCATCTCGTCCGCCTCTTCCAGTTCCTCCATCTTAAATCCGCCGCACACCGCTGCTTCCTCTATCAGATGGCGGTCATAACAGGGAATTCCCAGTTCCTTTGCCAGAGACTGCCCCAGATTATGGCCGCCGCTTCCAAACTCTCTTCCGATTGTAATGACAAAATTTTTCATACCAGATTCCACCTTCGTATCTATTTCCTTTTGCTTTCGCATATGCTGCAGGTTCTCATAGCCGTTCCTTTCCCGATTGTCAACCACTCCTGCCGTCTGTGAAACGTTCCATACAAAAGACTTCTTCGCAGTGAACAGTTACATCTAAAATAGAGCATATACAACTCATGTCTGTTTAATTGACATTTGTTCATTTTTGAACTATAATGCATTATACTAAGTTGTTCGAATGAATACAATAATCATTTTTACGTCAGTTGTATTTTAATCAACATTTCATCACATTATGTTTGTTTTTTGTATCTGGTGTGCCCATTTTTACTTATTTTTAACACTCCCTTCATCCACAGCCTCCGATACACAGTCATACGGCGTTTCCCTGTCTGGAAACGTTCAGAAAGGAAGTCACTATGAAAGAAGAAATACTCGACCGGCGTGTACGAAAGACGAGACGCCAGTTAAAAGAATGCTTAACCCGCCTCCTCAAAGAAAAAAAAATTCAGGATATCACGGTACGCGAACTCGCCGAGATGGCTGACATCAACCGCGGCACCTTTTATCTTCATTATAAAGATGTCTTTGACCTGATGGATCAGATCAAAAATGAGCTGATCGAGGAGGTTGAGTCTGTCCTGACGCACCATCCCGTTCCCGAACTGGTAGCGCGCCCTTCCCTCGCACTCTCAGAACTATTTCCTCTTGTACAGGAAAATGCAGAGATTGTTTCTATCTTAATAGGAGAAAACGGTGATCTGAATTTTGTCAACCGCCTGAAACGCATTGTCAGCGATAAATGTTTAAAAGGCTGGCTGGATCTCAAATGTTCCAGCGATCCGGATACGCTCGCGGCATTTTCCGCCTTTATCGTTTCCGGCTGTGTCGGTACCGTTCAGTACTGGATCGAAAGCGGCATGAAGGAATCCACAGAACAGATGGCAATCTTGACAGAGGACTTTATCTTAAAAGGCATCCGGGTGCTGGAAAATCCGGCTTGACTTTCACAAAATTCCGTGCTTTAATAAAACTGCAATTTTTAAAAATTCAGAAAGGAGAACCACATGGACAGTTGTGACAGCAACGGGCGAAGTCGTCGCGATGGGCAAAATCAAACTATGAATTCCAACCATGCGTACCAGACTGTTGGTCTGCCGCAGGGTCTTTTTGAGTGTGAATCGGGCTGTCTGGCAGCACATTTCCGCCTGCTTTAACAGGCTGGTGATTCAGTGCTGAACGTTTCCCGGCACGATTGGTTTTCATATATATTTGTCCATCGCCCTGGCGCGGGTTTGAAATTGCCATCTGCGGCATTTCATCCTGTTCCCGACTGGCGGTGGATTTTTTTATCCCCGCACTGCTCGCCCTGTACGTCCCAAACGACATTAAATAGAACGACAGAAAGCGAGGGAACCAAATATGAATCAGACTCCAGAAATGGACGAAAAGAAAACAAGCTCCCCGGAAACGGCTCCGATCGCCGCAACCGCAGAGCATAATGCTAATTTTGAAGAAAATATCCGCGCGATCATCCGCAGCGGAAAACCGGCAAGCGTGATCCGGGATGACCTCGACAATTACCATGCAAACGATATTGCCGAGGTTCTGGAAACACTGGACACTGCGACCCGGAAACGCCTCTACAATATTCTCTCTCTGGAAATGACGGCAGAGATTTTCACCTATCTCGATGAACCGGCGCCTTATCTGCATGAGCTGGGACTTGACCGGGCGGCAGCCGTTCTGGCAGAGATGGATGCCGATGAGGCGGTCGATATCCTCGAAAATTTAGATCCAGAGGAAAAAGAAGCCCTGATCGCGCGCATGGATCAGGAATCTAAGGATGATATCCACCTGATCTTTTCCTACGATGAGGAACAGATCGGTAGCCGGATGACGACCAACTACATCGTCATTCCCAATAACTGTACGATCAAGCAGGCAATGCGCCATCTGATCTCCCAGGCGGAGGACAACGACAACATCGACACCATCTACGTCGAAGACGAAAATGGACGCTATTTCGGTGCGATCGAGTTGAAAGATTTAATCACTGCCCGTGAGTACATGAAGCTGGAGGACATTATCAGTACCTCCTATCCGTATGTGTACGCGGATGAGAGATCTTCGGATTGTATGGAAGAGCTGATCGATTACAGCGAGGATTCTATCCCAGTACTCGATCGGAACCATAAGATCATCGGTGCCATCACTTACGAGGACATCGCCGAGGCGATCGACGACGAGATGGGTGATGACTACGCAAAGCTGGCAGGTCTTACTTCCGAAGAGGATCTGCACGAACCACTGTTGCAGAGTTTAAAAAAACGTCTCCCGTGGCTGGTGCTGCTGCTCTTCCTCGGCATGGGGGTTTCCTCAGTAGTCGGCATTTTCGAGCCGATCGTTGACCGTATCGCACTTCTTATCTGCTTTCAGTCGATGATCCTCGACATGGCAGGCAATGTCGGCACCCAGTCGCTGGCTGTCACCATCCGTGTCCTGATGGATGAGGACATCTCCGCGATGCAGAAGCTGGGATTTATATTCAAGGAAATGCGAATCGGATTTTTAAATGGACTGCTGCTCGGCTCGGCTTCATTCGTCGTGATCGGCATTTTCGTTCATATTATGAAGCAGAAGAGTCTTTTCTTCTCTTTTGCACTTTCCGGCTGTGTCGGCATCTCTCTTCTGACCGCGATGGTGATCTCCAGCCTGGTCGGCGTACTGGTGCCGATGCTGTTTCACAAGCTGAAGGTTGACCCGGCAGTCGCGTCTGGTCCGCTTATCACGACGGTGAATGATCTGGTAGCGGTTGTGACTTATTATGGACTGGCGGAGATTTTGCTGGTGGATGTGTTGCATTTGGTGTAGAAACCGTTTTTCAATATAGAGATTTGTCAGCGTTCTTCCTTTTTAGCAACTTCGCCCTGTTTTTTATAAATGGAGTTTGCATCGACTCCCCCACGCACGCTGGAAAGTGGATAGATGTTGGTGCCGCGTCCGATGATGCTGCCTGGGTTTAGGATAGAGCCGCAGCCTACTTCTACGTTGTCACCGAGCATGGCGCCGATTTTTTTGCGTCCGGTTTTGATCTTGCCGTCTTCGGCGTGGATTTCCACCAGAAGTTTATCGGATTTTACGTTGGAGGTGATGGAACCGGCACCCATATGGGATTTATAGCCTAAGATGGAGTCTCCAACGTAATTATAATGCGGTACCTGTACTTTATCGAACAGGATGACGTTTTTAAGCTCGGTAGAGTTTCCGACTACTGCACCTTCTCCGATCAGGGCGCTGCCGCGGATGAATGCACAGTGGCGCACCTCGGCGTCTTTGCCGACAATGACCGGTCCGTGCAGATAGGCGCTGTCAAATACCTTCGCTGTCTTGTGAACCCAGATGTTTTCACCACGTTTCTCATATTCTGCTGGATCCAGGCTATTTCCCAATTCGATGATAAAATCACTGAGACCTGCCAGCGCCTCCCACGGGTAGGTAAACTGTTTCAGATAATCTGAAGCCAGCGTATGGGTTAAATCATATAATTCTGTGATTTTCATTTCTTCTTTTTTCATGATCATTGCCTTTCTTGAAATTCAATTTCTTCTCTTTCCCTGCATTCTGGTAGAACACAGCAACCGCATCAAATGCCGGCCGCAGCCCATACGTATTTCCCATATGAACCGCATTGTAGGTGCGTCCGATAACGAAGCGCTCTAATTTCTGCATATATTCATCCGGTGTGATGCTGCCCTCTGCCACATAGGTCAGACCTTTTTCCCAGCTTGCCGTCAGCTCCGGGTTGAGAAGCTGCTTCATGGAGGTGTGTACGACCTCATAAATCAGTTCTCCCAGATAGGTCGGCGTGATGACCTGCGTTTTTTCGTTGAGCGCCATGTATTTGATGTTGAACAACTTTTTCAGGATCTCCGCACGGGTTGCACTCGTTCCGATGCCGCTGCCCTTGATCTGGGCGCGCAGCTCTTCGTCTTCGATAAGCTGACCGGCATTTTCCATCGCCAGAATCATCGAACCGGAGGAATAACGCTTCGGCGGAGATGTCTCGCCCTCTTTGATCTGCAAATCATCCAGTGACACTTTCATCCCCTTTTTGAGCTGTTCCAGCATCTGGATAAACTCTGGGTGGGACGCGTCAATTACCTTTGGCTGGCTGCTGTCTGTTCCATCTGCTTCTCTTGCCGGATTTTCCGCATCATTTCCATCTATACCCGGTTCAAGGCGGTTCGTTCTGCCGACACTTTCCCCGGCAGTGTCCTTTTTCTTTTTCGGAATTTCCGCCACCTTGAGATATCCCGCTTCTTTCAATACCTTGAAACCGGCAAAGAAATGTTCACCTTTTACCTCAATCTCAACCGCATATTTCTGGTAAACCGCCGCCGGATAAAAGATGCTTAAGAAACGGCGCACAATCACCTGGTAAATCTTGCGGTTCAACTCCGGGAGACTTCGCAGCGCGCCGAGTCCCTGTCCGGTCGGTATGATTGCGTAGTGATCGGTAATCTGCTTATCATTGACATAACGCGTTTTTGCTATGTTCTTCCACAGCCCTGCCTGCATCGCCTCCGATGCAAATGCCGCCAGCGGCTCATAATGCGTCAGACCGCCGATATTTTTGCTGATCTCCTTCGCCACCGCCGTTGAAAGCACACGCGCGTCCGTTCGCGGATAGGTAACCAGCTTTCGCTCGTACAGCTCCTGCACCACTTTCAGGGTCTGATCCGGGCTGATTTTAAACATTTTAGAACAATCATTCTGGAGCTCCGCCAGGTTATAGAGAAGAGGTGGATTTTTGGTTTCCTTTTTCTTTTCCACTTTTAAAATGGTTCCCTGCGAAGTATTATATACGCCCATTAAACCCGCGTCCGCTTTTTCTGCGTCGCTGACTTCTGACTGCATGACTCCCGAATTTTCGCTTCCATTCTCGCGTTCCCACAGCCATGCAATCAGCGCCTCCGCGTCCTTTCGCTCCTTAAAACCATTTTCCTTATACAGACACGGCGTTCCATAGTAACGGCTTCCTTCCACCGCCCGCCATTCGCCGTCAATCGAGATACCTGCCGGTCCAAATGTACCGATCACGCGGTAAAATGGCGTTTTGACAAATTCCCGTATTTCCCGCTCCCGGCGGACTACCATGCCGAGGACACAGGTCATGACGCGTCCGACTGAGATCACGGTCCGGTCAGAACTTCGCATATAGTTAGAAACAGATGGTCCATATTTCAACGTCAGTGCGCGGGAAAAGTTAATTCCCATCAGATAATCTTCTTTTGCCCGCAGATATGCCGAATCCGCCAGATGATCGTATTCGGACAGATCCTTCGCTTCGCGGATGCCGCGCAGAATCTCTTCCTCCGTCTGTGAATCGATCCAGACGCGCTTCTGTTTCTTGCCCTGCACGCCAGCCATCTGCGCGACGAGGCGGTAGATATATTCTCCCTCCCGTCCCGAGTCGGTACAGACGTAGATTGTATCTACATCCGCCCGGTTTAAGAGACCGCTCACGATTCCAAACTGTTTCTTCACGCTGTCGATAACCTGATATTTCCATTCTTTCGGGAGAAATGGAAGTGTCTCCAGACTCCAGCGCTTATATTTCATATCATATACTTCCGGATAGCTCATCGTGACCAGATGTCCAACACACCAGGTCACAACCGCATTTTCCGATTCAATATAGCCATCCGCCGAGCGCCCATTTACCTTGAGTGCATTTGCGAACTCACGCGCCACGCTCGGTTTCTCGGCTATAAATAACGATTTTGCCACGTTATCCTGCTCCTATCTTACTAATTTCGTTACTGTTCACGCATACGTGCCCAGTAACCTAATTTCCTCTAATTACTTTTCCGCTTCGGCGTCCACTCCGCCAGAATCGCCGCCGCAAACATCAGCGCACAGCCAATTAGCATCCGCACCGTCAGCTCCTCATGCAGCAGCCAGACAGAGAACAGGAGTCCAAACACCGATTCAAACGACAGTAGAATCGAGGATGTGCTGGCGCTCAGATATTTCTGCCCCACTGTCTGAAGCAGAAAACAGAGCATGCTGGATGCGAGCCCCAGATACAGCATCGAAACTGCCACTCCCGGCAGTGTAAATACTTCCGGATGGAACGCTCCTTCCGTGAGAAGCCCCAGCACCCACGAACACGCCGCCGCTGTTCCCATCTGCATGACCGTCAGGCGAATCGGAGTGCAGTATGCCGTGAAGCGATCCAGAAAAATCATATGAACCGCAAAGCAGATGCCGCACACCAGCGTCAGGAAATCACCAAAATTGACCGACAGATCGCCTTTCAGCGATAAAAGCGCCAATCCCACAACAGCAAATCCCGCTGCGATCAGGTTATTTGCCTTCGGGCGCACATGATTAACCGCCCATGCCAGAAACGGCACGATCACCACATACAACGTCGTAATAAACGCATTTTTACTCGCGGTCGTGTATTTCAGCCCATACGTCTGAAAATAATAACTAATAAATAGAAACAATCCCGCCAGTGCGCCACATTTAAACTCCTGCATCGACATTCCCCGGATCTGTTTCCAGAAAAGAGCCGCCATCCCAAGCGCCGCGATCGTAAACCGGTACGCCAAGAGGTATGTAGGTGTGATCGAGTCCATCGAATTTTTCATCACAACGAAGGCGCTGCCCCAGATAATTGTTACAAATAAAAGGCTGGCAGATGCCAGCACTTTTACTCCCTTGTTGTTTGTCTCACTCATGTCAATCTCTATCCTATGTCAAAATGATCACAAATCAAATACAAATTTAAACCGTCATAAATTTATAACTGGTCGTTGTATCGTATTTCTCGCCCTTTTTCACGATCGGGGATGCAAATCCCGGCATGTTGACTGCGTTCGGGTAATACTGCGTCTCAAAGCAGTATCCCTGGCGTCTCGCATACTTCACGCCGCCCTTACCCGGAACCTGTCCGTCCAGGAAATTGCCCGTGTAGAACTGAACTCCCGGCAGATCGGTGTATACCTCCATCTTGCGCCCGCTCTCCTCGTCGATCGCAACCGCCGCCAGACTGAATACGCCTGACTCATGGTTGAGAATCCAGTTATGATCGTAGCCGCCGCCCAGTTTTAACTGATCGTAATCCGCTTCAATATCACGTCCGATCGGCTTGAAATCCGAGAAATCCATCGGAGTCCCCATTACCTTGCGGATCTCACCGGTCGGGATCAGCACCTTGTCTACCGCCGTGATCGCATCACTGTCAATGTAAACCATCTGTGAAAGCGCCGGACCACTCTCATGGCCTGCCAGATTGAAATACGCGTGGTTTGTCATATTAAAAATGGTATCCTGATCGCAGGTCCCCTCGTAATGAATCTTTACTTCATTTTCATCTGTCAGCGTGTAGGTCACACGGATCGAGGCATTTCCCGGATATCCCTGATCGCCGTCCGGGCTTTCCAGTGTAAACGAAACCTGATTAACGCCCGTCTCATATTCTGCCACCCAGATACGGTTCCGGTAAAAATCCATACCGCTGTGCAGGTTGTTCGGACCATCATTCGCCGTCAATTCGTATTTTTTATCATTTAACGTAAACACCGCACCGCCAATCCGGTTTGCATTTCGTCCAACAGCCTCGCCCAGATGCCCATCGCTTACCAGGCAGTCTGCTACTGTTTCATGTCCCAGCAGGACATCCGCCATCTCTCCGTTCCGATCCGGCACCAGCATCGTGGACCAGATTGCACCCAGATCTAAAAAGGATGCAGAAACTCCATTCTGATTCGTCAATGTATAACGGCTGACCTCTCTGCCATCTTCCATTGTTCCAAAGATTGTCTTCTCAACCATGCCAAATCCCCCTTAATTTTTAGAATCCAAAAAATATTTTTCGCATTTTTTATGCTTACTTATGTCAGAATAAATCTATTTAACTTTTCAAGTCGAACGTCCGTGAGACTTGGCGCGTGATTCTGGTCAGCGAAGCTGACATATTCCTATCAGAATCACTGTGCATCCTCGCGGAGCGTTTATCTCAGTCCGAGACAAGGCTTCCACTGAGACAAATTTGCTATTACTTACCACCTGAAGAGGTTGGAGTCTTTTCGACTGAGATAAATAGCTGATTTATTAAGTATACAATACTTTTCCCCTCATGCACACCCATTTTTTCCAAATCCCATTATAAAAATTTAAAGATTCGTTACTGTTCACACATGTGTGCCCAGTAACAGGCTTTTGCCGATGCTTCACATTCAAAATCGGCAAAAGCTGCAGCCAGAACTGTATCTTACGGAATTTTCAGTTCAGAAAATTCCCACCTGTGAACAATTACCAAGATTCCATTTCAGATAAAAAAGAAGGTTCCTTGACGCATCACGCGGAGCATTTTTTGTGTCTTAGGACGAAGTTTCCTATGACACAAACAAAAACTGCCGTTCCGGACAGAGTCAGCCATCGTTTTTTAAACAGCCTCTCCGCCACTGGGCGGCAGTTCTTACTTTTATCAGTTTTAATTTTCTATTTCACGGATTCTCTGAACAGATTTCTTTATTTCGCCTGGATATATCCCTGTGCGGTCAGAAGCTCTGCACACAGTACCGCACCGCCGGCTGCGCCGCGCAGTGTGTTGTGGGAGAGACCTACAAACTTCCAATCGTAAACTTTGTCTTCTCTCAGACGGCCAACAGATACGCCCATGCCCTTCTCATAGTTGACATCCAGCTGTACCTGCGGACGATTATCCTCCTCCAGATACTGAATGAACTGCTTCGGTGCGCTCGGAAGCTCCAGTTCCTGCGGAAGTCCTTTGAAATTAACCAGCTTCTCGATCAGCTGCTCTTTGGTTGGTTTCTTTCTGAACTTTACAAATACGGCTGCTGTATGTCCGTCCAGAACCGGTACACGGATGCACTGGCAGGTGATCACTGGCTCGGATGCCTTCACGATCTCGCCGTCCTTGATCTCTCCCCAGAGACGAAGCGGCTCCTGCTCGCTCTTCTCCTCCTCACCGCCGATGTACGGGATGATGTTGCCTTCCATCTCCGGCCAGTCTTTGAACGTCTTGCCAGCTCCGGAGATTGCCTGATACGTCGTAGCTACAACCTCATATGGCTCAAATTCCTTCCATGCAGTCAGAACCGGTGCATAGCTCTGGATGGAACAGTTCGGTTTTACCGCTACGAAGCCTCTCTTGG
>ERZ1106963.3277-NODE-3277-length-14026-cov-3.820414_pt1 | contig 14026 bp, 9 predicted proteins | sample MGYA00403681_ERZ1106963 | MGnify/ENA primary metagenome ERZ1106963 (study PRJEB35170, sample SAMEA104062407) | human gut metagenome | biome: human gut; feature: human-associated habitat; material: faeces | place: Denmark | collected 2012-05-03 ...
AGGGCTTATAGTGGACATCCGAGCGGATCTTGGAGAACAGCTTGCGGTCGATGTTGGCCTTTTTATAGCACTGGGCGTCGGTCATGCCCCGCTCGTCGATCTTGCGCAGCAGCATCTGGGAAAAGCTCTCGTCCAGCTGGCCCAGAGCTTCATCCAGACTCATGGGCGCCGCTGCTACACCCTCCCACAGTTCCGCTTCCTCATCCGCACGCAAAAAGGCCGTGGCCCGGCGGCACTGCTCCTCCCGGCTGTCGGTGTGCTCCTCCACGTAGCGGTCGTCGATGTAGGCGGCGATGTCCGCGAAGAGCTTGTTGCCGATCTGGTACGCCGCGCGGTCGAAAATGACGATGTACACCGTCATGTCGTTCTCTGCGAGGAATTCGCTGATGGTGTCCACTGCCACCCGGAGTGCCTGAGCCTTGGGGTAGCCGAAAACTCCGGAGGAGATCAGTGGAAATGCCACCGTCTCACAGCTGTGCTCCTTCGCCAGCGCAAGGCTCGTCCGGTAGCAGGAGGCGAGCTGCTCCCGCTCACCGCACTTACCGCCGTTCCACACAGGGCCGACGGTGTGGATAATGTAGCGGCATGGCAGGCGGTAAGCGCCGGTGATCTTGGCCTCGCCGGTTCGGCAGCCGCCCAGCGTCCGGCACTCTTGGAGCAGCTCTGGCCCCGCCGCACGGTGGATGCAGCCATCCACACCGCCTCCACCCAGCAGAGACTCATTCGCCGCGTTGACGATAGCGTCCACGCTCATTTTCGTGATATCGTTTCGAACGATAATAAGGGGCATGATACTCACCTCTGCGCAATCATTATTTAAATTCATTGTAGCAAAACAAAACCGGTTTTACAATGGGTAAATCATTTCAAATAATCTTCTCTAAGAGCTTGGGACTATCCCAAAATACAAAACAGGGCGTTTCGGCGGTCAGCAGGAACGCTCTGTTTTTTCGGTGTGAGTACTCACCGGATTTGACTGCTGCTCTGCAAGCAAATCCCGGTCAACCCACGCTGTTTTTTCGCAAGTGCAGCTGTGCTTACTCTTCTTCTAAGAATTGCATGGAAAAGATTGACCGTCTGTTCAAACGGCTCTATGAGGACAACATCTCCGGCAAAATCAATGATAGCCGATTTGAAAAGCTGTCTGTCGATTATGAAAACGAGCAGGCAGAACTGCCGGAGAGCATCATTGCCGAAATGCTCACTCATGCATCAAAAAGCAGAACAGCTTGACTTCCGCCACGCTGTTCTCTCTAAAGCTATAAACCTGTCTTATGCACCGCTACCCGCACGCAGTCTTTTTCTGCGCCAGGGGGTGCTTTTATTCCTGGGGAAACTCAGTCGAGGTTCTTTTTCTTGAGCATATACCACGCGAAGAAGCAGCCGACCACGGTGATCGCGAGCGGCATCCACCAGACCCAGTCGCCCGGTATCCGTCCCTCTCCGATGTTCATGCCGAAAAAGCCGAACACGATATTCGGAATGGTCATGATGATGGTCAGGATGGTGAGGACCTTCATGATGATGTTGAGGTTGTTCGAAACGACCGATGCATAGGCATCCATCGTGCCTGCCATGATGTTCGAGTAAATGCTCGCCATCTCGATCGCCTGACGCACCTCGATCAGCGCGTCCTCCAGAATGTCGCGGTCATCCTCGTACAGCTTGAGCACGCGGCCGCGGAGCACCTTCTCCATCGTGACCTCGTTGCCCTTGAGCGAGGAGGAGAAGTAAACGAGCGATTTGCTCAGGCCGAGCAGCTGAATCAACTCCTCGTTCTTGAGCGAGTCGTACAGGCGCTTCTCGATGCGCGTGAAGTCGCGCTCGATCATGCGCAGATTTTTCAGGAAGCGGCCTGCGATGCGCAACAGGATCTGGAACACAAAGCGCGTGCGCAGCGCAGTATGAACGCCCTTGACCGCGCCCTCCGCGATCGAGCGGAGGATGATGCTGTCCTCGAGGCAGACCGTGATGACCGCGCTCTTGGCCACGACGATGCCCATAGGAATGGTGCTGAACAGCTGACCGCCGTCCTCGACCGAGCTTTTCTCGACCATCGGGATGTCGACGATCATGAGCAGCTGCTCGTCCTCCATGTCGACACGCGAGCTTTCCTCCGGGTCGAGCGCCGCACGGACGAACTCCTCCTCGACCTCGGCCGCCTGCGCGATCTGCGCCAGCTCGTCCGAGGATGGATGCACCATATTTACCCAGCAGCCCTCAGAGAATTCGTTTATCTCCGTGATCCTGCCGTCGATCGTCTTGAAAAATTCAACCATATAATAAAACCGCCTTTCTTCGGCGGTCTTATCGGAAAGCGCCGCCGCGAGTTAGATTGTTCTCCCTACTTCCAGGGTCCGTACTCACAGCGATCACTCTCCTTTCTCTCTCAGGTTTACAGGAATTCAGCCATCTCTCATTTTACAGAGATTTAACCTGTATCATCAGACCAAAACAGCCCCGAGGGGCTGTTTTGAATCCATTCAGTTTTTAGCGGTGGTCCTTGTCGAAGATGCGCATCAGAACATCGAAGGCTGCATCGTCCGAGCCGACGTCGCTCGAGGACTGCGGCTTTGCTGCCGGCTTCTGCTCAGCCTCAGCGGAAGCATTCGAGAACAGGCCGGAGCCGGTCTGTGCCGGAGCCGCCTTGCGCTGAAGGCCGGCGCCGTCCATGTCCATCTTTGCGGAGTTCGGGATGTTGTCGAAGCCGGTCGCGATAACGACGACGCGGATCTCGTCATCCATGGTGTCATCGATGAACGCACCGAAGATGATGTGTGCATCCGGATGAGCCGCCTGCTGAACCATGGTAGCTGCGGTCTCGACCTCGTCCAGACCGATGTCGTCCGAGCCGATGACGGAAACGATCACGCCGTGCGCCATGTCGATCGAGGTCTCGAGCAGCGGGCTGGAGATCGCCATGCGTGCAGCCTCAGCTGCCTTGTCTTTCCCAGCAGCGCGGCCGGTGCCGATGTGCGCGTAGCCTGCGTCCTTCATGACCGAGGTAACGTCCGCGAAGTCCAGGTTGATGAAGCCCGGAACGGTGATCAGCTCGGAGATGTTGGCTACTGCCTGACGCAGAACGCCGTCTGCAATCTCGAAGGCGTTCTTGAAGGTGATCTTCTGCTCGGAGACGTACTTCAGACGCTCGTTCGGAATGATAACGAGAGAGTCAACGTTCTTGTTGAGCTCGTCGATGCCGGCCAGAGCCTGCTCGAGGCGCTTCTTGCCCTCGAATGCGAACGGACGAGTAACAACGCCGACGGTCAGGATGCCCATCTCGCGGGCGATCTGTGCAACGACCGGAGCTGCGCCGGTGCCGGTGCCGCCGCCCATGCCGGCGGTGATGAATACCATGTTGGTGCCTGCGAGCGCTGCTGCGATCTGCTCCTTGCTCTCCTCGGCAGCCTTGCGGCCGATCTCCGGGTTCGCGCCTGCGCCCTGACCCTTGGTCAGCTTCTCGCCGATCTGGATCTTGGTGCCGGCCTGAGAGAAGTTCAGCGCCTGCATATCCGTGTTTACCGAAATAAATTCAACGCCCTGCACGCCGCTCTCGACCATGCGGTTTACCGCATTGCCGCCGCCGCCGCCGACGCCGATGACTTTGATACTAACTACATTATCCAAGCCCTGTTCAAACTCAAAACCCATTGTTGACATCCTCCGTTTTATAGTTAAAGATCGTACAGATAATTTTTAACGTGCCTTTGACGGACAGCCCCTGCCGCTCCGCGCGGACAGTCTGCCCCTATTGTTATAATTCTACCTCTATTTTCCCGATTTTGCAACAGAAAATAGCGAACCTGTGAAAAAAAACTTGCGGTTTTCCGTCCCTCGCCGCCTTTCGCGGCGGACAAGGGCGGTTTGCACACATTTTTGCGCGCTGGCGGACTTTTTTTGCACAAATACGTTATTCGCTGTAATCCGACTCGTCGGAATAGTCCGAGTCGTCGTACGAATCGTCATAGCTGTCATCGTAGCTGCTGTCATCGTAGTACGTCGTATCGTCCGACGAGGTATCCGTGCTGTCCGAGGTGTCGGCGCTGTCCGTGGTATCGCTGCTGTCCGTGGTCGAGCTGTCCGTCGAGGTCTGCGCATTGTTCTTCTGAGAATCGGTCAGCCCGTTTTCGCCGTCCGGGTTCTGTGCGATGGTGTTCATCGCATCCGCCGCACCCGAAACGCTGCCCGAACGCGCGACCTCCTCGGCCGTCTCGGGCACAAAGTGCATCCTGCCCTCATCGTCCCAGTACAGCCTGCCGATGTCCGAAGGAGAAAGCCGCTCGGACATGACCGTCTGCGCGAAGCGGATGCGGTAGGACAGGTCGCTGTCCACCGCGCCGATGCGCAGGTCAAAGCGTCCGCCGCAGCCGATGCGCACATCGGTCAGCTCCTGCAAATTGATGAACTGAAGATCGTCGGCCATCTGCTGCTCACCGAGCGCCTGCATGATCTCGAGATAGGCGCTCACCGCCGCATCGGTCTGCGGCGCGATCTCCTTGCCGGTCTGCATCTGTGCGCCCTCGAGGCCGGTCACGACCGCAAGGCCGCCGTCCGAGGTGCTCTGCTCGAGGATCTTGCCCGTGCTGCTGATGTAGTAGTACGAGCCGTCCTCCGCCTTGACCGCCGCCGCCGCGCGGCACTCAGTCACGGTCAGCACGAGCGCGTCAGGCAGATGCCTGCGGATACGAACAGAGTCGAGATAGGGCAGCTTTTCGAGAAGATGCTCCTGCATCTTCATCTTGTTCCAGAGATAGAGATTGTCGCCCTTGCTGATGTCGAGCGCGTTCGTGATCTCCTCGGCGGAGTATTTTTCCGCGCCCTCGACCGAGATCGTGTTCACCTTGAAAAAGATGGTCATCATCACGATCGCCGCCGCCGTCAGCAGCAGGAGCAGCACCGCACGGCTCAAGGCGTGCAGTGCGCGTCTGAATTTTCTGCGCGGAGGCGCCGGCGCTTTTCTGTTCTCATTCATGCGTGTTCCGCCTTACTTGCCGTGGTTTTCGATCGCCCGGAGAATCTCACGGTAGATCTTTTCGCTCGCGTCGTGCGCCGCCAGCACGGTCGCGTTCTCGCCCATCGCGTGCAGCCGCAGCGGGTCGGACAGCATATCGCCGATCTCGTCATACAGCTTCTGCGGTGTGGCGTCCTTCTCGAGCAGCCTGCCGACTCGAGCGCGCGCGCGTTCTTCTCCTGATGGTTCTCCGCGACGAAGGGGGACGGCACGAGCAGCGCCGGACGGCCGAGCATGCACAGCTCGCCGAGCGTCGCCGCACCTGCGCGGCACACGATAAGGTCGGCCGCCGCCATGCGGTCCGCCATGTCGTAGATGTATTCGGTGTACTGGATATTCGGGTGGTTCTCGAAGTCCGCGCCCTGCTCGCGCGCCATTTTCGGCAGCCAGTCGCGCGCCGCCGCGCCGGTGGCGTGGACATGGTGGTAGGAAACGCCGTTTTTGCACTCGAGCGCGAGGGTCCCGGCCATGTGCTCATTCATGTACTTCGCGCCCATCGAGCCCCAGAACGAGACGACAAGCTGGTCGTTCTCGCCGAGACCGAACTTCGCGCGCGCCTTTTCCCGGCTTGCCGCGAGGATCTCACCGCGCACCGGCGCGCCGGTCAGGATGATCTTTTCGTCGCCGCCGAGCAGCTTTTTCGCCTGCTCGAAGCAGACGAGCACGCGGTCCGCCTTTTTCGCGAGCATCTGCGTGACCTTGCCGGGCAGAGCGTTGACCTCGAGCAGGACGGTCGGGATGCCGAGCTCCTGCGCGGCCTTGACGACCGCGAAGGACGCATAGCCGCCGCAGCCGATGACGCAGTCCGGACGCGCCGCCTTCAGCAGCTTTTTCGCCTTCGCGACCGCAGAGACCGCGAGCTTTGCGGCCTTGATGTTGTGCAGGATGCCCTTCGGGCTCATCGAGCGCGACAGGCCGATGATCTCGATGGCGTCGAGCGGATAGCCCTCGCGCGGAACGAGCTTGTTCTCGATGCCGCGGGCCGAGCCGGCGAAGCGGATGACCGTCTCCGGCTGGCGCTTTTCAAAATATCGTGCGATAGCGAGGCCGGGCGTGACATGACCGCCCGTTCCGCCTCCGGTAATATAAAGTCTCATCGTAAATTTTCCCCCTCTCGCCTGCGCGGCAGGCGAAATTTATTCTGAATATAAAACTGAATGTGCGGAATGCTTTGAACGGCAGACAGCGCGTTTCTGTCTCCCCTTCACAGCCCTCCGCGCGGCGGAACGGATGTCTCTCCCTCCGCCGCAGCGGTCTGTAACTGCTTTTGCTATTCTGTTCGCGCCTCTATGCGCATATACCGCGAGACATTGAGCAGGATGCCCATTTCCGCGAGCTGGAGCATAAGCGCAGTGCCGCCGTAGCTGAAGAACGGCAGGGACGCGCCGGTGACGGGCATAAGGCCCGTGACGACGAACAGGTTCATGATGGTCTGGATGGCGAGCTTCGCGGTAATGCCGGTCGCGAGCAGCATGCCCATGCGGTCGGGCGAGGAGCGCGCGATGCGCAGGCCGCGCCAGATCAGATAGGCGAAGACCGCGATGACGGCGAGCGCACCGATGAGGCCCATCTCCTCGCACCAGGTCGCGAAGATGAAGTCGTTGTGCGGCTCGGGAAGGTACAGCTGCTTCTGCATGCCGTTGCCGAGGCCGCGGCCGAACAGTCCGCCCGAGCCGATGGCGATCTGACCCATGGCGGCCTGAAAGCCGGTGTCGCGCATATCCGAGAACGGGTCGAGCCAGATATTCACGCGGTTGCGTACATGCTCGAACGTCAGATACGAGGCGAACGCGCCGAGAGCGGCGAGGATGCCTGCCGGGATGAGGAACCAGATGCGCAGACCGGCGGCGATCAGCATGATGAGACCGATGCCGCAGGTGATGATGATCGCGGAGTTATGCGGCTCCTTCGCGAGCAGGAAAACATAGACCGCGAGCAGCGCACCGTATGGGTAGAGCAGCTTTTTCCAGTGCTGCACGTCGCGGTACTTCGTGGACGCCCACGCCGCGAAGCAGATGATGACCGCGTCCTTCGCGAGCTCGGACGGCTGAAAGCCGAACAGCCAGCGCGTCGCGCCCTTGGTCGCCGTGCCGACGCCCGGAATGAGCACCAGGATCAGCAGGAAAACGCTGACCGCGATCGCCGGGATGGTCAGATATTTATAGTCGTGATAGTCCCACTTGCTCAGCAGGAACATGGCAATAAGGCCGCCCGCCGCCCATCTGAGCTGTCTTGCGATGAAGTAGGTCGCGCTGCCCTGCGTGTACAGCGCGTTCGAGTAGCTCGCGGAGAACAGCGCGATCAGGCCGACGAGCAGCAGCAGCAGCGTTGCGCACATGGTCGGCATATCGATCGTGTGCGGCTTTCGCGCGCGTCGCTGCGGCTTTGCCGGACGCTTCGCGGACGCCGGGCGGTAGGACTGCCGCGGCATCGGCTGGCGCGAGGGACGCGGCGCCGGATAGGCTGCGCCGCCCGGTGCGGGCCGTCCCGCTCTCCGGCGGCTGCCCGAGCCGCGCGGCTGTCTTGTTGACGATGTCATTGTGCCACCTCCGAGGGGGATGCGTTACGGCAGCGCGACAAAATACGCCGCGAGGCACAGCACGATCGTGACCGCAGTAAACGTGAGCACGATGCGCTTTTCGCCCCAGCCGCACATTTCAAAGTGATGATGGATAGGCGCCATCTTGAACAGGCGCTTGCCGTGCGTTGCCTTGAAGTAAGTGACCTGCAGGATGACCGACAGGGTCTCGATGATGTAGATGAGACCGACGAGCAGCAGGATGAGCGGCATATCGCACGCGAAGGCCATGCCTGCGACCGCGCCGCCGAGGAACAGCGAGCCGGTGTCACCCATGAACACCTTTGCAGGGTTAAAGTTATAGATCAGAAAGCCGAGCAGGCCGCCTGCCAGCGCGCCGGCGAAGATGGTCACGCCGGTGTTGCCGATGCGCGCGCCGACCGCCGCGAAGAATACCGCGACCGGCACCGTGACGCTCGCGGCGAGGCCGTCGATGCCGTCGGTGAGATTGACTGCATTATCCGCGCCGACGATGACGAAGGCCGCGAAGATGATGTAGACCGGCCACGGCAGATCGATCGAGATGCCGGTGAACGGGATCATGAGCGACGGCAGGCCGTCCGACTCGAGGAACAGCACGAGGATGAACACCGCCGCGACCAGGATCTGAAGCACGAGCTTCTGTCTGGGCGTCAGGCCTGCGTTCTCCTTCTTCTTGATCTTTGCGTAGTCGTCCACCAGACCGACCGCGCCGTAGGCCACCGACAGGCCGAGGATGGCCAGCGCGTGAACCGACAGCGTGCCGGTAATGAGGCCGCCGAGGATGACGGCGAGCGCGATGCCGATGATGAACATGAAACCGCCCATCGTCGGGATGTTCTGTTTGTTCATATGCCACTTCGGGCCGATCTCAAGAATTTTCTGACCGAATTTCATCTTGCGCAGATAGCGGATGACCGACGGGCCGATGGCGGCCGTGATCACAAACGCGATCGCGCAGCAGATAAGTGCCTGCTTCATTTATTCAACTTCCTCCCCTAAAAACAGTGCGAGTGCGCGCTCCATGCGCATGCCGCGGCTGCCCTTGAACAGCAGCGCGTCGCCCGGCTTTGCGTCCGCACGCAGCTTTTCGACCAGCTCATTCTGGTCGGTGAAGGCGTGGACCGCTGTCATCCCCTTTTCCTCCGCGCCGCGCGCAATGGCGTCCGCCGAAGGGCCGTAGGCGTAGAGCACATCCGCGTGCTCCGCGGCGGCTCTGCCTGCACGGCGGTGCCCCTCCTCGGTATAGTCTCCGAGCTCGAGCATCGAGCCGAGCACCGCGATGCGGCGGCCGGTATCGCCCATCGTGCCGAGCACGCCGAGCGTGGCCTCCATCGCGTCCGGGCTTGCGTTGTAGCAGTCGGCGTAGATGCGGAAGCCGTTCTGCTCATAGATGTTCTGGCGCATGCCGCTCGCGGTGTAGGACACGAGACCCGTTCGGATGTTCTCGACCGTCTCGCCCATCAGCAGACCGACGGACGCCGCCGCGAGAGCGTTCAGCACATTGTGCGCGCCCGGGATGGACAGCTTTGCGGTGAAGCTGCCGCCGACCGGCAGCTTCTCCGACGGCAGACCGTTGTTTATGACGGTAAAGCTGCCGTCCTGATGCAGGTGCGCGACGAGGTCGCACGCCTGGTTCTCCATGCCGTAGGTATAGACCGTGCAGCCGAGGCTGTCACGCTTGTCCCAGAGCAGCGGCTCGTCGCCGCACAGAACGGCAGCGCCGCCCTGCCGCAGACCCTCGAGGATCTCGAGCTTGGCCCTGCAGATGCCCTCGCGCGAGCCGAGGAACTCGATGTGCGAGGTGCCGATGTTGGTGATGACGGCATAATCCGGCTGCGCACTCGCCGTCATGCGCGACAGCTCGCCGAAGTGGTTCATGCCCATCTCCGCGACCATGACCTCGGTGTCCTTCGTCATGCGCATGAGCGTCAGCGGCAGGCCGATCTCGTTGTTGAGATTGCCCTCGGTCTTTTCCGCGCGGAACTGCTGCGCGAGCACGGCGTAAAGCAGCTCCTTGGTCGTGGTCTTGCCGACCGAACCGGTCACGCCGACGACCGAGCCGCCGCACATCATGCGGTAGCCGCCCGCCAGATCGAGCAGCGCCTGCGAGGTGTTCCCGACGTAGAGCGCCGGGACCGGATACTCCTCGCACGCCCGATGGCTCATGACCGCCGCCGCGCCGTTTTCGAGCGCCTTTCCGATGAAATCATGGCCGTCGAAGCGCTCGCCCGCGAGCGGCAGGAACAGTGCCTCCTGCGGAATGCGACGCGAGTCGGTCGAGACTGCGGTGAGCACAGCGTCTCCCGCCGTCTCGCCCTTCGTCCACTCCGCCGCCTGCGCCAGTGTAAATCGTTCCATGCCGTTTCCCCCAGTGTAAATATCAAAATTCCGCCGCTGCTTGCAGCGATCTGAGGCTGTCATTGACAGCCTCTCGCTCGAAACCACGCTTTCGAGCGAAGATTGAAGAAAAACCGCGCCCTACGGGCACATTTTTTCTTCCCTTGTATAATTTCCGTGATACATGCTCCCGGAAATTATGAATTTGCTTCGCAAATTCTATTAAATGCGTGCTGTCGCACGAAGTGCCCAGTCAAAAGCTGATGGACTTTTGAAGTCCCCTATCAGTTTTTGAAATATTCTGCGACGATCTCGCGCTCGTCCATGTGATGCTTCACATGGTTGACCTCCTGATAGGTCTCGTGACCCTTGCCCATGAGGACGATGATGTCGTCCTTCTGTGCATGCTCGAGCGCCCAGTGGATGGCCGCCGGGCGGTCGACGATGACCTGCATCGGGGTCTTGCTGTCCTTCATGCCCTCGAGGATGTCGTCGATGATGGCCTTCGGCTCCTCGGTGCGCGGATTGTCGCTCGTGACGATGCAGAAGTCCGCAAGGTCAGCGGCGATCCTGCCCATCTTCGGGCGCTTGGTCCTGTCGCGGTCGCCGCCGCAGCCGAACAGCGCGACAACGCGGCCCTTTGCGAAGCCGCGGACGGCCTTCAGCACGTTCTCCACGCCGTCCGGCGAGTGGGCGTAGTCGATGAGCACGGTGTAGTCCGTGTCGGTCGGGACGACTTCCACGCGGCCCTTGACGCCGGTCGCGGTCGCCATGGATTTCGCTGCGTCTGCGAGCGGCATGCCGAGCGAGAGCACCATGCCGAGGGCGTTGAGCGCGTTCTCGACCGAGAAGTGACCCGGAATGGGCAGTCTGACGTGCGCGGTCTCGCCGTTATACCGTGCGTCGAACTCCACGCCGTCCGCGTGCAGCTGAAGATTCGTCGCGCACAGACCTGCCTTTTCATTACCACAGGAATAGGTCAGGCACGGGCACTTCGCGTCCGCGAGCATCTTGTCTGCCGCCGCGTCGTCGAGGTTGATGACGCCTCTGTCGCTGACAGTGAACAGGATAGCCTTGGCCTGACGGTAATTCTCCATGGTCTTGTGGAAGTCCAGATGGTCCTGCGTCAGATTGGTGAACGCACCGACCGCAAAGCGGATGCCGTGCACGCGGTCGAGCACGAGCGAGTGCGAGGAGACCTCCATGATGACATGGGTGCAGCCTGCGTCGCGCATACGGGCGAACAGCGCGTGCAGCTCGTAGGATTCCGGCGTGGTGCGCTCGGTTTCGATGACCTCGCTGCCGATGAGGTTCTGGTTGGTTCCGATGAGGCCGACCTTGTGGCCAGCGTCCTCGAGCATGTGCTTGACGAGATAGGTCGTGGTGGTCTTGCCGTTCGTACCGGTCACGCCGAGCATGACCATGCTGTCCGCCGGATGGCCGAAGCGGTTCGCCGCGATCTCCGCGAGTGCCTTACGCGAGTTCTCGACGACGACCGCCGGTGCGCCCTCGGGCGCCTCCTCGCACACGACTGCCGCCGCACCCTGCTCGAGCGCCTTTTCGATATATTTGTGGCCGTCGGTCGCGTAGCCGCGGATGGCGACGAACAGATCGCCCTTGCCGACCGCACGCGAGTCGTAGCGCACTTCACCGATCTCGGCTTCGCCGTCCGCCGTGCTCGAAAGCACGGCGACGCCCTTCAAAAGTTCCTGCAATTTCATAAAACGTCCTCCTATCGGTCGTTGACCGTGGTCGTATCGGAAAATTCTACTGTGATGACCGAGCCTATGCTCACCTTCGTGCCTGCCGCAGGCGACTGGCTGCTCGCGGTGGTGTCGCCCGTGATCTGCGAGGTGGCGACGCCGCTCTGCTTGAGATACAGGCCATACTCCTCGAGCGTATCCCGGCAGGTATCCGGGTCCATGCCGCTCACATCAGGCACCTCGATCTGCTCGGTCGGCTTCTCTTCACCCATGTAGAGGATGACTCGGCCGCTCGCCGGGATGCGGATGCCGCTCGACGGCACCTGATCGGTAACGGTCTCGCCCTCGCCGTGGATGATGTACTCAAAACCGCTGTTCGTCAGCGCCTCGTCCGCTGCGTCGCGCGTCATGCCGATCACATTCGGCACGGTCTGCTCGCGGCGGTCGCTCTCGTCCTCGTCATAGGATGCGGTCACGCCGATGTACGGCAGGACGTCCTCCATGATGCGGCCGACGACCGGAGCGGCAATCGCGCCGCCGCCGTGGGGCGCGGATTCGGGCAGGTCGTTGATGGAAACGAGCACCGCGATCTGCGGATCGTCCATCGGCGCAACGCCGATGAAGGAGGCGGTGTAGCGGTCCTCGGTGTCGGTGATCTTGCCGGTCTCGTCGCGCTCCTTCTCGATCTCGGAGGTCGCGGTCTTGCCGCCGATGCGGTAGCCGGTGACGTAGGCGTTCTTGCCGGTGCCGGCTGCAACGACCTGCTCCATCGCCTCGCGCATATAGGCGGAGGTGTCCTCGGAGATGACCTGCCGCAGCACCTCGGGATCGGTCGTGGACTTGATCGTACCGTCGGCATTCAGCACGTTTTTGACAACGTATGGCTTTTTGAGCTTGCCGTCGTCCACGATCGCGCTGACCATGGTGATCATCTGCATCGGGGTGACGGTAAAGCGCTGACCGAAGGACGCGGTCGCGAGCGCGACCTCGTTCCAGTCGCTCGTCTCACTGGTGTTGTGGAACTGGCCGCGGCTCTCGCCCGGCAGGTCGATGCCGGTCTGATCGAGCAGGCCGAAGGCCTTGTAAAACTCATAAAACCGCGCCATGCCGACCTTCTGGACGATCTGCATCATCGCGACGTTGCACGAATTCATCAGCGCCTCGGTCAGCGTCTGCATGCCGTGGCCGCTCGTGTTCACGCAGTTGATCGGCTCCTTCCAGTCGCCTACCATCAGCGAGCCGCCGCAGTAGAACGAGCTGTCCTCGTTCACCTCGCCCAGCTCGTAGGCCGTAGCGACGGTCATGAGCTTGAAAGTGGAGCCCGGCTCGTAGTTGTAGGAAACGACCGGGTTGCGCCAGGTCTTCATGAGGATGTTGACGCGCGCCGAGCCGAGCTTGCTGACGATGTCGTCGTTCTTCTGAAGCTCCTCGGGCAGGTTCGCAAGGCCGCCCTCCTCGTACCATTTATCCGGGATGACCGCGGCGATCTTCGCGTCGGTCAGGATCTTCTGCACGTCGGTCTTGAGCTCGTTGATATAGACTTCGCTGGTCAGATGGTAGGCGTCATTCGGGTCGAAGTCCGGCAGGTTCGCCATCGCGAGCACCTCGCCGGTCTTGATGTTCATGACGATGCCGGAAACGCCGTCGCGCGCCTCCGGATTGTCCGCGAACGCGGTCTCGAGATGCTTCTCGAGGTAGTTCTGAATATCGCTGTCGATGGTCAGGACGAGCGAGTTGCCGTCCTTGGCCGGGATATACTGCTGCGTGTCCGGAACGATGTCCTCGTTCTGGGCGTTCTGCACGCGCACGATGCGGCCGGCCGTGCCGGAAAGCTCGTCGTTGTACTGCGACTCGATGCCGTAGGCGCCGTTGTTGTCGCTGCCGACGTAGCCGAGCACGGCGGACAGGAACGAGCCGTGCTGATAATAGCGCTTGGTGTCCGGCTCGGAGTACACGCCGGTGCAGCCGGCGGCCTCGAGCTTGGCGTTGAGTTCCTTGGTGACGTCCTTGTCGACCTTCTGCGCGATGATCTCGTATTCCGAGTCGGTCTTGTTCAGCTTTTCCATGACGCTGTCATAGCTGACGTCGAGCGTCTCGGAAAGGATGGTCGCGAGCGTCTGGCGCTGGACGTCGGCGGTCACGCCGTTCTTCTCCTTGGTCTCGGACACGACCGCCTTGGGCGATACCGTGATGCGCTCGACCTCGGCGGACTCGGCGAGCACCTGCATGTTCGCGTCGTAGATCTTGCCGCGGTTCGGGGTGATGAAGGTATCGCGCGTCTGGAGCGAGGTGGCCTTCTGGATATAGAAGTCGTGGTGGAACACCTGCATATAGAGCAGGCGCACGCCGACCAGACCGAAGCCGATGACCAGAAACAGCGCGTATCGGCGCGAGCGCCCCCGGATGAAGAACAGG
>ERZ1106963.3302-NODE-3302-length-13938-cov-51.973493_pt1 | contig 13938 bp, 9 predicted proteins | sample MGYA00403681_ERZ1106963 | MGnify/ENA primary metagenome ERZ1106963 (study PRJEB35170, sample SAMEA104062407) | human gut metagenome | biome: human gut; feature: human-associated habitat; material: faeces | place: Denmark | collected 2012-05-03 ...
ACTCTTGCGGTATGCTCCTCAGTGCTATTCATGAAGAAGAAGGCGAAGAAAAGCTCCATCTTCTGATGGTTGATGACCACATTCCAGCAGGTGCAAAGCTGTACTAAAAACGAGATGTACCTTATTGGTGGAAATTTGTAAAATTACAAAAATACGCCAATTTTACGCCAAACGATGCAGAATTTGATGTAAGAAAACAATATAATGATGTGGAATCAGACGATATGACATAGAAGCCCCATTGGATAGAGAAATCTGTCTGATGGGGCTTAATTACATATAGAACAGAGATTTTAATAATAAAGGAGAATTTGAGGATGCAGAATTATGATGGTCAATTTAAACTAAATGGACAGGAATATTTTTATAGAGCAAAGGATGACAGTGGAAGTTCAAAAATTACAAGGGATAATAATGAAGAACCTCATAAAGGTGAGTAATTCACGAATTGTAAATGTGATGGTGAAAAAAGTAATAGAAAAAGTTTGGCAAACAGTAAGTTGCTTGGCTTGAAAATAGTGATTTCGAATTGACATTATCACTTTGGTCATAAATGCATAGTTTATATATAAAACGGAGACGTAGAAAACAAGGTACAATCAGTTGTTGTATTGTGTCGATGGTAGGCGTATAATAGTTTAATAGATGTAGAACATTACTTAAAAGTACGATTAATGAATGATTTGAGTGATAATCCGAAAGAAGACGGGTATAATATAGTAAGGCTATTTCTGCAGTACCATCCAAATGCAGAGGCGGATATTCAGAGTAAAGCAGATAAATATTCATTTTGTTCGGATTTGGCAGAGAAGCATTTGGATGAGTATAAAGAGCCGAAGAAATTAGCTGTATGGAATATTGTTGAATTGTTCTCTTTTGGAAATTTTATGGAATTGTACGAATTGTATTACCAAATGTATCCATCATTCAACTATTCTGATTATTTAAAATCTATCAAGTTTATAAGAAATGCGGCAGCACATAATAATTGTATTCTAAGTACGCTAAGGAAACCTAATAGTCTTAAAAAGTTCAGTAAAACAAAAAAGCTGGCAAATATACTCGGAAAGATACCTGAATTTCGGGAGTTGGATAACAGGGATGCTATGATGAAAAATCCGGTTATTCATGACTTTGTAACATTACTTTTTGTGTATAACGATGTTATGAAGGTATCGGCAACAAAAAAAGCCAGAAATAGAAAAATGGAAGAAATTTGTCATCTATTTTGTGATGAGGATGGAAGAATAAAAAAGAATAAATCTTATTTTGAAAAAAATCCTTATATAAAGGAAGCATATTCGTTTATCTGTAGTATAATAAAGTATATAGATAAAAAGAATAAAAATCCTAAGCATACAAATTTTTTGCAGTAGATGGTTGACAAGAGTGTTGGGAAAGAGTAGAATACCTTTCATAGAACAAAAATCGTTAGAGGTTTTTACTAGGGCGGTGCGTGCACTAAACTAGATTTGAGCTTATTGAATAAAAAGGTTCACTAGAGAATATTGTGTGTGTTCTGGTGAGCCTTTTTAGTATTTTACCATAATTATTAGTATTTTGAGTAATTGCATATGTTTACTGTAGGGGTAGCCGTGCTAGGCTATTTCCAAGCCGGAAGGCTCTGATTTTCCAGATAATGATTTTGGAGAGTCAGGGCCTTTCTTCGTGCTGAAAAGCACGGCTACGGGTGCCTGCTGTCAACATATGAGAGAACTTTTGGTCAAGTTGGCCAAAGAAATCGCATAGACACAGGAGCTGTGGTATACTGTGTCTATGCGAATTTATAACAGTCTTAGGACAATGTATTGGAGGTAATGCAATGGAATTTGAACTGCTTGCAGATAGTATTAAGCAAATAAATGATAAAGCAAGTTCAGCAGCAAAAAGTGCTGTAAATCAGCTGTAAATCAGCTCATGACATTGCGCAATTGGGCGATTGGTTATTATATAGTTGAATACGAACAAGATGGCAGCGACAGAGCAGAATATGGTTCTCATCTTTTGAAAAATCTGGAAAAGCAAATTGATCAAAAAGGAATGAATTATACGCTTTTTAAGGCTTGTAGACAGTTTTATAAAGTATATCCTCAAATTGGTTCGACAGTGTCGAGCGAATTTAAATTACCAGATTTTGGAAAAAGTTCGACAGTGTCGAACGAATTTGTAACAGATCCAGATGTTTTAGTTAATAACTTGTCTTTTTCACATATTCGAGAAATTATGGTATTAAATGATGCGTTTGAACGATTTTTTTACGAAACAGAGTGTATGAAATGCAACTGGAATGTAAGAAAACTCCGCAGACAGATAAAAACTAACCTTTATGTAAGAGCTGGTATCATAAAATACACATAACGATTCAGAACCCCATCTTGATTCCGCTTACGCTGCATCTCGATGTTGCTTCTCGCTATATGAAATTCCACAAAAATAGCTCATTCATGTAACCATGATTCGCAATTTTTCTTCCATTTCGCATGGCTCTGAATCGTCAAAAACTCGCAAATAATTTGAAAGCAGGGAGTTCTTTCATGAACATTACTTCAAAATACCGCTCTCTTTCGATTCAGGCACGGGCGGCAGCGGTAGCCAACGTAGTGCTGAACTTTATTTTTATCCGTATTTTCGGTTATGTTGCAGCCGTGGAGCAGAGCCTACGCAAGAAGTTCAAAAAGTCGATCTGGTCCAAATTTACAAAGGCGATCAACACATATGAGCTGGTAAAACCGGGGGGACAAAATCGTAGTCTGCATTTCCGGCGGAAAAGATTCGATGCTGATGGCGAAATGCTTCTAGGAGTTAAAGCTCCACAACAAATTTGATTTTGAAGTGAAATTTGTTGTCATGGACCCGGGATACAGCCCGGAGAACCGCAAAGTCATCGAGGACAACGCAAAGAGTCTTCATATTCCGATTACTATTTTTGAGACCGATATTTTTGACTCCGTTTACCATGTGGAAAATTCGCCGTGCTATCTCTGTGCGAGAATGCGCCGCGGCCATCTGTACCATTTTGCACAGCAGTTTGGCTGCAACAAAATTGCGCTCGGCCATCACTATGACGATGTCATCGAGACGATCCTGATGGGAATGCTCTACGGTGCGCAGGTACAGACGATGATGCCAAAGCTTCACAGCATCCACTTTGAGGGCATGGAGCTGATCCGCCCGCTGTATTTGGTGCGTGAGGACGATATCAAGGCGTGGAGAGATTACAATGGTCTGCATTTTATCCAGTGTGCCTGCAAATTCACAGATACGTGTACAACCTGTAACAATGAAGAAAACCGCTCCAAGCGCGTAGAGATCAAAGAACTGATCAAAAATCTGAAAAAGGTGAATCCGTTCGAGCGATTCATCCGGTATAAGATCCCCTTTTCACTCAGGATATTTTCATAGGATTCCTGACGCTTCTCTAAGAAACTTTTGGAGATGTACAGACGTTTATTCCCTTTAGCACGGGAACATCGTTCTTTATACGGACAGCCTGTAGGTACTCTTGGTTCAGTAGGGTGACCGCCTCCTGTATTTTCAGAAACATATTTTCTTCCCATTCGTTCCAAGCGACGTACCATCTGATAAAACAGGGCTTCGCAGGTGTCTGCCAAAAATCCAGTACGGAACCTTGCAATCGTGCTGTGATCCGGTGCTTTCTGACCAGCAAGCAGCTACATAAAGTTAATATCACGTTTACAAGCGGTTTCAATCTTTCTGCAAGAATAAATATTTTGGGAATAAGCATAGGTCAGGATCTTGAACATGGTCTTTGGGTCCACTGCCGGATTTCTGCCTTTGGTAGAGTACGCCTGATACAGTAAACTGTAATCTAAATCCTCCAATTCGTGGCTCAGCAGTCGGACAGAATCATCATCAGGAACCAGACCTTCCAAATTTAATGGCAAAACCAGTTGATAAGGCTCGCCGAATTCGGTATAATTTTTATGGTATTTTATGTATTTGGTCATACTTAATTATACCATGGATTGCGGGCTCTTCGGAGTCCGTTTTCTGCTTTTGGACATAAAAATGGAGCTATTGCTCCATAGATGATTACTCATCTATTTTGCAACAGCCCACTTGACTTCTCTTAATTGTGCACATCACCTGAAGCATCTGATTGCAAAATTTCTACAGAATGGATTGCATGAGTAAGATATGCATCCGGTGCAATACAGGATTCAAACTCCCAAACGGTATCGTAAAAGGCCGAAAAAATTCGATTCAAACTAATTTTGTTCGGAATGCAGATATTGTAATACGGTGTATTTCTCCTAAAACGCAAATAAGAAAACTCATCTGCAAAAAACAGTGTCGGTCTTGGGATATGCTGGTAATCAGACAGCAAACCATTCGGCAAAATCTTAATCTGAAGCGCATTTGAAATTTCATGCAGATGTTTCATATGCTTAAAAAAATGAAGACGCTGTTCCGGCGAAAGCTGAATTCGATAACCATAGAAATCCAATTCGCCAGTAACTGTAAAATCTGTAAATGCAGAAGCATAAATCAGTGCTCTTATCGGTGTAACAGCAAGTATCTGCGATACCAGAGAATGCATTTTTTGAAGTACAGGTCTGTATGTCTTTCCTATAAAAGAGCCATACTTATCAAGCAGCTCATTATGTAAATCAGTTGGAAGAAAATGTTCTGTAAAATGTCCAAGCAGACAAGAAGAATTCCGGGCAAACAGTGAATGCTCATATTCGTAAGTACGAATCATTTCAGGAATAGATGTCCGTCGAATAAGCAATGTTTCTTTGCTGCAAAGTAATTTTAATTTGTAATAAAGTTCCGTTGAAAGAGACGAATCTTCAATTGTTGTAACAGCAAGACAATGGTTCTGATCAACTAACATACCTGAAAGCGAATAAATATCTTTAATCGCAAAAACCATTTTTTTCTGTGCCTGTGTTCCGCAATAAAGATTAAAATCAATATTCGAAAGATTTGAAAGCAAATTCATCAGGAAACCAGCCGTATAAACCGGATTATCTGAAGACGATTCCAAATCAATCATTAAAGAAAAATGAACTCCTGGAAGCACAAGTCCTCTGTCATTGTGCATGCTGTTAAATTCAGCAATTAAAAGCTGATAATTCGTGTCTACATTCAGAATATCTACCATAGCATAAATATTTAGCGACTGTACTTTACGGAGTGATGGATGTTTCATTTTAAAGATAAACTGATCCAGTGTAAGTTCCGGATAATATGAAATTTTAGTAGCCACTTTAGAACCAGTTGTTACCTGAAGTTCTTTTACATATGTATATTCAGATTCGAGATGATCGTAAATCGCTTTCTGAAGATTCGAAACGTCAGAAATTTGATATTCTTCTAAAAAAGTGTCCCGGTTATCATCAGTCAGAGCCTCAACAATACACTGGCTGATATTCTGCAAAATAATTTCGTGATTTTTTTCTGTTGGAAGTGATTTTCCACTAATCCATTTGCTTATATAAGATTCATCATACTGCACAGCTTTGGCAAGTACATAATTTTTTAAATTGGCCATAGATGTCAGATGCTCTAACAGAACACTGAATCTGTTTTTTTCTTTCATAATAATCAAAAGCCCCTCTCTTCTATTATAATTTTAGTGTACTGCATACAAAATAAGAAAACAAGAACATTTATACAAAAAATTTCCTATTGAATGAAATCCTGAAAAAAATGAATTAGTTGATTTGTTTGATTCAATATGCCAAATTCACCACTTCTATTGAAAAGGAAAAATATCCATGATAGAATACGAATCGTCATTATAAAACAAATAAATAATCGGAAAAGGAAGTAAATAATTATGGAAAATACAGGAGCAACATTAACTGGAAAAGCGAGCGTTGATAAACCATGGTTACAGTTTTATCCAGAAGCACTGCGCAACGTTGAAGTGCCAACAATAACTGTTGAAACGTTTTTAAGAGCAAAAAATCCAGACGAAAATAAAATTGCATTTGAATATTACGGAAACAAAATTACATGGAAAGAATTCTGGGGAGAAGTTGATAAAGCAGCAAAATCTTTAAAGATACTTGGATTTGGTGAAGGAAACAGAATTCCTGTATTTCTGCAAAGTGTTCCGGCACATTTTATCCTTCTGATCGCAGCAGAAAGAATCGGAGCTGCAATTATCTGCAGAGATGACATTCCAGAAGAATTATGTTTTGCAATCAGAAAATCAAAATCAGAGACAGCATTTGTCATGGATTATACATCAAAGTCAGATGAAGATCTGTTCCGTGCAACGACACCAATGAAGCGTGTAATTAAGGTTTCTCCATATGATTATGCAGATAGAAAATCTGTCCCGGACTATGTTGAAAAAGAAATTGCATCCAGATATACCGGTGCGATAGAGACAACAGAAGGAGATCTTACATGGGACGAGTTCCTGGCACTTGGGAAAGATTATACAGAAGACTATATGGCACAAGAAGATGTGAACAGACCAGTATTTGGCGCATATACAAGCGGATCCACAGGAATCTCTAAATTAGTTATTCATTCTTCTTCTAATATAGTAGCAACTGCATTCCAGATGTCCATCTTTATTCCGCCGTCAGATGTACCGGAAAAATGGTGGCTGCCAATCTTACCACCTGCACTGATTGCAGTAACTGTATCAATGGCAATCTTCCCATTGTCAGCAGGACTGATTATGGTACTTGATCCATTCTGTCCGCTGGAAGATATTGATATCGCATTTATGGAGCAGAAGCCAAACTTCTGGGCACTGATTCCAATGTTCTGTGAAATGCTTATGAAGAGTGACAGAATTCCGGAAGATTACGATATGTCTCATCTAAGAAGTATCGGAACCGGAGCTGAAGCAATGAACGAAAGGAAAACACAAGAAGTAGAAGCATTCTTCCATAAGCATAATGTTAAAGCAACTTTAAGTGCCGGATATGGTCAGAGTGAAGGATGTTCAAACTTTACACTTCCAAATCCGATGTTCCCGCTGGTAGACGGATGCGTTGGAATGCCAATGCCGGCAACAACTATGGCAGTATTCTCAGAGGATCTGGAAGAACTGAATTATGGAGAAATCGGAGAATTATGTATGACGGGTCCTGCTATGATGCTCCACTATGCGGGATGGAGAGGTGATGAACTTACTGAAAGAACACTGATCAATCATCCAGATGGGAACTGCTGGTTACATACGGGAGATAAAGCTTACATCAATGAACACGGAATTGTATACATTCTTGGACGTGGAACAACAAAGCGTTTCGGTGGCGGAGAACTTTACATGATGAGAATGGAGACAAAAGCAGTACGTGTAGCTGGTGTAGAAGATGGATTCTTCTGCTTTGTACCAGATCAGGATCATGAAGGATATTTCCTTCCATATTTCTTTGTAATCCTTGATGAAACAAAGAGTCTGGATGAAGTAAAAGCAGGTCTTGCAGATGCACTGGAAGAATATGAATATCCGGTAGACATCCGCGTAATCAAGGAAAGACCGTATTTCCACTTCAAGACAAACAGAAAAGAACTCACAGCAGCAATTCTTGAGGAACTGAACTAAAAAAGACTCCTCTGTCGCATCAATATGTAAATTCTATATAAATAAGTAAGAAAAAACTTGATGATTCCCCGTATTTTAACAAATCATAAGATACGGGGGGATTTCTTTATTACGTTTATACATGCCAGAAACCTGAAAACCAGACTTTTCGATTTGTTTTTGTGCTAAAAAACGTCAGTATGTCTTGAACAAAACAGTTAGCAGTGATATATTAAAGTTAATACTTAATTAATTATATGCAAAAATATATGCAAAATACGAATTACAGTAGCATATAATATAGGGTGGAGTATAAATAAAATACAATGGAAATGAGGTGGGGGCAAACAAAAAACATAATATGAATTATCTAATACAAAAACGAAAGGAAGGGTAGACATTATGAAAAAGAGAAGTAAAATGCTTTTGAGTTTATTCCTCTCTACTATAATGGTATTCAGTGTAGTGCCTTCAACAGTTTTTGCAGAGCCTACACATGAAGAAACACCAGCAGTGCAGGAAAATACTACAGAAGCCGTGCAGGATAACACCAATACAAATGAGGCAGAAGATCCAGCAACAGAAGCTCCAGCAACAGAAGATTCTGTGACAGAAGATGATGCAACAGAAGCAACTACTGATTCTTCAAACACAGATAATGATGCTGTGACCCAGATAGATACTGATGAAAATAAAGTAACTATTTCAGGTATTACAATACAGACACCAGTCATCCAGTTCGAGGGTGCCAATGCAGCTGTTGCAGAACAGTTGACAAAGGACGTGGAGATTGATGAAGAAGATCCTGCAATCCAGAGCCTGCGTGAAGCATTGGGGGATCTCGAAATGGTTGGCGGAGAAGCCGGCACAGAATCCAATGAATCTAATATCAGCACAGCAGACCTGTATGAAGCAGATGAACAGGCTGAAACCAAGAAGCTGACAGCAGACCAGATTAATACAGTTGTTGGTATGTATCAGCAGTATCTGAATCAGTGGTCAGCCAATGCTAATGTACTCGGTGTTCAGAATCCATTCTTTCTGGATTTCAACGATGATACAGATGGTCTTGGTATCCTTGGTCAGATGCTTGCCTTAGACGGCAAATCTGTTCAGGATATCAGAGATGGCAAGGTGAGCTACGATGACCTGACAGGTATGATCTTTACTTTCACATATGGTGATAAGTTAGGTATTAAGTATTATGGTCCAGATGTAACAAATGCAAGAGATGAAGCTCTTGCTGCAGTTACAGCATCAGGTGCACAGACAAAGGCACAGAAGCTGCTTGTTCTGAATGACTGGCTGGCCCATAACAATACATTTGATATGTCCTACATCATGAACTCCGGTAAGAAATCAGATGATGACAAGCCGATGATCGCAAAGGATCCTCAGAAGCAGAAGCATGAGGATGAAGTTTACGATGAGATCTATAAGGTTTACGAACCACAGATCAAACAGAATTTCCATGATCAGATTTATGCAGGCATTAAGCAGGAGTTGCTTGTAAAATTTTATAAAAACGCTATTGCTCAGACTTTGGTGAAGGCTGGACAGTCTGAGGAAGATGCGAATGCATATGTAGAAGCTAATAAAGAAGCTATCGAGAAGGATCCGGAAGCATTTGTGAAAGAAAACCTTCCAGACGCAGCAGAACCATTGAAGCAGGAAGCAGATAAATTTATCAAAAATGCTGAAGAAAAAGGCGTTGAGGTTTCTGAAGGCGTTACGATGACTGTTGAGCAGCTTACTCAGCAGCAGTTAGATAGCGATGATCCGGCATTGGATATGGACGGTGATGGAACGAAGGAAACAAGCTTTAAGCAGGCGATTCCAATCTATGCGAAGCAGGCTGCAACCGGTATGACAACTGGTGTCATCAACTATTGGGAAGGTACTCAGTTTGGTGCATTCGGTATGGGTACATCTGTATGTTTGGGTTACTCCAAAGCTTTTTCATATCTTGTGCAGTGCCTGGACAAAGATATCTATCTGATTGATCCTGATAAGACAGATGCGTATGACAGTAAGAAAACAGTGACAGCAGATGATGGATCTACATCTGAAGTATGTGATAACTGGAAGACAGCCAAAGAACTGTACTATACAGATGGCAAGCTTGACACTTCAAAGAATTATACAGTTGACCTTGTAAGAATCTCCTTCCAGTCTGATGTCACAATGTACGGCGAAGAACAGGAAGACTTCGGTTCCGACCATTACTGGAATGCAGTCAAGGTGGATGGTAAGTGGTACTATGTAGACCCTTGTTATACAGATGTCTACACAGAAGTTATGAGCCGTGACCGTGTTGAGACAGACGGTGATATGAACCATACATATTTCTTGTTCAGTGATACAAGTGCCAGAAAATTATATGATGGTAATTTCAGTTCTTTGAGATCTCTCTATGAAAACGAAGCAACTGATAAGACCTATGAGACAGCATGGATGGCTCGTGCAGCAAGTAATGTTTACTATGCAGATGGTTATGCTTACTATATGTATGATTCGACAGACCTGTTTGACAGAGTAAACAGTACAAGCATGAATCAGAGCCAGAAGGCTGCAGAGTACAAGATTGTTCGTCATAAACTGACAAATAAGGATACAGGCGATGGCGACAGCGATTATGAGACACTGATTAATTTCACAGACAAGGAAAACGACGATGATGACGATACATTTGTAAGCGTTCTGAACAAAGACGGTAAGATGGAGAAGAATGATCTTCTGACCAAACTGTATGCACAGTTTGTGGATGAACAGAGCATTTACCCATCCATCGGTCTGACAGCAGCACTGTATACAGATGGTAAGATTTACTTCAACGTATCCAACGATATCGTTTCCTACAATCCTGCAGACGGTGCAGTAGCCGTTGTGAAGGAATACAATACAGTATCTGCAAAACGTGATAATACAAAGTTGTTTGGCGGTATGGCGTTTACAACAACAGATGAAAAGAGTGCAGATTTCACTGTCACAAATCATCCAATCGCAGGTCTGACTGTGAAGGGTGACGAACTGGTTGTTTCAATCGGTACAAACTTCGCGTTCATTTCAGGTAAGAGCAAACTGCTTGACCATTCCAGCTACGGTTATGAATTCGAAGAGACAGATTACAATCCGACTTATACAAACTACAAGAAGTATCAGCAGTTCATGGGCAGTCAGAGCAATGATAATGACGAGTTCATGTGGTCTGCAAACTTTGTTGATACAGTTGATTTGAAGACTTTGACAGGTGATTCTCATAACTATAAGACAGTTTCTGTACCTGCAACATGCGGACGCAACGCATTTACAGAAGAACGTTGTTCTGACTGCGGCCTGATTAAAGACGGTACACGTGTTGAAGAAGAAGGTACAGCACACGAGCATCATTACATCAAGTTCCATGAAACATATTATACAAAAGATGATAATGGCAATTGGAATGAAGCAGACAACTATGTTTGCCCAGAGTGCGGTGCTTGTATTACAGAACCTGTTAAGTCCAAATATGAACAGGCTAATTCTACATACGAGAAAAGAAAAGCTATCTGGGATGAAGCTCAGAAGAACGCAGCAGAAGGACATGCTTACACAGCAACAGATGCTGAGTGGAGCGATGATCACACAAGCGTTACATTCCAGAATCTGAAATGTGAAACTTGTGCAAATCAGATCAATAAACTGGATTGTCTCCTTGAATCAGATGAAAATGCAACAAACAAAGCTAACAGAGATTCTATTGAGAAAGCTCTTGCAGAAAAAGTAACTGCAACGGCTAAACTTGTTAGTCACACTGGTACATGTGATCAGGGTGTAACATCTACTTACAAAGCAACAGGTAAGACAGATGATGGTTACAGATATACTGCATCTGATAAGAAGACATCTGACGCAGGTCAGCACCAGTACACAGGTACATGGGCATGGGAACCAGTAAAAGATGACAACGGCAATGTAACTGGATATACAGCATCTGTAACAGGTGTTAAGTGTTCTGTATGTGATGATGAACCTAAAGCAGAGCAGATTACAGTTGCTGATGCAGTTAAAGATACAGAGAAATCTGTAGCTGCAACATGTACAGAAAAAGGTAAAGATGTCTATACAGCAACAGCAACAGTAAAGGATGCTGAAGGTAAGACAGAAATCGGTACATTAACAGGTACACATGAAGTTGAATTGGCAGCCCTTGGCCATAAGTATGGTGCTCCTGTATGGAACTGGACAAAGGGTGAGAACAACACTTACACAGCAACAGCAACATTTACATGTGCAAATGATGAGAAACATGTAGAAACAGTTGATGCAAAAGTAACTGAGAAATCTGATGGCGCAACATGTACAGAGGCAGGTAAGATTACTTACACAGCTACAGTTACATTTGAAGGCAAAGATTACACAGATACTAAGACAGAAGAAGTAGCAGCTCTTGGTCATAATTATGGCGAACCAACATGGAACTGGAGCAAGGGTGATGACGGCAGTTACACAGCTATTGCAACATTTACATGTGATCGCTGCAAGGATGTTCAGAAGGTAGTTGCCACAGTTGGTGATCCTGTAGAAACAAAGGCAACATGTACAGAGGCAGGTAAGATTACTTACACAGCTACAGCAGCATTTAACGGCAAGGATTACACAAATACTAAGGAAAAAGCCATCAAGGCTATCGGTCATAAGTATGGTGAACCAACATGGAACTGGACAAAGGGTGAGAACAACACTTACACAGCAACAGCAACATTTACATGTGCAAATGATGAGAAACATGTAGAAACAGTTGATGCAAAAGTAACTGAGAAATCTGATGGCGCAACATGTACAGAGGCAGGTAAGATTACTTACACAGCTAAAGTTACATTTGAAGGCAAAGATTACACAGGTACTAAGACAGAAGAAGTAGCAGCTCTCGGTCATGACTACAAAGTCTCAGAAAAAGACGGATGGAAATGGACAGCTGATAAAGAAAAAGGATATACAGCTGTTGCAACATTCGTATGCAGCCGTTGTAAAGATTCTCATGACGTAACTGCAGATGTTGTTAAAGAAGACAAGAACAGTCAGATCATCTACAAAGCAACTGCTAAATACACAGATAAAACTGGTAAGGAATTTACAGCTACAGCTACAAAGAGTACAAAAATGTCCGTATCTTACAAAGTTCACCGTCAGGATTATGACTGGGAAGAAGACTGGAAGAAAGACGGACAAACGTCTGGTACAGTTGGTGAAGCAAAAAGATTAGAGGCTATCAAGATCAAGTTACCAGATGGTGTTTCTGGATCTATCGAATATCGTACACATATTCAGGACATCGGTTGGGAAAAGAACTGGAGTAAAGACGGAGCAGAATCCGGTACAGTAGGACAGTGTAAACGTCTGGAAGCAATCCAGATCAGACTGACTGGTGAAGTTGCAGAGAATTATGACGTATACTACAGCGTACATGCCGAGAACTTCGGATGGCTCGGATGGGCTAAGAATGGCGAAGAAGCAGGAACAGCTGGTTACGGATACCGTCTGGAAGCAATCAGGATTCAGCTGGTTACCAAAGGGGACAAAGCACCAGAACTTATTGGTACTATCAAAGAAGCTATGAAAGCAAGACTGGTCGGATACCAGACACATGTACAGGACTATGGTACACAGGCATATGTATATGACGGTGCTATGGCAGGTACAGAAGGCGAGTGCAAACGTATGGAATCTATCCGTATGAAACTCCCGTCTTCAATGAACAGCTCAATCCAGTACAGATCTCACGTTCAGAATATTGGATGGGAGAAGAAATGGGCATCTAACGGATCATTATCCGGAACAACTGGACAGTGTAAACGTCTGGAAGCAATTCAGATCAAACTGTCTGGTGATGTAGCAAAGAACTATGATGTATACTACAGAGTTCATGCTCAGGATTATGGATGGCTTGCATGGGCTAAGAATGGAGAATCTTCAGGAACAGAAGGATACGCAAAACGTCTCGAGGCAATTGAGGTTCGTCTGGTTCCAAAGGGAACAACTCCAGACCTTCCAGCATCAGCAAATGAAAAAGCCTTCATCAAAAAAAAATAACAAAGCTTAACTTGCAAGGGGCTGTCGGGAAATGAACCGCTCCCCGTCAAGTAGACAATTGAAAAAATATAAATTTTTCCTGCCAGTAGAAATTTATCTGCTGGCAGTTTTTATGCAGCTTGCAAGTAATTTTCGTGTTTTTCCATTGGCGTTAAAATTCCAAGATTCCTTTGCAAGCGTTTATTGTTGGTAAGCGTCCAATAAGAGGGTGTATCGAAATTTCTGGCTGTTGCATGTAAACTATTGATTAGAGTTTTGGGAGTTGACTCTAAAAACTCTAAATCTAATCTAAGGAGCAGCCAAAGGCGGTTCAGAAATGGCTCCCGCATAAGTCTGAAAATACTGAA
>ERZ1106963.3303-NODE-3303-length-13937-cov-9.512678_pt1 | contig 13937 bp, 7 predicted proteins | sample MGYA00403681_ERZ1106963 | MGnify/ENA primary metagenome ERZ1106963 (study PRJEB35170, sample SAMEA104062407) | human gut metagenome | biome: human gut; feature: human-associated habitat; material: faeces | place: Denmark | collected 2012-05-03 ...
GGTCTAAAGGCCGGATTCGGACCGTCGACACCCGCGTCGCCAATTTCCCCGCGGGGGGAGTTTTCGAATTCGCCCGGGGGCACCAGAGGAATATCGAGCCCGGTACCACCACGGTGCCGGGCTCTTTTGGTGTTAGAGCTGCGCCTTTCCATGCTAGCGGGTCGCATCAAAAGCAAAGCGCCCGCTTGCCGGGGGAGCAAGCGGGCGCTTCTGAGCGAATATGTTTGCGGCGTTCGCTGCGCAGATAATAAGCAGCCGACTAGTTGCTTGTACCGGCGTCGTCGCCTGAATCAGTACCAGAGCCAGAAACCGAAACCGTCAGCGTGATCGTGCTGTCGGTGGACTGCTTGCCAGTGGGGGAGACGCCCGTCACGGTGGCGTTTTCGTTGCCACTCACGGGATTGCCGTTCTGATCGCAGAATGCGATGTTGTAGAACCCGGCGTTGTTGAGCGCGGTGACGGCGGCGGAGATGCTCTTGCCGTACAGGTTGCCCGGAACGCTGGCCTTGCCAGACTTCTTAGCGATGACGACGGTGATCGTGGCGCCGGGCTTCTGCTTGCCGCTGGGGTTCCAGCTAATGACGGTGCCCTCGGTGACGGAATCGTTCTCCTGGTAGCTCACGTTGACGCCAAAACCGGCCATGTCGAGAGCGTTGCGTGCCTGGGCCTCGGTCATGTCGGTCAGATCGGGGACGGAGGTGGTGTCAGGACCGCTGGAGACCTTATACGAGATGGTCGTGCCCTTCTCGACTTCCTTGCCGGCATCAGTGCCCTGCTCAAAGACCTGGCCTTCGTCGGCCTCGTTGGCCTCCTCGGTTGCGTTGCCCTTCAGGCCCACGCTTGCCAGCGCGGCCTCGGCCTGGTCCTTGGTTAGGCCGACGAGCTGCGGAACCTCAACTTTCTCGGAGGGCTTGGGGCCCTTGGAGATCACCAGGTTAACCTTGGAGCCCTTGGGCTTCTTAGTGTTGCCGTTGGGGGTCTGCTCGGCAACCTTGCCCTCGTCGACATCGTCGTTATAGCTCTGGTCGACAGTTCCGACCTCAAGGCCGGCCTCCTTGATCAGCTCGATAGCGGTCTGCTGGTCCTTGTTAAGCACATCGGGCACCGTAACCTGCTCGCCCCCAAAGAGCCCGGTGGCGAAGGCCACCACAACGCCAACCACGGCGATTGCGGCGACTACGGCGGCGATAATCTTGTTCTTGTTGGACTTGGGCTGATCGACCTCGTAGGAACCGGTGGAACCCGAGACGGCGCTGCGGGGGTTGGTCTGTCCGCTTACGCCCGATACGGGGCGAACCATAGCGCGCGTGGAGTCAGACAGCTCACGGGTCTTGGTAGCGCCCAGCTCACCGGGGGCGCCGATGATGCGCGTGGGCTCCGAGACGTTGACGGCACGGCCCGACAGGTAGCTGTTGAGCACCTGACGCAGCTCGTCGGCGGTCTGGAAGCGGTTTGCCGGGTCCTTCTCCATGCACTTGAGGATGATGCGCTCAAGGTCGGCGTCGACACCGGAGTTGATCTGGCTCGGCGGAATAGGCAACTCGTTGACCTGCTTGAGTGCGACCGAGATGGCGTCGTCACCGTCAAAGGGAACGCGGCCGGTGGCGCATTCATACATCACGACGCCCAGCGAGTAGATATCCGAGGTGGGGCCGAGGTCCTGACCACGGGTTTGCTCGGGGCTGACGTAGTGGGCGGTTCCCAGCACGTTGTTGTCTTGCGTGAGGTGGCTGTTCTTGGCGCGCGCGATGCCAAAGTCCATCACCTTGATGTTGCCGTCGGGCAGCACCATGATGTTCTGCGGCTTAATGTCGCGGTGGATGATCTCGTGCTTGTGGGCGACCGAAAGCGCGGAGCTGATCTGCGAGCCGATCTGGGCGACCTTCTTGGGGTCGAGGGCGCCGTGGCTCTTGATGCCGCTCTTAAGGTCGGTGCCGCGCAAGTACTCCATGACGATGTAATAGGTGTCGCCGTCCTTGCCCCAATCGTAGACGCCCACGATATAGGGGGAGGAGAGACCGGCTGCTGCCTGGGCCTCCTGCTTAAAGCGTGCGGCGAAGGTTGCGTCGCCAGCATACTGCGGCAGCATGATCTTGACGGCTACCGTGCGGTCGAGGACCTGGTCCTGTGCACGGTAGACGGTCGCCATGCCGCCTGTTCCCACCTTATCCTTGAGGAGGTATCTTCCCCCGAGGACCCTCTGTTCCATTCCTGCTCCTAACATAACTATTCGCTCAACGATGTGTGTAGTACCAAATGTATGGCCGCTGGGGCCGTGTGGCGCGTTGTCGCTAGCTCATCGGCCGCGGCGCGTCCCAAGTATCCGCTTTGATCACGGGCATCACGCTCCCTGTGCGGCGAGCGCCGCGGTCAGGACGATGCCGGCGATCTTGGCCGCCTCGACGTCGTGTTTGTCGTAATCCTCCAGGGCCACCGAGATGGCAACCGTGGGTGAATCGTAAGGTGCAAAGCCAACAAACATAGAGTTGACGTTGGTGCCGCCGATCTCGGCCGAGCCGGTTTTGCCGGCGACCTTGACGCCGGGGATCTGGGCATCGGTGCCGGTGCCGGACTGGACGACGGCAAGCATGGCCTGCTTGACCTGGTCGGCCGTGGCGGAGCTGACGGCCTGCCCCAGCGAGCGGGACTGCGTGGTCTTGACCACAGTTCCGTCCGGGGCAAGTACCTGGGCTACAAAGTACGGGTCCATGACCACGCCACTGTTAGCGATGGCGGCGGCAATCACGGCGTTTTGCATGACGGTGGTCTGCGGGCCAGGCGTGTGGTCCATGCCGACGGGCTGTCCGGCGCCTGCCCAAGCGGTCTCCCATTCGGTCATAAGCGACGGGTCGGCCATGATGGAAGCCGCGGTGGTCAGATCCTGGCCGAGCTTTTGACCGTAGCCAAAGGCGTTGGCAAACTGGACGAGCGAGCTGGCGCCGACCTCGTTTGCCACCTGGCCAAAGACGACGTTGGACGACACGGCGAAGGCCTGCTGCAGGCTGATGGTGCCGTAGCTCTCGTTGGCATCGTTGGTGACCGGCGCGTTGCCAATATCCATGGAGCCGGGCGCCTGGTACGTGCTGGTAAGGCTGGCGGTGCCGGTCTCGAGCGCCGCGGAGAGTGTGACGACCTTAAAGGTCGAGCCCGGGGTGTAGAGCGCGTCCATGGCGCGGTCGTACATGGAGCCGTCCTCGCCGCCGCCCGACTGGAGCAGCGCATCGATGTTGGTGTTGTCGTAGGTGGGCGAGCTCGCGCACGCAAGGACCGCACCGGTGCGCGGATCCATGACCACCACAGCGCCCTTAAAGCCCTTGAGCGCCTGCTCGGCAGCCGTCTGGATGCGCGAGTCGATGGTGAGCTTGGCGGTATTGCCCGGCTGGGTCTGCCCCGCGAGCGACGCGATGGCGTTGTTCCAGCTGGAGTAATCCTTGGAGCCGGTGAGCGTATCGTTCATGACGCTCTCGATGCCGGCGGTGCCGTATTGCTGGCTCACGTAGCCCACCACGTGCGCGGCCATGTTGCCGTTGGGGTAGGAACGGGCGTAGGTGCCGTCCTCCTGCTGCAACGACTCGGCTAGCGTCACGCCGTCGGACGTGATGATGGAGCCACGCTGGATGTACTTGGAGCGGGCGATGGTGTGGTTGTTGGTCGGCATGTCCTGATAGTCCTTCGCCTTGATGACCTGGACATAGGTGAGGTTGCCGATAAGGATGGCGAACAGCGCCGTGAAAGCAAACACGGCACGAGTCAGACGGTTGGCAAGTGCCACGCGGCCGAGCACGCCGGACTCTGGCGTGTCGAGCAGGCGACGACGCATGCGAGAGCCCGCGGAGTGGTTGCCGTGGCTGTAGGAAGGTGCGCTGGCAAAACGCGTACCGGTCGGGGCGACGGCGGATGCGACCTGGTCATCGGTGATGGCGGCCATGGTGCCGGTGCCGGTGAGCTCGGCTTCGCGTCCGGTTGCCTCGTCGCCGGCGCGCAGCAGGAGCGCGACGATGATAAAGCTCGCCAGCAGCGAGGAGCCGCCCTGGCTCATAAAGGGCAGGGTGACGCCAGTCAGCGGGATCAGGCGGGTTACGCCGCCAACGATTAAGAATGCCTGGAAGCTGATGGCCGCCGTAAGGCCGGTCGCGTTAAAGGCGGCAAGGTCGGACTTGGCGCGGGCGGCCGTGGTGAGGCCACGCACGGCAAAAAGCATAAACAGGATGAGCACGGCGCCGCCGCCCAAAAGGCCCATTTCCTCGCCGATGGCCGAGAAGATAAAGTCGGACTCGACGACGGGGATGTTGTTTGCCATGCCGTTGCCGATGCCGACGCCAACCAGGCCACCGTCAGCCAGCGAGTAAAGTGACTGTACGATCTGGTAGCCCTGGCCCTGGGCGTCCTTAAACGGATCGACCCAAACCTGGAAACGCACCTGAACGTGCGATAGGAACTTGTAGGCGCCCACGGCTCCGACGGCTAAGAGCGCAAGGCCGATAACGACATACGAAAAGCGCCCCGTGGCAACGTAGAGCATCAGCAAGAAGATGGTGTAGAACAGCACGGCCGAACCAAGGTCGCGTTCGAAGACGACGATGAGCAGGCACACGCCCCACACGGCAAACAGCGGCAGCAGCAGGCGGAAGCGCGGAATCTTGAGGCCCAGGATCTTGCGGTTGGAGATGGAGAGCAGCTCGCGGTTCTCGGCCAGATAGCCTGCCAGGAACAAGACGATGAAGACCTTGGCGAACTCGCCAGGCTGGATGGTGAAGCCCGCGATGCGAATCCACAGCTTGGAGCCCGAGATCGTGGTGCCGATAAAGATCGGCAGCATCAGCAGGATGATGCCGATAATGCCAAAGGTGTACTTGTAGCGCATGACCACGTCGAGGTTCTTAACCAGTGCGAGCGTTCCCACCATGAGCGCCACCGAGACAAACAAGATGATGAGCTGCGAGATGGCGAGGTCGGGGGCCAGGCGCGTCACGAATGTGATGCCGATGCCCGAGAGCACAAAGACGATGGGCAGGATGGCGGGGTCGGCGCCGGGCGCCAGGATGCGCACGGCGATATGCGCCGCGGCGAAGGCGGCGAACAGGCCGATCGGCACGGCGAGCGTCTCAAAGGAAACCGTGGCACCCGCGGTGAGCACGTACATCGCATAGAGCAGGATGACGGGGAACGCCGAGGCGATGAGCAAGAGCAGTTCGGTGTTGCGGCGACTCATAAGCGGCACTCCCTTTCTAATTCTTATCGGAGGCTTCGGCCTCGGCTGACTGTTCGGCGGTTTTCTCGGAATCTGACTCGGATGTGGATTCCTGATCGGTGTTGTCGCGAATCGTTTGCGCGTCAATCACCTGACGGGTCTGCTCCTCGTCAATCTGATGGCGGTACTTGGAAATGGTGTCCTGCGCATCGTCGACGCTCGTTTGTGGAATGCCTGCCTTCAGGCGGTTTTGCGTGTCTTCGGGCAGGTCGGACAGCTTGATGCTGGTTTCGCTCTCGAGCCAGTGGAGCTCGACCCCGAGCGTCTTGCCGGGTAGGCCGCGCCAGACGGCGACATTGCCGTGGTAGGTTCCCAAGTAATAGGAGCCGGTGACGCCCGTGTATGCCCAGATGCCTGCTACCAGCACAAAGACAAGGGCCAAGATGGAGGCGATGGTGACATTGCGGCGTCGGACGCGTTTTGCCTCGCGCATGACGCCGTCGTCGACCAGATCGACGACCACCACGGTCACGTTGTCGTGGCCGCCGGCGGCGAGCGCCGCGTCCACCAAGTTGTCGACACAGATCTGTGCGCTCGAAGACTGCGTGGCGATGTTCTCGATATCGCTATCGGGAATCATGCTCGAAAGACCGTCGGAGCACAGAATCAGGCGGTCGCCTTCCTCGATGTGCAGGGTAAAGTGGTCGGCATACATGGCGGGATCCGAGCCCAGCGCGCGGGTGATGACCGAGCGGTTGGGGTGGACGCGGGCCTCGTCGGCCGTAATCTCGCCGGCATCCACGAGCTCCTCCACGTAGGAGTGGTCGCGGGTCACGCGGATGAGCGTACCCTCGTGGAGCAGGTAGGCGCGCGAGTCGCCCACGTGGGCGATGGCGAGCGTGTCGTTTTCGATGTAGGCACAGGTGGCCGTGCACCCCATGCCGGGTTTGCCCAGGCCGTTGAGGGCGGCCTCGATCACGGCGGCGTTGGCGGCCTCAACGGCTGCGGCCAGGCGCGCGGCGTCGGCGGACTGCGGCGCCGTCTTGGCGATGGTCTCGACGGCGATGGAGGATGCCACCTCGCCGGCGGCGTGTCCTCCCATGCCGTCGCACACGCAAAAGAGCGGCGACTGCACCAGATAGGAGTCCTCATTGTGCGGGCGTACGCATCCGACGTCGGAGCGGGCGCCCCACATAAGCTGCGTGGTGGTGCCGGCGTCGTAGGTCGAGTCGGTCTCGATGCGCTCGTCGGTCAGCGGCTCAAAGCTCATGGTCGAGCCGGGATCTTTGAGCTTTGCCTCCACGGCGGCGACATCGATCTCGGCGGTGTCGCCGGGGGAGACGGTGTCGGCATCGTTGCCCGACTCGGCATCGGAGACGTCCGGAAGGTTGAGATCTTCGGTTACGCGGTCGGCGGGATCGCCGTCCTGCTGCGGCTCGACAGCCGTCGGCTCGGGCGTCGCAAAGTGCGACGGCGCGGGCGTGCTCTGGGGTTGAGCGGGGGGCTCGGGAGCTGCGGCGGGCGCGGCAACGGGCTGCTCGACTTCGGCAGGCGTTGCAGATGCGGGTGCCGCCTCGCTTGCCGGGGCGACGGGGAATACCGGCGCGGCAGGCTCGGGGGCTGCAAACACGGTAGCGCTCTCGTTGATCGCCTCGGCGACGGGCTCGGCAAAGTGGGCCGGTGCGGGCGTTGCCTCCGGTTCCGCGGGCTGCTCGGCAGCGTGCGCGCCGATGGGGGCGTCGAGCTGCTCGGTGCTGGCGTCCTCGTCATCGACGAGTGCCGGATATTCTTGAGTTACATGCGAAAGAGGCAGGGAGAACACCGTGTCCTCGGGCTCCACGGTCGCAGGGCGCGCTGGAGCGGCATGAGCCGGCGCAGCTGCGGGGACAGTTGGCGTCTCGGGCATGGTTGCGGACTTGTTCTCCTCGTCGATCATCGACGGTTCACCTTCATGACCACGTCGCCAATCTGGACCTCGTCACCCTCGCGCAGCGTTGCGGGCTCCACCAGCTGACGGCCGTTAACGAGCGTGCCGTTCAAAGAGTTGAGGTCTTCGATGATGAGTGCCGGGCCCTGCAGCGAAAAGCGTGCGTGCGAGGCCGAGACAAACGGTTCGTTGATGCAGATGTCCGAGGACGGCGAGCGGCCCACGATGACGGGGCCGAGCATGTCTACGTGGATGCCACGGATGCCGCGCGGACCCTTGTCCACATCGATCGTCCAGATAGCGGAGTCGCGGCGCTGGCCGCGTACGAGTCCCACGCCGGTTTTCATGACGGCGAACAGGAAGATGTAGAGCAGGGCGACCAGGACGATGCGGCCTGCAAAAAGGACGATATCGATGTTCATAAGCGACTATCCCCTAAATTCAAAGGTGCTCAGGCCAAACGTCAGCAGGTCGCCGTTGCGCAGCGGGCAGCGCGTGATGCGGCGGTTGTTGACGAGCGTGCCGTTGGTGGAATTGAGGTCCTCGATCGACCAGTCCGAACCGGTAAAGGTGAGCTGGGCGTGACGGCGCGACACGTTGGGGTCGCGCAGGGCGATGTCCGAAACCGAACGCTCGCGACCGATGGTCACCTGCGCGGAAGTGATGCTGTGGCTCTCGCCGCTCACGACGTCGACGAGCTGGGCGAGCGGGCGCTGCGGGGCGCGGGTGCTCGCCATGTTGGAGGCAATGCCGGCAGCGGCGCCAAGGCCCACGGCGGCGCCGGTTGCGGCGGCTCCGCCCATACCGGCGAGGGCGTCACGAGAGACGGTCTGCGGCACGGGGATGGGCGCGGCGGCGGGGTCGGGGACGTTGGGCGCAAAGGGGTCGGCCACGGCGAGCGGGTCGGGAGCGGCGGCACGGGGCGTCGGCTGCTGGGGCATGGCGGCGGGGTGCTGTTGCTGCGGAGCGGCGAATTGCTGCTTGCCGGCGCGGGGAGCGCTGGCGGCGCGGCTTGCGGCCGAGTTGTTCTGGCCCAGGCCATTCTGGTAGGCGCGCTCTTCCTCGTACAGACGACCGAGCGTGGGGGCGTCGACGTTCTCGGCAAAGACCGAGAACTTACCGGCACGCAGCTGCGGGTCGATCATAAAGCGAACGAGGGGTTCGCCGACAAACACATAGCGGCGCTTTTCGGCCTGTGCCTTCACAAACTCGCGGACTTCGCGCGAAAGCTCGGGGTAGAACGGAGCGAGCATGGGATCGTCGTCGGCGGCGATCAGGATGGTATAGAGTGCCGGCGCGGTGTTGACGCCGTTGATCACCAGAGTCTGATCCTCCATGTCGCGAGCGGCCTGCTTGGCAAGCTTCTTAAAGGAGAACGGGGCACGGGTGGCACCGAAGATGCCGGCCACGTGGTCCTCGAAGATGTTCAGGAAGTTCACGAAAGATCACTCTCCGTATAGGTTCTTTGGTATCCGAGCAAATATAGGCATATCCCAACGATTATAGAGGATAGGGTTCCCGCAACCGCCGCCTTGACGACGACCGCGGCCGCAAGGCTGGCAATTTCCATATGGTGTGCAAGACAGAGCGACGCCGCGGTGCCTATTCCGCAGCCGGCGATGGCAGCGATTGCAGCCAGGTTCGAGCCCTGCTCGGCACGCCTGGCATGGGCGTTGAGCAGCAGAGATGTCAGTGCAGCTGTCGCCGCGACAAGCACAACGGCAGCCCAGAAGAGCATGTCTCCCAGCGCCGCGGCAACATTGCCGAGCCCCAGCACGCCTCCGGCGGAAAGCGCAACCGTAGCCAGGCGGCCAAAAAGCGCGCCCATCCCCGTAGCGGCCGCGGCGCTTGCCGGGCCGAGCCAAAAGGCCGCGATGCCGGCGGCGACCCCGGCGGCAAGGAGGACGTCACCCGTTAGACAGCCAAGTGCTACCGCGCAGGTGAGCGCCGCGCTCGCGGCCGCCTCGGTGCGTCCCCAGGCGATCCACCAACCGGACATGGTGGCGGCAAAGAGCACCGCGACGGGTAGCATCGACAGGATGCCCTGCGTCTGCATGGTGGCGTTGGCCATAAGTACCAAAAAGCCCACGGCCGAGATGGCCGAGCCAATCTGCGGGGCCAGGCCGGCGGCCGCCCCAATTGCGATGGCCGCGGCAATAAGTCCGGGAAGCGCCGCGACGCCAGCCGTCTGCATGATCAAAAAGCTAAAGGCACCGCACGTTAGCGCCGAGATGGCGCGCATGGTGTAATCGCGCGCGTGGCTCCAGCGCGTGCCGGCCCAGCCGAGTGCGGGGTCGACCTCGATGGTGTCGTCCTCATAGGGTAACGATTCGATATCGTCTGCCGCGCGCTCGTCATCCGACAGCTCGCCCACCATCTGCTCCAGGCTGCGACGGCCCTCGCGCACGCTGCCCAAGCCGGCGAGCAGCTGGTCGCAAAATGCCTCGATGCTGTTGGGGCGGTCTTGCGGCATGGGGGAGAGGGCGCTCATGAGCGCAGCCTCGGCTCCCGGGGGAAAGTGCGGGATGAGCTCGCTGGGGTAGGTGGCACCGCCGATGATACGGCCGAGCGAGTCGCCGGGCGTGGCGGCCATAAAGGGGGCGCTGCCGCACAGGCCCTCGTAGATCACGCAGGCGAGGGCAAAGACATCGGCGCGCTCGTCGACTGTGCCGGTCTCGATATCGAGCTGCTCGGGTGGCATGTAGCCGATGGTGCCGCCGCGCGAGCCGCCAAAGCCACCGGCGGACGACAGTCGCGCCATGCCAAAGTCGGTGAGCTTTACGTTGCCCGAGTGGTCGATGAGCACGTTGGCGGGCTTAATATCCAGGTGGAGCACGCCGTTGCTATGGGCGAAGGTGAGCGCCTGGCCCAGCGCGTCGGCAATTGCCGCGGCCTCGTCAAAGGTGAGCGAATGGCCGTCCACGCGATGCAAAAAGTCGGCGAGCGACATGCCGTCGACATATTCCATGACGAGGTAGGCATAGGCGGTATCGTGCGTAAAGTCGATAACCTGCACGATATTGGGATGTTGAAGCATGGCGGCGGTGTGTGCCTCGCGCAGGACATCCATGATGTCGCTGGCGGGCATGCCGGCGCCGTTGATAAGGGGGATGCGCTTAATGGCGACGCGACGGCGCAGGTGCGTGTCGCGGCAAATCTCGATGGAGCCAAAACCGCCGGTCGCAAGCGTCTCGAGCGGCTGGAACCGCTTGAGCAGCTCGCGAGAGCTGGTGCCCTCCAAGGGAACGTCCGGCGAGAACCGGGCGGTATGTTGCGAGAAAAGCGGCATGGCCAACCCTCGTGCGTTTAAAGTTCGTTTGCGAGCGGCGGGCGCGGAGCCGAGCCGTTCGCGGTGGCATAGATGCTGCTAGTGTAGCACGCTCGGGTGCATGGGGAGGATAGCGGGATGCGAGGCTGCCTGTCTGGCTTGGCCTTAGCGCTTCTTCTTGTTCTTCTTCTGCTTGCGCTTGGTCTCCTGGGGCTTGTCGCCCTGCTTGGCCTCGGCGGCGGCCTTCTCGGCCTTCATTTTCTTCTTCTTGGTCTCGATGCGGAGTTTTTTGTTGATGCGCGCCTTAAGGAAGGGACCGAACTGCTCGGCATCGCCGCGGACAAAGGTGTCCTTAGGGATCGTCACGCCCTGGTCGGCGAACATGGCCACAAAGATGCGCTCGCCGTCGAGCACGTGGTCGAGCTTTTCAAACGGGAAGAACTGTGACTTGCCGCTCTTGCCCCAAACCATCAGGCCGTCCTCGTTGGCGGCGACGCGGCGATAGCGGCCACCCATGGACTCGTCGGCCTCAACGGCGTCGATAAAGTCGCGGGCGAGGGTGTGGTGCAGGTTTTTGCTCCACCAGGCCAAAAAGGCGCCGAACACGATCAGGACGACGCCAAACTTGATCCAGTTGCCGCCGGCCACCAGCATGCCGATGCCGATGAGCGCGGCAATTGCCGCGGCGACATACAGCGAGCCGCGACGCCTGGGCGAGGCGACCAGGCGGGCGAAGTCGGTGACCAGGTCGTTTTCGTACTGGTACTCGTTGAGGTACAGGATGCCGTCGTCGGCTGCGGCCTGCTCCTCGAGCGCGACCTCGACCTGGTCGGCTGCTTCGGAGGGGACGAGGTTGCTCTCTGCGTCTGCCATGCTCTTTGGACTCCTATCGCGGCGGGCTCGCCGTACGGGTATTATGGAATGCAGTATGCCGTGCGACCGCATGGCCGCCGCGGCAACAAGACTCAGTATACCCGGGGGAGCACCCATGGAATCGTTGTACCGAAAGTATCGCCCGCTCACCTTCGACTCCGTGGTGGGCCAGCAGCATATCGTCTCGACGCTCGAGCACGCCATCACCGAGGGACGCCTGTCCCACGCCTACCTGTTCTGCGGACCGCGCGGCACGGGCAAGACCACCATGGCGCGCATTCTGGCCAAGGCGCTGCTGTGCCGCAATGCCGAGGCGGCGCGCGCCGAGGGTGCAAGCGGCTGCATGCCCGACGGTACTTGCGAGGAGTGCGAGCTCATCGCCGAGGGCAACCACCCGGATGTCTACGAGCTCGATGCCGCAAGCCGTACCGGCGTGGACAACGTGCGCGAGGAGATCATCAACTCCGTCAACTTTGCCCCGGTGCGCGGCAAGTACAAGATCTATATCATCGACGAGGTCCACATGCTCACGACGGCGGCGTTCAACGCGCTGCTCAAGACGCTTGAGGAGCCGCCGGCGCACGTGATCTTTGTGCTGTGCACCACCGACCCGCAAAAGATTCTGGAGACCATCCTCTCGCGCTGCCAGCGCTTCGATTTCCACCGCATCGGCAACGAGGATATCGAGCATCGCCTGTCCTACGTGTGCGAGCAGGAGGGTTTCGATTACGACGACGAGGCGCTCGCCATCGTGGCGCGCCATGCCAAGGGCGGCATGCGCGACGCGCTCTCCACGCTGGAGCAGCTGAGCGTTTTTGGCAACGGCGCCGTGCATGCGGACGATGCCCGCTCGCTTTTGGGCGAGGTTTCGGACCAGATCCTGGGCGAGTTTTCCCGCGCCATTGCCGATCGCGATGTTGCCGAGCTCTATGGACTGATCCGTGCGCAGGTCGAGGAGGGCAATGACCTGCTGGAGCTGACGCGCGACCTGGTGGCGCATGTGCGCGACGTGTACGTTGCCTGCGTTGCCGGTGCCCGTGCCGAGCTGTTTGAGGGCGGCTCCGAGCAGGCCGAGGCGCTTGCTGCCGAGGCCGCTGCCTTTGGCGAGCATCCTGCCGACCGCCTGGCCCGCGTGCTGACGGTGCTCGACGATGCCGCACTGGAGATGAGGGGCGCGAGCGACGTGCGCCTGGTGCTCGAGATTGCCTGCACGCGTCTGGCGCGTCCCGAGGCCGATTTAACGATTGAGGCATTGGCCGAGCGCGTGGCACGCCTGGAGGCCATGATTGCCAACGGCGCCGTGCCGGCGAGCGTGGCTGCTGCTCAGGCCGCCGCGCCTGCAGCATCCGTACCCGCTGCTGCCCAACAGCCGACGCTCATTTCGGGCGCTCGTGCTGCCGCTCCGGCGGCATCCGCTGCCCCCGCTGCTACGTCCGCGCGCCAGGGCGGTATGCCTTGGGACCGCGGCGCTGCTGTTCCGGCTGCCCAGCCTGCGACCAAGTCCGCGGCTCCTGCGCCGGCGCCCAGACCTGTAACGCCTGCACCTCAGCCCGTTGCGGCTCCGGCTTCCGCGCCTGCTGCATCGACCGTGTCGGTGTCCAAGCCCAACAACGCCGCCCAGGTTGCCGCCGCCGGTGCTGCCGAGACCCCCGCGGTTGAGGACGCCGGCGAGCTCCAGCGCAAATGGGCCGAGGTCGTCGAGCGCGTCAAGGCTCGTCAGGCCTCCTACGCAGGGCTTTTGCTCAACGCCCGCGCCACGGCCGACGACGGCTCCAAGCTCACGGTCTCGTTCCCCGCGGGTTCGACTTTTGCCATCAAGATGCTCGGTCGCGCCGATACGCAGTCGGTGGTCCTGCCGACGGTCTGCGCGGTCTTCGGTCGTCGTACCGTCGACTATGTCCTGGATGGGGGTGGCACGCCGGCTCCTCAACATGAGGAGCATTCTCCATCTGCACGGGCTGCGGTATCTGCGGACCCGCAACCCGTGTCCTCGGTGCCCCCTGCATCCTCGAGCGCCAGCGCGACGCAGCCAAAAGCGGCGCCGGTAGCGGCACCGACCCCGTCGGCGCCTGAACCCGCTGCGCCCAAACCGGCTGCTCCGATCCCCGCGCCCAAGTCCGCTGCCGCGCCTGCGCCCAAGTCATCCGACCTGGCCAAGGCCCCTTGGCTGCGCTCCGACAACCCTGCCGGTGCTCCTGCCACGGGCAAGCTCCCGACCGAGCCCGCGCCCCGAGCGCCCGAGCGCGCGTCCGTCCCCATGGCTCAGCCGCCTGCGCAGGCTGCGCCATGGGAATCCGAGCAGGTGCCCTACGACGATGCTATGGTCGGTGGTTTTGCTGCCGATGCCGGCGGGGACGATCTGCCCCCGTTCGACGTGCCGGGTGCGGCGTCCGCGACCAAGGCCGCTGCTGTGGCACCCGCAGCCTCTGCAAACGACGACGTCCCCGCCGCTCCCTGGGAATCCAATCCCGGTGCCGGCAGCCCCTTCGGCCATCAGGGCGCAGCCCCGAGCATCCCGCAGACCGAGGACGAGGCCAAGGCCCTCATCCGCAGCGTCTTTGGCCAGGCCACCATCTTCAAGCCGGTGGAGTAGCTGTGCAGGCGGGTATACTGCTCAAGAAGAGGCTTATAGGACAAAATGTGTGTCCACGTTGGGGGCATCGGCGCAGGTCGATGCC
>ERZ1106963.3327-NODE-3327-length-13854-cov-6.563954_pt1 | contig 13854 bp, 10 predicted proteins | sample MGYA00403681_ERZ1106963 | MGnify/ENA primary metagenome ERZ1106963 (study PRJEB35170, sample SAMEA104062407) | human gut metagenome | biome: human gut; feature: human-associated habitat; material: faeces | place: Denmark | collected 2012-05-03 ...
AGGACAGACCGCTTTCCAATACCATCTACAACGCAGGATATGACGTTGACCGCGTAGATTTAGCTGCCGGGATCGTGTATCTGACGAAAGCCGCATAATTGAACGAACACCCCGCACCGTGCGTTTACAGAACGCATGGTGCGGGGTGTTTTTGCGTTTTCAGCGGTTTTAGGCGGGATATTCGATGCCCTGTACGCAGGACGCACCTTTGCGCTTCACGGAATCGGACGATAACCAGCTAAACCGCAAAAGGTCACGCGAAACTACGCACCGGCTGTACTGTGCCGTGAATCGCGGAACGGTGCAATCCATACGCGCAGACAGCAGATACTTCACGAATCAGGCAAGCATTGATTTTCACTGCCTGATTTCAAGTCTGTTTTGCCTGAAAATCCTTGCAAATTCGGCTTGTTTGCAAAGTGTTTACAGTTTCATTTGAAAAACCGTCTTGACAATATTCATCGGATATTGACACGTTCATGTTTTTCAAGTGGATATTCAAGGCGTTTGTCGCAGTCTATCTTGTTACGCACACCTTTGATATTACTATGGCGGTGTTCGATATGGCGCAGCACGTTGTTTCCGGCGCGTCGGGGGTAATCGGCGGCAGCACAAATATAGATGTTGCCGCCGCCCTCGGCTCCATGCAAGACGGGCTTGAAGCAATGGAAATCCCCGAACTGCTCTTACTTGTCATGGAAACAAGCCTTGTGAGCTTGTGCATGAAAATCATGTCCGTACTGATAACCGTTATCCTCTACGGCAGAATGATAGAAATTTACCTTTACTGTTCGGTATCGCCTATCCCGTTTGCAACAATGACAAATCGAGAGTGGGGACAGATAGGAAACAACTACCTCAAAGCCCTGTTCGCTATCGGTTTTCAAGGCTTTCTGATTATGGTATGCGTCGGCATTTATGCGGTTTTGGTAAACAGCATGATTATAGCGGATAACCTGCACAGCGCGATTTTCTCCCTTGCAGCTTACACCGTTATTCTCTGCTTCTCTCTGTTCAAATCCGGCGCACTGGCAAAATCCATATTCAACGCACATTAAAAGACACGCGGGGCTTTTCCCCGCAGAAAGGAGGTTTTCGCTTGGCGTATGTACCAGTACCGAAAGACTTATCCAAAGTCAAAACAAAGGTTGCTTTCAACCTTACAAAACGGCAAATCATTTGTTTTGCGGTTGCCCTTATCTTAGGACTTCCGCTTTTCTTTTTGCTCAAAGACAGCGCAGGCACAAGCCTTGCGTCGGTGGTAATGATTGCGGTCATGCTGCCCTGTTTCCTGTTCGCCATGTATGAGAAACACGGGCAGCCCCTTGAAGTGGTGGCAAAGCACATCATACAGACAAAATTCATTGCCCCCAAAGAGCGACCCTATTGTTTCTGTTTTGGCCGCCCGCAACGGTTCGCTTTTTGAAAATACGGCCTTGTGCAGGAGACACTACAAAAATGTCAACTGCGGTAGCCCAGCGGCTGCGCAGCTGACAAGCGCGGCGATTCTCCGCTTTTTCCCGGAAACAGAACATACGGCGGCTGCGAAACCGCAGCCGCCGTGCGTTTGAATTATCTGATAATGCCGAAGCCGGAAAGAACGACGATCATCAGGAAAATCGGACAAACGAATTTGACCGTATTGAACCAGACTTTGCTGAATCTGTCGTCCAGCGTACCGCCGTTGGTGATGGCATTGACAGCGTTCTTCTTGCCCCAGATCCAGGCAATCAGAACCGCGGTGCAAAGCGCGATCAGCGGATATGCGATCTTGCAGATGAAGTTATCATACAGCGAGAAAATATCCTGGCCGAAGATCCGCACATCGCCCCAGATACCGAAGCTGAAGCTGACGGGGATGCCGAGCAGCATGCAAAGCGCGGAACCGAGCACAGCGCTCTTCTTGCGGTTGATCTTGCCTTTGGAAAGCTCCATGACGTTCGGAACGAAGATTTCCAGAATAGACACAGAGGAAGTCAGGGAGGCGAACAGCAGCAGCACGAAGAACAGCAGGTTCCACAGCCACGGCATGGGAAGACGGGCGAACAGAGAAGGCATTGTGACAAACAGCAGCGACGGGCCGGAGCCGACGTCAATGCCGAAGGCAAACGCGCTGGGAATGATGATGAGGCCTGCAAGAAATGCAACCACGAAATCTGCGATAACGATTTTGACCGTAGACGACGGAATGTTTTCGCTGTCCGGCAAATAAGAGCCATAGTTGACCATGCCGGTCGTGCCGATATTCAGCGAGAAGAAGCACTGCCCGACCGCTGCGGCCACCAGACCGATGCTCATTTTGGAGAGGTCCGGCTTCAGATAGTAGGTGATGCCTTCGCCGATGTTCGGAAGTGTCAGAGCGCGGATGACAAGGACAATCAGGATCACGAGCAGCGCAGGCATCATGACCTTGGAGGCCTTTTCAATGCCGCCCTTGATGCCGCCGACCACGATGATGGTCGTCAGGATGTGGAAAATCAGTGCGCCGACCAGCGGGCCAATCGGGGAGCTGATAAACGAACCGAAGAATGCGCCGACCTCGCCGGCATCGGCCATGTGCGCAAGCGGGCCGAAGGACATGACGATGTAGTACATCATCCAGCCGCCGAACACGGCGTAGTACGCCTCGGCAAGAAGCGCACTGAATACGCCGAGATAGCCCATCCAGGTGAATCTTCCGTCGATCTTCCGGTAAGCGAAGATCGCGCTGCACTTGCCGTTACGGCCGATGAGGAAGTCCGCCATCAGCATGAACGCACCGACAAAAATCATGACAATGATGTACGTGACCAGGAACGTTGCGCCGCCGTACTGACCGGTCATCCACGGGAACTTCATAATGTTGCCCAGGCCAACCGCAGAACCGGCCGTTGCCAGAATGAAACCGAAGCTGCTGCCCCACTGTTCCCGTTTGGCTTTCGGCGCATGGTTGTTGTTATCTGCCATACTTTTCTCTCCTTTACTCTTTTGCTGCTGCATTTGCAGCAGCGATTTTATTGTTCTCCGCCGGGGTTGACGGTTCAAACAACCTCGTGATAGAGTTTCGTATACTCTTCATCCGTCAGATCACGCTTGACCTGAATCGACAGCTCCTTAACCTTATGCAGAAGCTCTTTGACTTTGTCCTTATCTTCGATCTGTGCAAGACCCAGCCGCTCGTTGACCAGCGTGACGTTCGCCGCGCCGCTCTTCTTGCCAATGTAAATATGCGGCGCCGGCTGGCCGGTCATGGAGAAGTGATAAGGCATCATAATCAGGGGGTTCATCTCCCGGGATTTCAGCCAGTAGCCGGTGGGCAGTCCGGTTTCCCAACCGAACAGACGGTTGCCGACGATTGCCTTGGTGGGCGGAACGGGCTTGCCGGAGCGTGCCGCAACTTCATGCGACAGACCAAGCAGCTCGTCATACTTGATGCCGGTGTCCTGACCGTACAGACACTGCAAGCTCATAACCAGCGGTTCCAGCGGGCAGCTTCCGGCACGTTCGCCGATGCCGTTGACGGTGACATGCGCGCAGAATGCGCCTGCCTGCAAAGCAGCGATCGTCGTCGGAATCGAAAGACCGAAGTCCTCGTGGAAATGCGCCTCGACCGGCTTGCCGACGCGGCGGAGCAGCTCTTTGACCATGTATGCCGCGCCTTCCGGAGAGAACGCGCCGAACGTATCGACCAGCGCCACGGAATCAAAGTGGCCGCCTGCGTCCAGAACGCCGTTGAGCAGCGTGGACAGGAAATCCATATCGGAACGCGAAGCATCCGATGGGAAGAACGTGACCATCAGACCGAGCTCATGCGCATACCGGGTTGCTTCGGAAGCGGCCTTGATGGCCTTTTCCATGCCCCAGCGCATGCCGCCCTGCAACATCTGCTCGCTGCCAGGAACCTCAATGACAACGCCGTCGACGCCGCACGCCTTTGCAACGTCCATGTCGCTCATCACGCCGCGGACAAAGCAGTAGATTTTCGCCTTCAGGCCGAGCGCGCAGATTTCCTTGATCGCCGCCGCGTCTTCCTCAGACGTCATCGGGCAGCCCGCTTCAATGCGGTGCACACCGGCCGCGTCCAGACGCTTTGCGATGGCGACCTTGTCTTCCCTGGTAAAGATGATACCCGGCTCCTGCTCACCGTCGCGCAGCGTGGTGTCCAGAATTTCAATGTGCTCCGGGAAATGATAATTCTTTGTAACCTCAGGCAGATAGTTTGCGGGGCTGACCCACCACTTGCCTTCTTCTTTATAAGCCATTTTCATGCTTCCTCCTTATATTTCTGCCCGGAAAACCGGACCGACTTACAGTTGTAAAACAATCCTCGCGTCCAGAATCGCGCAGCCGTTTTCATACACGCGGCATGGATTGAGATCCACCTCCCGAATCTGTGCAAACGCCTGCATCAATTCTGAAAGCCGCTGCAACAGCTGGCACACGCCCGCCCGGTCCAGCGGCGGCGTGCGAAATCCGTTCAAAACCGGCGCGCAGCGCAGCGATTGCAGCATACGCTCTGCCTGGCCTTCCTGCAACGGCGCCAGACGGAACGCCATATCCTGAAATGCTTCTGCATAAATGCCGCCCATCCCGGCCGCCATCAAAGGCGTGTCATGGAGCCGGGCCGCACCCAGCATCACTTCAAATCCGCTTTGCGCCATCGGCTGCACCGTCACGCACGCCGAGGGGTCGAGGCGTTTCATGGCAGAATCCATCTGCAAAAACGCTTCTTTCACCGCAGCCCGGTCTTGCAATCCCAGCCGGACGCCGCCGACATCTGTTTTGTGCTGTATCACATAGGACTCTACCTTGAGCGCAACCGGATAGCCGAACGCTTCGGCCGCGTCTGCGGCCTGCATGGCAGTGTGCGCCACAACCGGCACCGAAACCGGAAAGCCTGCCAGCGCAAGAAGCTGCTTTGACAATCGTTCCGGCAAAACCAGCTGCTCATTTTTTGGAAAATCGCGCAAAAATTCTTCCACCGCGCAGCACTGCGCAGCTGTCAGCATGGGCTGTACATGCTGACTCTGACACGCAGAGGCTTTGGCGTATCCGCTCAGTGCCGCCACCGCGTCCGCCGCGTCCTGCGGGTCGCAGAAACACGGGATTCCGGCCTGCTCCAGCCGACTGCGGTCATACGCCGCAAAGGCCTCGAAGCTGCTGAGAAAACAGGCGACCGCTGGTTTTGCGGCTGCGCGGACCGCTTCGATCAGCTCTGCGTCGGGCAGGGAAAGATGCGGATTCAACGAGAAAAAGCCCAGCAGCAGATCATATTCCGGCGAAGAAAGCAGCGTCTTCGCCGCCGTTTCATACGTTTTCGGCGTCAGGCCGTTGGATGAAATATCCGCCGGATTTTTCAGCTGCATCTGCTTTCCGGCCTTTGCATCCAGCGCATCGCGCAGCGCCTGCGTGGGCTGCGGCAGTAAAACGCCGAGGCTTTCCATCCGGTCGGTTGCCAAAATCGCGGGCCCCGCCGTATTGCTCAGTACGATGGTCCGCGCCCCATCCGGCCTGCGGCCGCAGGTCAGCGCTTTGAGCATCACCGCGCAGCTGCGGCATCCGTCCGCTTCCAGAAGCCCGTATTGCTCCACCAGATCGTGCATCACCCGGCTGCTCTGCACCAGTGCGCCCGTATGAGACGCGGCCGCTTTTTTCCCGGTCGTGCTCTTTCCGTCGCGCAGCAACACAACAGGCTTTGTCCGGTTGACCTCTGCTGCCAGACGCAAAAACCCTGGAAGATCCCGCAGGCCTTCAAAACAGACTGCAATCGCCGCTGTCTGCGGGTCCTGGGCGAAATACCGCAAAAACATTTCTGCGTCCAGCACCGCCTGATTTCCGATGCCTGCCCATTTGGCAACACCGCAGTGCTGATCGCGCAGGGAGGCCAAAATGGCCATGCCGACGCCGCCAGACTGGCTGATGACGCTGACGCTGCCTTGTGCAATCCGGTCTGGCAGGAAGGTGCAGTTGAAAGAACAGGCCGTGTTAATCAGGCCCAACGTGTTTGGCCCGAGCAGCACAATCTCATGTTCCCGGCAAAACGCCGCCATCTCCTCTTCCAATGCCGCGCCTACCGCGTCCGTCTCCTTGAAACCGGCGCTGATCACGATAACATGACGAACAGCGGTCTGTGCGCACTGGCGGATGCAATCCATCACGCGGTTGCGGTTGACGGCAATTACTGCATGGGACACGCTCTGCGGCAAATCCAAGACCGAGGCATAACAGGGTTTTCCAAAAAGCCTCTTATACTGCGGATTGACACAGTAGACCGGACCTGCAAAGCCATCGGTGATGCTCAGAACAAGCCCGCTTCCGATCTGTCCCGGTTTTTCTCCGGCGCCGATAATTGCGACGGAATCCGGCCGGAAAAGGCTATCCGGTACGGTTTGCATGCTGCCTCAGTCTCCCTTCTCTGTCTCAAAGCTCTTGAATCCCAGTGTATTTCAACCTTATAAATACACTATACCATGTTCTCGTAATTTGCAATCCATTAGTTTGCACAAGCTTTCCCTCTATTTATTGTCAAACTTTGATAAATCAGAGATAAAAACAGCAAGATTCCGCAAACGCCAAACATATTCCCCACGGAATCCTGATTTTTTTGAACAGATTTTTTGGGGTCTTAAAAATATTTTTCGTGTAGTTTGTTAAATAAATTGACAATGTTAGAAGATTCATATATACTCAAAACTATAAAAACCAGAAGCCAACATCACATAAAGAAAGGTTGTTACAAACGTATGGAGTATCATTTTTCTGATCGTATTTCCAATGTTCGCCCTTCTGCGATCCGCGAAATTCTGAAATACGCCGCATCGCATCCCGAAGTCATCGCACTTTCGACCGGAAGCCCCGCCAACGAGGCCGTTCCCGTGGAGGAAATCAGCGAAATCTCTGCGCGTATTTTTAAGGAGAAGCCCCTGGCCGGTTTGCAATACAGCATGACCGAAGGCTATCCCGCGCTGCGCGAGTCCACAAGGCAGCGGCTGAAAAAAGAGTTTGGCATCGGCCGCGAGTTTGATGACCTGATTATCACCACCGGCGGACAGCAGGGTCTTTCCCTGACGCCGAACATCTTCTGCAACCCCGGCGACACGGTCGTCGTAGAGCTTCCGACCTTCGTCAGCGGCATCAATGCCATGCGGATTCACGGCGCAAACGTCGTGGGCGTCGAGATGGACGAAGAGGGCATGGAGCTGGCTGGGCTTGAGCGTGCCTTCCAAACCGAGCCGAACGTCAAGCTGCTCTACGTCATTCCGACGTTCCAGAATCCCAGCGGCAAAACCATGAGCCTTGCCCGCCGCAAGGCGATCTATGCGCTGTGCGTCAAATACGGCGTTATGATTCTCGAGGACAACCCCTACGGCGAGCTTCGCTTCCGCGGCGAGGACATTCCGACCTTCAAATCCATGGACGACGAGGGCATTGTCATCTACAACGGCTCTTACTCCAAGGTGCTTTCCGCCGGCATGCGCATCGGCTTTGTCATGGCGCAGAAGGATGTTTTGCAGCGTCTGACCGTCGCCAAGCAGTTCAGCGACTGCCACTCCAACATCTTCTTCCAGATCGTCACCGACGAATGGCTCCGCACGGCGGATGTCGACGCGCATATCGCCAAAATCCGCAAAATCTATCGCGAGCGCTGCGATTTTATGCTCAAGCTGCTCGACGAGCACATGGATAAGCGCGTCACCTACACACGTCCGGACGGCGGCCTGTTCCTTTGGTGCACGCTGCCGGAAGGCTGCGATTCTCAGGAGCTTGCAGACCTCGCGCTGCGCAAGGGTGTTGCCTTTGTGCCGGGCCGCGACTTTATGGTCGACAGCGCCGCACCCTGCCGTGCGTTCCGCCTGAACTTCTCCACCCCGACCTATGAGAATATGGAAAAGGGCATTTTGCGCCTGTGCGACGCGGTTTCTGAATATCTGGCTGGCAAATAAGAACGGGAGGCAACGCTATGAATCTCAAACCGATTATCAATCCGGCCCGCGGCAAGCTCCGCGTGCTCGGCTATTGCTCGGGATCCGGCAACACGCTCTGGAAAGCCTACGAGCTCCAGAAGCAAATGGAGCAGAGCATCGAGGGCTGCCCATTTGAGATTGTCGGCATTTTTGCAGACAACCCCGACTCCAAGGCTGTCGCCGCTGCCAAACAGTATGATGTTCCTTGGGAAGCCATCGACATCCGCAAGTATTATGCCGACCGGGAAAAGCCGCTCAAGGACCGCGAAGTCCGCGCCGCATATGATCAAGAAGCGATGGCGCTTGTTGAAAAGTTCCACGCCGATATGATTTTGCTTGCCGGATATGTCTGGGCCACAACGGATATTGTCCTCGACAACTATCTGGTCGTAAACGTTCACCCGGCGGATCTTGCCGTGACAGACGAAACCGGCCACCGCCTGCTTGCCGGGGCAAACGGCATCAAATCCGCCTTTGACCGCAACATGGATTATCTGCGTGCCAGCGCACATCTGGCAACGAAAGAGCTCGATGCAGGCCCTCTGCTGGTGCGTTCCCCGAAGGTTCCTGTGGACTATACGCTGCACGAGGACTATGAGACGCGCTTCCGCCACTATCTCAAGCTCGTCAACGACCAGAACCGACTGGTCGGCGCACGCGCGGTTCTCGAGCTGGCGCTGGGCAATTTCAGCGTCGATGACGAAAACCATCTGTATTATAAAGGAGAACCCGCTCCGCAGGGTCTGAGCATCGAAAGCTGGGAGGAAAACAAGCCTTCGTTTCAGCGCGGCCATGACAAACTGCTAAACCCTAAGAGCGTGGCCGTGATCGGTGCATCCAACCGCCCCGGCATCGGCCACGCAATCGTAAAAAATTTGTTGGACATGGGCTATTGCGGCAAGGTCTTCGCCGTCAACCGCAAAGGCGAGGACGTTCTGGGCGTACCCGGTTATACGGATGTGCGGGAAATTCCCGGCGACGTAGACCTCGGCGTTCTCTCCGTTCCCTCGACGGGCATTCTGGATGTTGCGGAGGCCTGCGGCCAGAAGGGCGTTCCGGCGCTTGTCTGCATTACCGCCGGATTCCGTGAAATCGGTCCGGAAGGCGCGGCCCGTGAAAAAGAACTGATGCGCATTGTAGACAAATACAATATGCGCATAGTTGGCCCGAACTGCATGGGCGTTGCAAACACTGCGCCCGGCGTGCGCCTGAGCGCGACCATTCTCTCCGAGACGCCGCCCGTCGGAAGCGTGGCATTTCTGACGCAGTCCGGTGCGCTTGGCGCAAGCTTGATCGACTTTGCAGGCGAGCTGGACGTCGGGTTCTCCGTTGTCGTGTCCATGGGCAATATGACAAACGTCAATCCGTGCGACCTTCTTCCGATGCTGGAAGCCGATGAAAATACCAAAATCGTCTGCATGTACATGGAGACCATTCCGGAGCCCTATCGCTTTGAGCGCGTCATGTCCCGGATGACAAAGCCTGTCATCGTTGTCAAATCCGGCCGCACCACAAAGGGCGCCGCCGCGGCAAGCTCGCACACAGGCTCTCTTGCCGGCAACGACAACGTGGCCGACGCGCTGCTCAAAAAATGCGGCGTCATCCGGGCGGAAAATCTGGAAGATGCGTTCCTGCTTGCCTCCAGCATGACGAAGATGCCCCGCCTGCGCGGCAACCGCGTCGGCATCATCTCCAACGCAGGCGGCCTTGGCACGCTGACCACGGACGCTCTGGTCAAATACGGCTTTGAGCTGCCGGAGCTGAGCAGTGAAGAACGTGCAGAGCTTGCAGCCAAGCTTCTGCCCGAAGCTTCCACACACAATCCCCTCGATCTTGTGGCGCCTGCGCCTCCTGCGCACTATGCCATCGCCGCGCACGCCATGATCGACAGCGGCAAATATGACGCGATCATCGTCGACTGCGTCCCGCCCGCAACCATTGATACCGGCGAAGTGGCGCAGGCCATGGTCGATATTCTCAAGTCCACCAGCATCCCGATCTTCTCGTGCTTCTTTGGCCCGACGCTTGGCGCAGCCGGCCGTGCCGTGATGAAAAAGGGCGGAATCCCGACCTTCTCGTTCCCGGATCAGATGGTCCGCACCATGCGCTATATGGTGCAGCCCGAAGAAGCGGCCTGCGACAGCTATGACTGCCATATCTGCGCGCAAAGCCGCACCGAAGCGCGCCGTCTGATGGAACATGCAGAATCAAACGCCTATCTGCCGGCGGAAGACTGCTTCCGTCTGCTGAAGCTCTATAACGTGCCGATGGCGCAAAGCGCGTATTTACCGGCCGGTGGAATGGCGGCTTCTCTGGCGCTCGACTATCCAGTTGTCGCGAAGGTGGACCATCCGGAAATCATCCACAAATCCGATGTCGGCGGCGTCCGGCTCGGCATTCAGGACGCCGCGGCGCTGGATGCGCTGCTGGCAGAATGGACGGCCAGATTCCCCGGCCTGCGCGGCATTCAGGTGCAGCAGCAGATCAGCGGCAATCTGGAAATGATCATCGGCGCTTCCGTTGACCCGGCGCTCGGCCACAGCATTCTGACCGGTCTGGGCGGCACGCTGGTTGAAATTCTCAAGGACGTCTCCTTCGGTCATGTGCCGCTGTCCTCACAGGACCCTGGGCGGATGCTCCGTTCGCTTCGCAGCTATCGCCTGCTTGAAGGCTATCGCGGAAGCGCAAAGGCCAACATCGAGCAGTTCCGACAGATTCTGATGCAGGTCAATCAGCTTCTGCTCGATTTCCCTGCAATCTGCGAAATGGATATGAACCCGCTGATCTTCGACGAGACCCGCGGTGCGTTCTACGCCGTTGACGCGCGCATCAAGATTTCCTGAGCTTTTTTGTCCTCTCTTTTTGACCACCCATCGCAGATTTTTCTGCGATGGGCGGTCTGCCTTTGCTTGACTTTTCCCGCAAATCCACCTACAATTAGGGAGAATCTATCGTATTGCATCTGTACGCAGAAGTCCAAATCCCCGGAAAGAGAATGGAATTTATGAATCATGAAGATAAAGTAACATTTACCATCAATCAGGTTGCAAAAATTCTCGGCGTCGTCCCGGCCACGATCCGAAACTGGGAAAAGAACGGGATGATCTCCTCCAAGCGTTCGGCCAGCAACTACCGGATCTTTACGCTCGATGACATTGAAACACTCAAGAAAATCAAGGAATACTCCGTCGACAAGCACATGGGTACGCAGGCGATCAAAATGCTGCTGCCATCCCCAGGAACCAGCGCGCTGGAATCTTACGTGCAGCAGCAGAAAGAAGTGTTTTACTCCAAGAAGCTCATCAGCGAAAAGTGGCGTCAGATCCGAAAGCAGCAGGGCTACACCCTCGAAGAGGTCAGCCGTGCGGTCGGTATCTCCGTGGCGCATCTGAGCAAGCTGGAAAACGGCGGCAATATTTCGCTGGATATGCTCAATAAGCTGGCGCACTTCTATCGGGAGAGCCCGCTGTACTTTATGGAGCCTGCGGCGCAGGAAAATCGCCTCGTCCGCAAAGGCTGCGGAGAGCCCATTCAGCTTAAAAGCGATCCCGGCCTTGAAATGTATTCGCTGATTGCCATGCGAGAACACACGATGTACCCGGTTCTTTGCGTGGTCGAGCCCGGCTGCGGCAATCTGACGCCGCACACACACAACGGAGAAGAGCTGATCTATATGCTCTCCGGCGTCGTGGAAGTGCGCCTCAACGACGATCCGCCCTATATCCTGCATCCCGGCGATACGTTTTTCTACCGGGGCTCCGATGTCCATAGCTGGCAGAATATTTCGCCGAAGCCCGCGCAGCTTCTGTGGATTCATTCGTCCATTTCCAAGTAAACCATGTGCGCATGGGCTTGAGCTTTATGCGAAAAAACGCGCTGTGCGGGTACGAAACAATCGTATCACACAGCGCAAAAAAGAACCGGGTTTATAGAAAATTTGGTGGTCACCAAATTTTCTATAAACCCAAATGAATTTGCATCTGACGATGCTGAACTCATTTTAGTGGCTACCCTGTCAATGCACCATGGCTGCGGTGACCTTGCACCATTTTAGCGGTTTGGCTGCACCATTCGTGCGGTCTACACGCACCGTTTCAGGCAACGTATTCAGAAGTGGGTACAGTAGATAAGCAAAAAGCCTTGAAATCGTGTGATTTCAAGGCTTTTTACTGGTGGGGGAAGGTGGATTCGAAGCATGATGCTTTTTGTTGAAAACCGAAATTCTATTGATATTACAAGCATTTGCTTGCGCTTCTTGCGCCCGAAGATACCGTATTTCGGTAGTTGAAAATAAAAGTGGGTACGAATTTCAGAACACATTATCGCTCAGAATGATTTTTTCAATAGAATCCCCTATGCTGGTTGGGCAAATATGCAGATGCGACACGGCATTTCTCGGAGAACGAAATAATCTACCTCTATCAGCTTTTTTCTTTATTACGTTCCTCTCCTCGAGCTTTTGAGCACAGGCATCCTGAAAATCTCCACTGTTCTCAGCGTTCTTTGCTCTTTCTGTCGGCAGATTCACCAGTCCCAGCATACAGTTCAGCAGCAACGTCACTTCAAATGGACACTTCACGTTCTGAATGATTCATTTTGTGCGTTCAACAAAATCTCGGTCAAACTTTTTCATTTGCATTTTCAACGTACCGCCACACTGCCCAACTTGTTTCATCCCCACCATATTATTGTGTTTTCAGGACTTCGTAAATTTGCAGAAATTTACGAAGTCTTTTCTATGCTCATTATAGCAAAGGACAGTGCGCTGACATATCAGACTTCCACGCAGGAATATGTCGTTTTCAATGTGTCCGGGTGGATCATCAGCATGGGGCGGTGCAATTCTCTCGCATAAGAAACAGCCTTATCGGTATCATCCCCGCGCGCAGATGCCGGATCGTAAACCGCCAGCACCATGTCAGACTGCCGGATGATTGTTCGGTAGGCTTTCAGCTGTGCGTCTGGCTGCTTATGTGTGTAAACGGCTGTCATGTGGCTGCATTTGACAAGCATATCGAAATAGCGTTCGCGCAGTTCCGGCGTCCACTTTGTTGCCTGTTCCTCGTATGGTGTGATGCAGAATAGCATCAGCTCCGGATCGTCATTCCGCAGCGCGTTAATGATCTCTGCGGCATATAGTCCAATGCCGTAGTCGCAGGCCACGGAAAAATGCGTCACTCCCTGCTGCCGCAGCACCATGATCTGCTGGGCCAGCTCCATCTTCATATCGTGACACTCCACGGCTTCTTCATCAAATCCCCATGCAAACCGCATAGGGCTGTGTCCGAGGATCGCGCAGCTTTTCGTTCCGCACATCTTGTATCACCTCATATGTAGTCTAATGGCTTATATTTCGTATTCTAACAGTCGCTATTTTCTGCGTCAAGAAAAATGTAAGCTTATAGGGAACGAATTTGCCTCAATCAGCATACAGGTGGGGAGAATCAGATGGATAAAAAGTTGCTGGGAAAACGAATCAACACCGCGCGAAAGGATAGGGGCTGGACAAGTGAACGGCTGTCCGAAGCCTGCAACATCAATGCGACATATCTCAGGCAAATAGAGTCTGGCGCAAAAACACCCAGCCTGCAGGTTTTCGTAACGCTTTGCAGCACGTTGAATGTTTCCCCAACATATTTGCTTGCGGACAACCTGAACCTGACAGAATCGCAGGATTTGGATTCCCTGCTTGCTCTTTGCCGCTCGGCCACACCAAAACAGATGAACATGATCGTCGCAATGGTCCGCAGTGCGCTTGAATCGGTCGAATAGTTTTTTCAAGCCCCTTGCTGTTTGGCTTTAAGCTGCCATATCATGCGCCACCAACGCCGTGTAATAGCTGCTCATCGTACTTGGCGCGTTGAACAGCACGGTCAGCAGATATTGCCGGATATTCCGAATCCGCGTTGTG
>ERZ1106963.3331-NODE-3331-length-13844-cov-6.690188_pt1 | contig 13844 bp, 10 predicted proteins | sample MGYA00403681_ERZ1106963 | MGnify/ENA primary metagenome ERZ1106963 (study PRJEB35170, sample SAMEA104062407) | human gut metagenome | biome: human gut; feature: human-associated habitat; material: faeces | place: Denmark | collected 2012-05-03 ...
GGCTGTCGTACTTGCGGAACTCGATGGTCTTGCCGCCGTTCTGGGGCACCGGGTAATAATCCGCAAATTGGTCGTGGACGAGGCGCGGCTCGGCCTGGTCGATGAGGCGCTTCTCATAGAAGGTCTTCATCTCGGCGGTCATGGTGCCGGAGGTATTGTTCCGCGCGGCGGAAGGGTCGGCGAACAGCTGGAGGTCGAACTTCATTGCAGTGTCGTTCATACGGTTTTCCTTTCTTTCTTGCGGTGTAACATACGGACTTCTTCGATTCGCGCTCCCCTGCCAGAGGAGCTGCGTTCAGAACGTGATGACTTCCCCATGGAGGGCCTTGCGTTCCAGCGCTTCCCGCTGGGCGCGGGTCATGCGGGAAACATCCGCCCCGGTCACGGCGGCGCTGCCGGGGCGGGTGCCGTTTTCTGCCGGGCGGGACGCCCGCTGCCGGATGCGCTCCACGACGCCCTGCTCCACGGCATGGGCGGTCTGGCGCAGTGCGTCCTCGTAGTGGGCCAGACGGTAGGCGTCCGCCATCCGCATTCCCGGCAGCTGCATCAGACGGCGCATCTCCGGGTGCTGCAGCTCCGCTTTCAGCGAGAACTCCGGCACCACCTGCCGCAGCGCTGCCTCTTCGGCTGCCCAGCGGCTGTGCAGGGCGGCCACGGCCTGTCGGCCCGGCAGATGCTCCGGCAGCGGCGGGCGGGGCGGTTCCGGGGTGGGACAGGGTACTTCCGGGCCGGGGTTTGTCTTCGGGATCTCCTCCTTCGGGGTCTCCGGCGGCGCTGCCTCCTCCCGGCCCGGCTTCAGGGTGCCGGAGGCGACGGCCTGCCGGGCCTGTGCCTCGCTCAGGGCCGGGGCGCTCCCTGCGCCGCCGGTCTCGCTGCCGCCCTCTGCGAACAATTGCAGGTCCATCATGGCCGCTTCGCCCCGGCGGCTCAGGTCTGCAAAGCGGAGGTTGTCCGGGTAGCGCTCGGCCAGCAGGGCAAACCCGGCCTTGGCCAGCTCAAAAGCCCCCTCTACCCACGGCTCCTGCGGGGCGGCGGCGGTCACAGCCAGCCGGGGGCCTTCCGGCTCATCCCAGGCATCGCTGCGGGCGGTCTTTTCCCCTGCCAGCAGGCTCACCAGAGCCTGCATCAGGGTGCTGGCACCGGCGCAGACGATGTCCTGCCCGGCGGGGGCATAGCCCGCGTGGCCGGACGCTTCCAGCCGCAGGGTCAGGCCCTCCGGGCCGTCCAGTTCACTGTAGATCACACGGATCATCGGTTCTCCTTTCCAAGGCCCATGGCATCTGCCGCGGCCTTTGTGCTCAAATTGTCTGCGGGGCCGGTCACAGCGGCCTTCCCCGGCTGTTCCTGCGCCGTCAACCGGCTCTGCAAAACGGCCAGCTGCATGGCCAGCGTCCCGTTCTGCCGCACCCGCTGGCGGACTTTCTCGATGCCCTCAAAATCCATCATCTCCAGCGCTGCCAGAGCCGCATCGGCGTTGGCCGGGGCAAAGAAGCCCAGCTGATAGCACTCCTTGGCGGTCTCGTTCTGGCTCAGACGGCTGAAGGTCGATTTCTTCTCGGCGCTCACCACGATGTCGAAGACCGGTTCGCGGCTGCCCAGCTCCACCCCGCCCACGGTGCCGGCCGGCTGCGGGCGGAGCGCGGCCCCGGAAAAGGGCACGAACTCGTTCTGGCCTGCGGCCCCCACGATGCGGAAGACCCGCTCTTCGTCGTAGAACTGCCGCATCAGGTCCAGGATGAGGTAACACTCCCTGGCAAAGGCGCGGTACGCGCTCTTGAGCATATCCCGGCTCAGTTTCGAGCCTGCCTCCTGTAAGGCGGCAATGGCCGAAGCCGCCGTCACGCCGCCAGCGGTGCCGCCCTGGGTCATATCGCGGTTGCCGGAGATTTCCTTCAGCTCCTCGATGCGGCTGTTGCGGTAGCTCAGGCTGTTGCCCTGCAGGCCCGCCGTCTGCAAGGGGCGGAAACTGTCGTCGCCCAGCCGCCCCACTACATGGACGATATCCCGCGAGAGGTCTGCCAGTTCTTCTTCGTTCACACCGGCCGTGTCGCTCAGCACATACCGCTGCTTCGAGGCGAGCAGAACATTCTCGTCCATCGCATGGTTCATCCGGTCGATGGCGGTCTGGCACTCCTTCATCACATCAATGTATCCGAAGCCCGCCGGGCTGTCCTCCTCCATGAACAGCGGGTCGAACACGAACGGATACTTGCCGTGGTCATAGAATCCGCGCCCGGCCAGCGCCGGGTCGTTCTCGCTGGCGTAGAGCACCACCCCGTTGCAGAACTTGCAGTAGTGCAGCAGCACCCGGCCCTCGGCGTCCGGCTTTTTGTAGTACCAATCCACCACGACACTCTTTTCGGTGGTGTCCAGCCCGCCGTCGTGGAGGAACCGGGGCACATCCAGCACACTGGCGCTGTGGCCCTTGAGCTGGGGCCAGCGGGTCTCCAGCTGTCTGGTGTTCTCCATCCGCAGCGAGAAAAAGTTCGGCGATGTCTGGATATCCTCCACGCCCGGCTCCCAGTAGAGCATGAGCAGATTCATGGGCCGGATGGCGATTTCGCCCAGGCCGCCGTGCGCTTCCGGGTCCCAGAAGACGCCCTTGACGCCGGTGCCCTGCTTGAGCTTGCGCCACCAGGTGTCGCTGTACACCTGCTCGTAATCGGCCTGTTCCAGCACCACCGGCAGGATGCTGGAAAGTACCCGCGCAGTCTGTTCGTCGTCTGCCGCGCGGGGCAGCACATTCGGGGCCGGGTAGTTGTCCATCGCATCAGCGTGTTTGTTGGCGATGGAGTTAAACAGCCACCCGCTGGACGGCTGGGGCTTGCCCTCCATCATCGGGTTCTGGTAATTTTTCCAGTGCCCCATCCGGAACCACAGTTCGTTGTCCACCAGCCGTTTGTCGAGCGCCGCCTTGCCTGCCTTGTACTTTTGCAGAACAGCCGCCGCCTCGGCGACCTCCTCCGGCCCGATGGGCAGTTTTTCTTCCACGATATCCAAAATCTACTCCTTTCTAAATCCGATAAAACCTTGCCTGCCGGTGCAGTTCCAGCGGGTCGTCCCCCACCGGCGGGCGGGCCGTGCGCCGGGGCGGCGAGATGGGGTGTTCCATCAGGACATACCGGCATTCGTCGTAAATGTGGTCTTCCTGCCGGGTGTCGATGTCCTCCACGTTGCTCTCGTCGTACACCAGATTCGGGATGGTGCGCAGGAAGTGCCTGCAAGTATCGAACACCTGAAACATGGGCCGCCCCTCTCCGTCAAACGCCAGCCGGTAGTGGAACTGCATCTTACCGGCCAGTCGGGTGTGGTCACCGGGCATCCAGTGCAGGAAGTTCGGCCCCCGCTCCATCATGGCGGCGATGCTCTCGCCCCGGCTCTCGTCGAAGATGGCCGGGTCCGCAATGCCCTGAATGACCCGGCCGCGCAGCTGCGGATCGTTCTGCTCCACCTCCCGGATGCGTCGGGCCTGCTCCACCGGGTCGATCCGCAGCCCCTCGTTCGGGCGGCCTGTGCAGCCGTACAGCTCTTTTATGCGGTAGAGCCGTCCTTCCTCATCCGCCGCGTACCACCCCACCGAGAACGGCTTCGAAAACCCGAAGTCGAACCCGCGGTAGATCTTCCAATGCTTCGGGATGGGGAAGGGTGCGATGACATGGGTCCAGCGCTGGTCCTGATAGTGGGCGGGGTCGTTCCGCCACTCGGTGAACACCTGACCGGAGAAGCTGTCCCAGCTGCCATAGAGCAGGGCCTGCTTTTCCGCTTCGGGCAGAGAGGCCAGACTTGCAAGGTAATCCGGGTCGTTTTCCAGCAGGGCCGGGTTGTCGAAGACGCTGGATGGGATAAACACCCGCGCCCGCTGCAGCACCTTTTCCGTCCCGTCCGGCATCCGCACCGGGAACGCTTCCACGATGGGAGTGCCGGGCGGGGCCGGGGTGATGAACCGGGCCTTGACCCAGCCGTGGCCGACGCCGCCGGGGTTGGTGGTGGCCCGCAGGTACACCCGTGTGCCGGGCCCAGTGGGGCGGTTGCGGCTCATCATGTAGCTGTACTCCTCCCATTCGAAGTGGGTCAGCTCATCGAAGCCGATGAAATCAAAGGCCTTGCCCTGATAATTCGTGCGGTCCTTGGTGTACTGCATCGAGCCGAAGTAGATCTTTGCCCCGCTGGGGAAGACCCACACATGGCTCGTGGCGTTGTACTGCGCCTCCGGGAAGGCCCGGCGGTAGTAGACCAGACTCTTGTCCACAAGGTCGCTCAGCTGGGGAAAGGTCTTGCGCAGGATGAGCCCCCGGTAGTGCGGGATCTGCACCTGCCGCAGCGCCTCGATGATGAGCGCATCGCTCTTGCCGCCGCCTGCCGCGCCGCCGTAGAGGGCCTCCGGCTCCGGTCTGCGCATGAACTCCCTCTGCCGGGGCTGGGGCCGCCAGACGACTGGCGCATTCGTTCCTGTCTTCATACATCCTCCACCGGCGGCAGCAGCACCACGCCGCACTCCCGGCCCTCCGCATCCGCGCCCTGTTCGTTCAGCGCCTTGGCCACAGCGGCCAGGTCTTTGAGCACCGCAGTGGCTTCCTTCAGGCCCTTCATGGTCCCGGCCGCCTCTGCACCGTCGCGGCGGGCCGCTTTCTGGCGGGTGTTCAGTTCCTTCACCTCCTGCGCCAGCATCGTGCTCAGCGTGTCCGTGGCGCGGTGCAGGTTGTCCAGCCCCTTGCCCGCCGAAGGTCGTATCTTCTGCGCCATTCGGTTCATTTCACATCCTTTCGTTTTGGTTTGTCAACATAATACCACTAATTATCTTTTCGCAACAGTGCAACCTTTTGCAGGCCCTCTCTGTAATTTTTTATGAGCATTTTCCTTTATGTACAATTTTGTCGCATAAAAATCCCCCTGTCCGCGTTCTTTTTCCGCAAACAGGGGTGAGCTGCCCTCAATTTTTTAAGGAAAAGCATAAAAATGGGCTGGCGTATCGTTTTCAAATGGTTTATACTATATCTAAATTTCGTTCCATTCCGACCTTCGGAGGTTTTTTATGGTACACCCCGATCAGCTGCCTGCGCAGCTTTCCCGCAGGTTCCGGCCCGAATGGCGGCTCGTGTTTTTCTCCGCCTTCGGGTTCGGCCTGCTCGCGCACTTTTATAAAATGGCCAACTGGCTCCCCAACTGGGATTCCCTCGTCTTCCGGTACGATGCCCAGCAGATGCTGCAATATGGCCGCTATTTTCTCTCGCTGGCCTGCGGGCTCAGCTCCTATTACGACCTGCCATGGCTGAACCTGCTGCTGGGCTTGTTGTTCCTGGCTGGTTCAACGGTCTGCGTGGCGGCGCTGCTGCACCTGAAAAAGCCGGTGGCGCTGGTGCTGACCGGGGCTTTGATCGCGGTCTTTCCCACCGTCACCTCCACCTTTGCCTATGAATACGTCGCCGACGGCTACTGTCTGGCCATGCTGGCCGCCTGCCTCAGCGCGCTTCTGCTGACCCGGCCGGGCTGGCGTTCCTTCTTCGCGGGGGCAGCCTGCCTGTGGTTCTCCGTGGGCATCTATCAGGCTTATCTGACCGTCACCATCACCCTGCTTCTGGTCTGGCTGCTGGACGATCTGCTCTTTCACCGCCGCAGCTCTGCCGCGTCCCTCCGCAGTGCGGGGCGGTTTCTGGCAGGCGGTGTGCTGGCCGGAGCGGTCTATGCTGTGGTCCTGCAGCTGGTTCTGGCCTTTTCCGGCACCGCCCTGTCCGACTATCAGGGCATCGACACCGTCGGTTTTCTCCATCTCTGGTCGGCTCTGCATGGCTGCATCACCCGCTTCTTCCGCTTCTTCTTTGACCTGCACAACGGCCTCACGGTCTGGTTCGTGCTCAACGTTCTGGTCTTTGCCCTGCTGGCCGTTTTCCTGCTGACCGTCCTCGTACAGCAGACCCTTTGGCACGACCCGGTCCGCTTTTGGCTCCTGCTCGTCTATCTGGCCGCACTGCCGCTGGGGGCCGCGGCCCTCTGTTTCCTCAACCCCTGGGTCGATTACCACAACCTGATGACCATGGGCTACGCCGCCTTTTATCTGTGCTTCGTGCTGTTCTACGAGCGACTGGACGGCCTTTCGCCGCGCGCTTCCGCGCTCCGGAGCTGGGCCATCCTCCTCGTGGGCGGGGCCATCGTCTTTTACTGCATCGTGCTAGCCAATGTCTGCTATCACCTGTCCCAGATGAGCTACGAGCGCTCCTACGGCACCCTTCTGCGCATTGCAGACCGCATCGAGCAGCTGGACGGCGCGGACGCCTGCACCCGGATCGCCGTCATCGGCCATCTGCCCGATTCCAGGGCTTATTCTGCCGACCTCTCCCCGGAAATGACCGGCTACACGGCCGGCCTCATCCTCTTCGCCGATAATCCGACGGTTGGCCAGAGCGTCCTCACGGCTGCATTGAACGACTACTGCTCCACCGACTACACCTTTGCCACCCGCGCAGAAAAGCAGCAGCTCCTTACACTGGACGAAGTCCGTCAGATGCCCCTTTGGCCGCAGACCGGTTCGGTCGCAGTCGTGGGCGATACCATCGTCATCCGGGCTGGAGAGGGGATCGATGCAGATGACTGAACTTCCCATCCTCTATTTTCACGCCGATGACTATGGCATGACCGCCCACGGCGACGCCCTCATCCGGGACTGCCAGACCCACGGCTGCCTGAACAGCGTCAGCATCGTGCCCAACGGTTCGCTGGAAGAAGCCGTCGCCGCGCTGCGCCCTTCCGGGCTGAAACTGGCCGTCCACCTCAACCTGGTGGAGGGCAAAGCCCTTTCCCCCGCTGCGGAGATCCCGCTGCTTGTCCGGCCGGACGGCAGCTTCTGCAACTCCTTCACCGAGCTGCTGCGGCTCTCGCTGACGCCCCGGCGCAGGGCCTTTGCCGTCCAGCTCTACCAGGAACTGGAGCGTCAGCTCCTCGCCTATGCCGCCCTCTTCCCCGCCGGGACGCCCCTGCGCATCGACAGCCACCAGCACACCCACATGATCCCGCTGGTCTTCCGGACGCTGCTGCATATCCTTGCCGACCACCATCTCCCGGTCGAGCATCTGCGCATCCCGGCCGAACCACTGTCGCCCTTTGTCGGCTGTCCCCGGCTCTGGGGCAGCTATTCCGCCGTCAATGCCGTCAAGCAGGCTGTGCTGAACGGCTGCTGGCTGCTCGACCGCCCCGCATTCCGCCGCAGCGGCATCCCCACGGCCCTGTTCTGCGGCATCCTCTTCTCCGGCCACATGGACGCCGACCGCGTCCGGGCCGTGCTGCCGCAGTACCTCCGTCTGGCGCAGAAACGCGGCCAGCCGGTCGAGCTGCTCTTCCACCCCGGCGGCGTGGAGCCGGGCGGGCCCTTCTTTGACCCGCAAAAGACCGATTTCCACCCCTTCTACCTGTCCGAGGGCCGGGCGGTCGAGGCCTATGCCCTGCACACCCTCAGCCGAAAGGAGGTCGAGCACCTTGGCCGCTGAACCGCTTCTCTCCGTCATCCTCCCCGCCCACAACGAGGCGGAGAACATCCCCAAAATGGCCCGGCGGCTGGCCGAGGTCCTCACCGCCGCCCACATCCGCTATGAGGTGCTCTTCGTCAACGATGGCTCCACCGACAACAGCTGGGACGTCATCCGCCAGACGGCGCAGGCGTACCCGCAGGTGCGGGGCATCCGCTTCTCCCGCGCTTTCGGCAAGGAAGCAGCCCTGTACGCCGGGCTGCAGGCCGCCCGCGGTGACTGTTGCGTCACGCTGGACTGTGACTTGCAGCACCCCGTAGAAACGATTCCCGAAATGTACCGGCTCTGGACCCAGGGCATCGAGGTCGTGGAGGGCGTCAAGCGCGAGCGCGGCACCGAAAGCGCCGCCCACCGCACCGCCGCCCGCTGGTTCTATGGGCTCATCAGCAAGGCGGCCAAGACCGACCTGCGCAGCAGCTCCGACTTCAAGCTGCTGGACCGCAAGGCCGTGCTTGTCCTGCTGAATCTGCCGGAGCGGAACACCTTCTACCGCGCCCTCTCGGCGTGGGTGGGCTTCCGCACGGCGCGGGTGGAGTTCGACGTCCAGCCCCGCACTGCCGGGCAGAGCAGCTGGTCTACCTTCAGCCTCATCCGCTACGCCATTTCCAGCCTGGCGTCCTTCACGTCGGCCCCGCTCTACCTCGTCATCCTAATGGGCTTTCTGATGTTGTTCGCCACCCTTCTGGTGGGCGGTGAGGCGTTGTTCCGCTATTTTGCAGGCGAAGCGCTCGAAGGCTTCACCACGGTCATCCTGTTACAGCTCTTCACCGGTACGCTGCTCATGTTCAGCCTCGGCATCATCGGCTACTACCTCGCCAAGATCTACGACGAAGTCAAGCGCCGCCCCCGCTATGTCATCGCCGAAACGCTGGACGACGCTCCGTAAAAAAGCAAAAGATCCCCCGGTCAGCCGGGCCGCTCTCCGTTCAGAGCGTTCCAGCCGCCGGGGGATCTCTTCTTTTATCTTGTGTTACAGCGTCTCGATGCGGTCGAACAGGCCCTTTGCGCCTTCCACAGCCTCCTTGCTGCCAAAGGCCACGCGGGTGCCGTGCTGCATCGCGGTGCCCAGCTCTGCGGCCATGGCCTTCAGCGCAGCAGCGTCTACGCTGCACAGGGCCTTGCGGTCTGCGGCCAGCATCGCGTCGGTGATGCCGCAGAAGTATCGACGGTCAAGGTCCCGCGCCTCTGCGCTGGGTTTCATGGGCTTGTCCATCTCGGAGACGGTGCCCACGATGGAATCCGTCAGGTCCTTTTCAGTGTACGCACGGGCGGCCAGTTCCGTCGGGCCCTTTGCAAAGGTCTCGTAGCTCTCGGCCAGATGCGGGTCACGGTAGGTATACAGATACTCCGTCTCGGCGCGGGTCACCATGCCGGTGCCGTACGCGCCGCCCACCTCGCGGATGTGGTGCCACAGATACTCGTAGCTCATCACGCGGGCCAGCACCCGGCGCTCCGGCTTCCGCTCCTGCGGCCAGGTCAGGATGTCGTAGTTCACCCCGCCGTCGATGATGAAGGCTTCGTTCACCGGAGCCGTCAGCGCCTGGGTGTAGGGCCGGGCGGGCGAACGCACCCCCTCGGCAAAGGCACTGCCGGGCAGCAGGGCTTCCAGCTGCTTCCGGGCGTCCTCGCTGCCGTGCAGGCTGATGGTCAGGGCTGCGTGGTGCAGCACCTTTTCCCGCACGGCTTCCAGCTTCCGGCCCAGGTCGGCCCAATCGGCCTGTTCCAGCAGCGCGCACAGGAAGTGATACCCTGTCACGCCGCTGCATGCCTCGCTCAGTGCATACTCCACCGAATAGTGGCTCCCGGCGCGCACGGCGGCGTACTGGTTGCCCATCTGAAGGAACTGCTGCTCCATGTTCAGCTTCTGCTGGCTCAGCACACGGGCGAAGGCCGCTTCGGCCTTTGCGCCGGTCAGCCGGGTCTCATACAGCCACTCGCCGCCGAGTTCCACAGCCTTTTCCAGACTGCGCTCCAGCAGGCTCATGTTCAGGGTGAGCTTTGCGTGGCAGGGGTTCCCCGCCTGCCGCCCGGTCCAGAAGCTGATGCAGGCCTGGCTGTCGCCCAGCCAGGTGCTGCGCAGGGTGTTCAGCTCGCGGGCCGTGTGGCGCGGGGTGTCCAGCTCGTCCAGCACATCGGTCAGCAGGTCGAGATACTGCACTTCTTCGGTGGTCAGCCCGCCGAGGTCATAGTAAATGTTCAGATACAAACTGCCTTTGGAGGGGTGGTGCAGCAGCTCCGCACCGGCCACGCTGCCCACAACGCCCTCGGCGCTGGGGCTGCCCTCGCCCAGGTCTGCCACCGTCAGCGGATGGTCCAGTGCCAGCTTGCCGTCGGTACGGGCCGGGGCTGCATCGGGTTCTTCCGCCTTGGGCAGGGTCGGCACCTGAATGACCTGCACCGGCGCAGCCGCGAACAGCTCCCGCAGCAGGTCGTTGAACCAGCCGGAGGCCATCTTCTCCCGCAGGGCGGCGAAGAACTGGTTCGTGTGGAGCAGCAGGGTCGGGTCCCCGGCGTGGAGCCAGCCGGTCGCTGCATGGATGGCGTCCAGCACACCGTCGGGCAGGCTGCCCGGCCGCTCCAGCGAGGCGAACTCTGCCGCGTTCAGGCTGGCCAGCAGCAGGTCTTCCGGGATGCCCTCGGCCAGGACGTCGTCCACGGCGCTCCGGACCCCGGCCGCAAACCGGCCTGCGGTCTCCTCGGTGGCACCGCGCAGCACCAGTTCCAGCGTGGGCTGCAAAGTGCTGTCGTCAAAGCCGATGTCGATGTCGGCCCCCAGCTGCTGTTCCAGCAGCGCAGCCTTCAGCGGCGACTGGTTCGACCCCAACAGCGCATCCAGCAGGATCTCCACGCCCAGCTGGCGTTCCCGGTCGGCAAATGCGCCGGTGTACCAGGCCAGCGCACACTGTACCTGGTCGGCCTCCGGCTTTTCGGTGTAGTACGGAATGTTCACGCAGACGCCCGGCTGCTCGTCCTGCAGCGTCAGTCTGGGCTGGCTGGTGCCCTTGGGCATCCTGCTCAGGTAGTGTTCATCCAAGAAGGCCAGTTTTTCGGCCATATCCATCCTGCCGTACAGGGTCACACAGCAGTTGTCGGCGCTGTAATGGCGGCGGTACACCCGCTGATACTTCTCATAGGTCAGCGCCGGGATGGAGGCCGGGTCGCCGCCGGACACAAAGCCGTAGGCCGTATCCGGGAACATCGCCCGCTCCAGCGCATCCTGCAATTGTGCATCCGGGGAGGCCAGCGCACCCTGCATCTCGTTGTAGACGACGCCGCTCACGGTGCCGTCGGCATCGCGGTGCCAGCCCTCCTGCTCGAACACAGCCCGGTCCACCATGGCCAGCGGGCAGAACACCGCGTTCAGGTAGACGTCCATCAGGTTCCGGAAGTCGGTCTCGTTGGGGGTGGCGAAGGGGTAGACCGTCTTGTCCGGGAAGGTCATCGCGTTCAGGAAGGACGCCATGCTGCTCTTGAGCAGCTGCAAGAACGGCGAGGTCACCGGGTACTTTTCGCTGCCCGCCAGCACCGAGTGCTCCAGAATGTGGAACACACCCGTGTCATCCGATGGGAAGGTGCCGAAGCCGATGCCGAACGCCTTGTTCACATCTTCGTTCTCCACCAGCAGGATGGTCGCACCGCTGACATCGTGGGTCAGCACGGTCAGGGTACCGTGCTGTTCGGGGCAGTCCTCGCAGCGCACGACGGTATAACCGGGATATTGCTTCATTGGGATTCTCCTTTTTCAAATGGATTTTTGTTTATTGTATCACGGTGCGCTGTAAGACGCAACAAACAATCCGGAGATGTTCTCTTTTGCATGCGGCCCGCCAATAAAAATCGGCTCTGCTAAAAAATCGGAAAAGCGTCTGCGCCGACTGGCGCACCGCCCGATTTTTTGGCAGAGCCTTCTTCTTTGGGATTATCAAGGGCGAGCAGCCCTTGATTCGTGCCTCCCGTCCTTGCCGCGCTGAACACGCGGCATTTGCTTCGCAAACCGGACGTCGGCTTAAAAGCCCCGCAGGGGCTTTCATGGCTTCGCCACCGCCGAGCTTCTCAAAGCGGCTTTTCTGGTACTCTTTTGGCGCACAAAAGAGTACATCAACCCGTCGTGCGGAAATAGTCATAGATTGTCTGCGCCAACTGAGGGCCCACGCCGGGCGTGTTCTCCAGCTGTTCCGGTGTTGCTTCCCGGACTGCCCCCACGCTCTTGAACTGCGCCATCAGCGCTCTGGCCGTCTTCGGCCCGACGCCGGGCACCTCGGTCAGGGTGGAAGAATAGCTTTTTTTCTTCATCTGCTGCTTGCGGTAGGCATTGGCAAAGCGGTGGGTCTCGTCCTGAATGGCCGTGATGAAGGTGAATGTCCCCCGGTTCATGTTGATGGCGATCTCCCGCCCGTCGCTGTCCACGATGGCGCGGGTGCGGTGGTGGTCGTCCTTGACCATGCCGAACAGCGGCACATCCGCCAGCTTGGTGCCCGCCAGCGCCGCCTTGGCCGCGCTGACTTGGCCCTTGCCGCCGTCCATCAGCAGCAGGTCCGGCTTCTCGCCGAAGTAATCCTCGCTGGCCTGCCCATGGGCGGCCAGCTCATGAACCCGTTCGTAGGCCGCCGCCCGGCGCGAGACCGTCTCGGCCAGCGAAGCGTAGTCGTCGGTGCCCAGCACCGTCTGCATCTTGAACTTCCGGTAGCCCGTCTTGTAGGGCTTGCCGTCCCGGAAGACCACCATGCCGCAGACGCTGGAACCGTCGCCCCAGTTGGAGATATCGTAGCTTTCGATGGTGCGGGGGGGCTTCGAAAGCCCCAGCACCTGCGCCAGCTCGTCCAGCAGCTTTTCCTCGCGGGCGTAGCGGCCGCTCTCCCGCGCCAAGCGCTCCACGGCGTTGGTGTGGGCCATCTCGATGAGGTGGGCCTTGTCGCCCCGCTGAGGGACATAGAGCTGCACCTCGCTCCCCCGCTTTTCGTTCAGGGCCTGCTGCAGTGCATCGCTGTCCGGCGGCAGCTCGTCCACCGCGATGACCTTGGGGATCTGCTCATCATCCAGATAATAGCGGGGCAGGAACTCCTCCCGCACCGCCGCGATGTCGGCGGTATCGTGGAAGAGAAACTCCCGCTTGTCCGTCAGCCGCCCCTCGCGGAAGCGCAGGACTGCCGCGCAGACGCTGCTGGGGGTCCCGGCCAGCGCCACCACGTCCATCTCCACATCCGGGTCCACGACCACCTTCTGGCCCGCCGTCACCTTGGTGATGGCGTTGATCTGATCCCGCAGCAGAGCCGCCGTCTCAAATTCCAGCCGGTCCGACGCTTCCTGCATCCGCTCATTCAGCGTTTTCAGGATGTCCTTTTTGCCGTAGCGGATGAGGTGCACCGCGCTCTTGACGGCCTGATTGTAGTTTTCGCAGCTGATCCTGCCGCTGCACACCGCCATGCACTTGCCGATGTGGGCGTTCAGGCAGGGGCGCCCTTTGCCGCAGTCCTGCGGGAAGCGCTTATTGCACCGGGGCAGCAGAAAGGCATCCATCGCCGTTTCCGCCATCTGCCGGGCCGCAAAGCTGGAGGTGTACGGGCCGAGATACTCTGCGCCGTCGTCCTCCTTTTGCAGCGTGAAGGACAGACGCGGCCACGGCTCTTTCGTCACTTTGATATAGCTGTAGCCCTTGTCGTCCTTCAGCAGGATGTTATATTTTGGGGTGTGGGCCTTGATCTGGCTGGCTTCCAGCACCAGCGCCTCGAACTCGCTCTGGCAGACGATGACATCAAACGCATAGGCGTGGGCGATCATCTGGCTGACCTTGTTGTCGTGGGGGACCCCCTCCCGGAAATACTGGCTCACCCGGATGCGCAGCCGCTTGGCCTTGCCGATATAGATGATGGTGTCGGTCTTATCCCGGATGATATACACACCGGGCAGCAACGGCAGCATACAGGCTTTCTGGTAGAGTTCTGCTTTCGTCATTCTTCTTCGTCGTGCTCGTGGTTCTGTTTTTCTTCCCGGATGCGTCTGGCTTTCCGGATGTTATAACAGGCGCTGCCCATGCCCGCACCGGCCAGGATGCAGCACCACAGCTTCGGCTTTTCCTCGGTGAGGGCGGGCAGCAACAGGTCTGCCGCCAGCAGCGCTGCAAACAGGCCGAAGAACACCTTCCAGATGGTGCCCTCCTCGCAGATGTCGTTCACTTTCTTCAGCAGCTTCGTTGTCGAACCTTTCACGGCACATGCCTCCTTCTTCTCATCCTACCAAAAAAGCGGCAGGAAATACTCCCACCGCTTCAAAAGATCAAAGGCTCGAATTACTCTGCAAAGCCAGACTCGACCAGCTTGATCAGGCCAT
>ERZ1106963.3341-NODE-3341-length-13816-cov-14.565511_pt1 | contig 13816 bp, 15 predicted proteins | sample MGYA00403681_ERZ1106963 | MGnify/ENA primary metagenome ERZ1106963 (study PRJEB35170, sample SAMEA104062407) | human gut metagenome | biome: human gut; feature: human-associated habitat; material: faeces | place: Denmark | collected 2012-05-03 ...
AGTCCGGCAAGCACCTCACAGGCACGGTCATTTACGGCTATCTCTGGAACGAAGCCAGAGACCAATGGTTGGTTGACCCCGAAGCCGCAGAGGTGGTCAAGCGTATCCTTTATCGATTGACCAACACCGCCTAGCGGCTGTTCTAAGGTACGGTTGATTGCAGTTCGTGTTTTCTTGAATTGTACAAAGGGTTGCTGCTGCATCCTTTGAATTTTTCGATCTATTTTCCGCATTTCAGCTGGATCCAGTTTTGAAAGCGCCACAATACTTTTGTGCGACACCTTATACTGCCCAGAAAGGATCTTTGATCCAAGGGAAGGCTCCGTGTCTACAATTACATCAACAGCCCTCGAGTAAATTGCATACTTTTCTACCGTTCCAGCCGAAATGCAATTATCATCTGCAATTCTATCCGCAGTTCGATGACGCGAATTGTCCGTACAGGTTTTCTTGAAGGCGGTTGTAGACTCTGGCGATGAATACTGATTGAAGCCATTTGGATTTTTAATCTTTGACACAAACTTTTCCGAATCGTACTGCTTTCCAATCAGATACTTTCTGGTTTCCTCTGAAAGATTTCGTCGACCAAGCTGATTGGCACAAATCCATGCGATGGCCTCCTCTCGACAGTAAAAGTTCATTTCTTTCACTGAAAACGGAATGCTGTGACGTGTACAGATCTCATAACGGTTGTGTCCATCGATAAGTGTCCCACGCCAGACAACGAGTGGGTCGCGGCAACCATCGGCAAGAAGATTTTCCTCAAGCTGCAGATATTCTGTTCTTTGCAGCGGTGGAATTAGATTCTTAAATTGTGGATCAATAGTAAGTAATTCCTGCATTTTCATAATGATATAAGCTCCTGCTTATCTACCCGTTGCAATGTTTCCAACGGAAATACTGCTACCCGCATGGATGAAACAACATGTCCGTGCAAGCGGTAAGCGCGCCCATCCTCAAGCTCTGGCACCAAGGTGCAAAGTCGTTGTACAAACAGTCGGCTATACAGCTCATATGATTTTTCAGACTGCATCCGAGACACGACAATGCGATGGCTCTGTTTTCCAGGTGTTCCGCTTTCAACAGATTGTATTGCAACCAGCTTTGCTTCCGGATTTACAAGCAGTTGGATTTGGCTCGGTGAACCGAGCTGCCGAAAGAGTGCTTTATGAATCCGAATTCCATACTTCTTTGTATCGACCGCTAATGTAACCTCGCTGCAAACATTTTGGTTCACTCGTATACCTCCTCCATTGATAGCTGTTGAGACAGTTCCTGAGATTTATCCGGCAATGCAACTTGGGCTTTTTTAGAAGCTTCTTTGATAGAGTAAACTGCATACCCATCAAAAATATTAACCTGCATAGCATGTTGATGTTCCTTGTACGGCAGTCCAAACTGATTTTGCCATCCGGACGGAAAAACCGGTGTCCGTGAAGTCCGCGGCTTTTCTCCTTCTGGAATACTTCTCTGATAAACCTCCGTTGCAGTCAGGTCAAACGCAATCATATATTCGCCATTTGCGTGAATCAGACGACCGAGCAATTTATATCTATAATCCGGATTCCAAGCCATCATAGAAAACATTTTTGCAAAAAATAATTTACAGGTTATTTGCCGCGGAGAACGCTTCCCTTTCGACATTCCGCACCACGCGAAGCTGTCTCTTGTGTTTTCTGCACAGGGGCGTAATGCCATGATTTTGGTTTCCTGATTTACTAGAACCTGAACATAAAAGGCATCCGGAAATTTGTTCAGACATGCGCAATTCACATAAAATTTGTAATTGTTAAAAGTTACAGCTGGCTCGCGAAGATGCGCAAAGAATTCCCTGCGCACAACCTGAAATCCCTCAAAATCAAAATCTGCACCCATGTCAACAACTTCATCATTCGTATTCAAAGACGGTACATCAGAAGAATTGTTCATATTTGCCGATACAGGATCTTCATTTAGAGTAAAAACATCTGTACGCTGAGAATCATTCCATGTCTCCATTGTGGTCCTCCTGTGGCATTGTACCACCCAATTCTTTCATAATGTATTGTCTCAATTCATCAAAATCCGTAACGTGAAGTTTTTTTCCTGTTTCAAAGAGCTGCCCTTGAAGATTGAGCGCCCACTTTGATCTGGTCATATGCTCTAAAGCCGATAGAGAACACTCATGCAGATAGAACTCTTTTCCGAATGTACCGACCCACTGCTCAGGGATTGCCCGGACACGTTTTCCAAGTGTAGAAAGAGGCCGGATTGTTTCTTCGCTTGCACTTGCTGTCCGCGCAGAAAGCTCCTGTGATCGGATAAAAGTTTCGGAATCAGCAACATCGAAAATATAAACAAGCTGCCCGGCATCTTCACAGAGAATTCCGTTTATACGATATTTGCACGCTGTATTCCAGCCAAACAGGTGAAAAATTGTGTCACTGAATGCAGCAGCTGATATTTCGCGTGGCTGTGGCTTGCCGTTATAGTTCGACGAAATAGCCACTCCGCTTCGATTTGTCGAATCTGTAGGCCGAACAGCAAATTTCATTTCAAGAGGATTAATTAGCAACTCCACACATCGCTTTGCACCGAAATGCTTGACGCATGCAGCACTGAATTTAACCTTTTTATCTGCAAACGTCACAAAAGACTGACTATGCGCGCCCAAAAATTCGGTTCTGGTTATTTCAAAACCGCGTAAATCAAAATCACCCGCATTGACCGCAAAAGTTGCGTTCTCCTGTACCTGTGAGGTCGTACTGGCTGTGGAAACATCAGTGTATGCGCTTCTGGCAGCATTCAGATAGTCTTCTTCCTTGAAACCGGACCACCTTGGGTTGATGGAAACAAAGCCTTTCAGCAAGCCGTCATGAATAACCCGGAGCTCCGGCAAAATGGACTTGTTCCCGTATTTTGCATTGTCCAGCATTCGCTGAACTGCGTTGAAATCATCACGGCGTATAATGGCGTCATGATGGTTATAGTAGCGGCTTTGTGGTTTCTCACCGCGATTTTTCAGCGACCGGTGTGTTCGGTAGTTTTCTGTGATGGTTTTTCTTGTAAGGACATCGCCACAGTGCCGCTCGTTGCGAAGGATCGAAACGATTCCGCTGGATAACCAACATGATTTTCCAAAATATGTGCTTCGTTCCTGTTTGGTCAGTGCATCAGCAATCTGTTTGGTAGAGTATCCATAAAGATACATATAAAAAATTAGCTTTACAGTGGACGCTTCCTCCGGATTGATCTGAAGATGACCGTCTGCGTCATGGGTATATCCAAACAGCTTCGGTGTAAGCGGAACTCCGTGGTCAAGCCGCATGCGCAGGGATGTTTCCATACTCCTGCTGCGGGTGTGCGATTCTTCCTCAGCCATTGTCGCCTGAAAAGTAAGTGCCATTTGTGAATCGTCGTTCAGGGAGAAGATCGCTTCCGATTCAAAGAAAACGCCAACGGGCGGTCGTCTTTCGGCCAGCGACCGAACGGTTCCGATGAAATCTTCTACATTGCGCGCAAAGCGTGAAACGCTCTTCGTTACGATCATGTCGATCTTGCCTGCCCTGCAGTCCGCAATCATCCGATTGAACTCATCTCGATGTTTCAGCGAAGTCCCGCTAATCCCCTCATCGGCGTAAATATTCACAAGCGTCCAGTTTGGGTGACGGGTCACAAACTCTTCGTAATACTTCTTTTGCAGCTCATAAGACGTTGTTTGCCGAACGTCATCCGTCGATACCCGAACATAAATAGCGACTCGTTGGTTCACTTCATTGTCATAATAATCAACCTGCTTTTTCGCAGGGATGTATTCATAGTTTTCAGGATCGATCACCACATTGTATCGCTGCTTGATCTGTTCCTTTTGCCGTTCCCTACGTTTTCTGGCTGCTGAATCATGCATCTGAATGTTCTCCTGTTAAAAGAAGGCTTTCCTCGGAAATATTGTCCGGGAGGACTGACCAATGATCGGGGAACATGCCCCAATCGTGCAAGGTATCCTGATAACAGGAAGCCATCGTGAAAATATCCTCGGATACAAAATAGATGCCAACTGGTTTCTCTAACGCCGCGAGGATTCTTGCAAGGAATGTGATCTCGTAGTCCTTTTTGGAAACGTTGGATACCTTTTGTGTGATGATTAAATTGACGTTGCCGCGGAAGCAATCCTGTAGGAGTCTACACCATTCCGGTGCACTTTCCATATTCGGTGCGGTGGCCCCTTCGTCAATGTAAAAATCAATAAGTTCCCAATTCGGGCAGAGCGCCATCGTGTCCTGATACTGCTTGACATGATAGTCCAGATAGTCCGCATATTTTGTTTGATTGAAATACCGGATATAGATTCCGACCTTGTAATGCTGCTTCGGATTCGGACGTTCTCCCCGAAGACCGTTAAGTAATGCCCTGTTGGATGAGCGCTCAGATTTTTGTATAGATTGCTCTGCAAAATTGCGGTGCAAATCCCGCGTCATTGAAAACGCCTCGTCTTCAGATTCGGATACTACTATTTGATTCCAAGTCTCAGACATTCCGTATCCCTCCCCATGCAATAATAAAATCCTTTGACTGTATTTTAGCCCGCACAGATATAAAAAGAAATAAACTGAGCGTGAAGATATCCACTCCCAGTGAAGGTACAACTGCGCTAGACTTTTATGCATGTGACTCCATATGATAACAGGACACTATACAAGGTCAACTGACTGATTTTTCTTCTCATTATAATACTTCCGACTTTTTAAGGAGGTATTATTTATGGCATTCAACAAAGAGACATTGGGACTGCGTATTGGGGAAATTAGAAGGAGACGTGGTCTTTCCCAAATGGCGTTGGCGGAACAGATTGAAAAAGCACCTACATTCATCAGCAGCATTGAAACCGGGCAGCGTGGCATGAGTCTCGAAACATTTGTATCCATTGTCAACGCACTGAACGTACCAGCGGACGCGCTTTTGATCGACAGCATCGAAAATTCGGAGCGAATCTCCAATTCTTTCTTTGCCACTGTTACTTTTGACTGTACCGAATTTGAGCGGCGCATTTTGTTAGATCTACTGATTGCGTCAAAAGAGGCAATACGAAAAAACAAGCGTTTTTTGCGATACGAATCTATAAAATGAAGAAAATTCCAGAAAAAATATAATTTCAGAAAAACAGATTACATTTTCAATATTTACGCGACTTTGAAACGTAAATCCTGTATAATACAAAACAGGAAACATACTTATGAGCAGGAGTACTTATGATTTTTTACATCGCAGATATGCACTTCGGGCATGAAAATGTGCTTCGTTTTGATAATCGTCCATTTCAGGAAACTGCACCGATGGACGATATGTTGATCCAAAATTGGAACGCTCGTGTCACAGACGATGATACCGTCTATGTCCTTGGAGACGCGTTCTGGAAAAACGAAGAAAACAGCGTGAATATCCTACAGCAGCTAAAAGGACACAAGCATCTGATTCAAGGCAACCATGACCGGGTCAAGGGCAAGCTCCGCTTTTATTGGGAAAGCATTACGCAGTACGCAGAAGTCAATGACGAAAACCGCTTGGTCATTCTGAGCCATTACCCGATGCTGTTTTATAAAAACCAACACCACGGAGCGACGATGCTGTACGGACATGTACATAATTCAAGAGAGTGGCAGCTCGTGGAGAAGTGGAAACGTGAGCAATTGGCGCTGGGAATTCCGTGCAGGCTTATCAACGTCGGCTGTATGCTGGATTATATGCACTATACGCCGCGTACACTAACAGAACTATTGGCAGCCGAACCGATGCCGGATATGGATTTGCCTGCGCGGATTGTGGAAAGCGCTGCCCAATATGAAAGCGCAAAGACGCAAGTTTATGAGCTGTGCAAACAAGCTGTGGATGAGGTTTTAGCCGGGCGGCTTACCGATGAAGCGCAGATCGACAGGCTGCTGGACCGGGTAATTGATTTCGGTGACGATGCCCGTTTCCGTGAATTGTCCAAACAGCTTTGCCGTTATATCTATTATCATTACCCGAAACTGATTGGCGGTTTCCCCAGTATGTTCCGGGCACTATTCGAGGAAAAGGAAACCTAAAACAGAAAGACAAGCATCAGTTTACACAACGACTCCATAGAAACAGCCGTCAGCCGACACGCGCCCGCGTGTCGGCTTTTCTGCGTCCCGACAGGGACGCTGCACCCTGAAACCATAAAGCCGCGCGTTGGAGCGCGTAACGCGAAAGGAGCAACATGGAGAAAAGAACCTATCAATCATTACAAGAACTTCCGCTTATGCTGAGCATGATGGACGTTGCGTCCGTCCTCGGCATTTCCAAAGCAGGAGCCTATACACTCGCCCACAGCAGAGATTTTCCTGCGTTCCGGGTTGGTCGCAGGATCGTCGTTTCACAGGAAAAATTTCTGGACTGGCTGGAAAAGCAGGCTGTGGAAAGTTCTCTCACTTAGGACTAGCTATTTCGCTGTCTTTGTGATATTCGTTTGAGCTACCAGAAAGGAGGAACGCAAATGGCAAAAAAGAGAGTCAATGGCGAAGGAACCATTGGTAAGCGAAAAGATGGTCGCTGGGAAGCGCGCTACATTGCAGGTCGTGACCCAGAGACGGGAAAGCAGATTCGAAAAAGCATTCTCGGCAAAACACAGGCAGAAGTCCGGTTGAAATTGAAAGCTGCGCTTACAGAAGCATCAGAAATCGACGTGGTCAAATCCGGCGAATACAACGTAGCAGGCTGGATACAGGCCTGGTACTCCCTGTACGCGCAGCCAAACGTGCGCGAAACGACCGCGCGTTACTACAAGGGTTATATCGATCACCATGTCATCCCGCGTCTGGGCGATATTCCGTTAAACAAGCTGACATCGCTGGACATTCAGCAGTTCTATAAAGATCTGTTGGAAAACGGCAGAATTCGGGAGGATACAAAAGCCAAAAAACCGGGGCTCAGCAGCACAACTGTGCATGGCATCCATGTCATGCTGAAATCTGCGTTGAAGCGAGCCGTGCAGGAGCGCTTGATCCCCTTCAATCCGGCAGAGTTCTGTATCCCACCCAAGATCACAAAGCCGGAGTTGCAAGTGATTCCATCGGAGCGATATCAGTCCTACCTGCACGCGGCAGAACAGCGCGGTGTGCTGCCAATGTTCTACTTAGAGCTGTCCACTGGACTTCGGAAAGGTGAAATTGTGGCGCTGCTCTGGTCGGATTACGACGCGCAGACGCAGACGATTCATGTGACAAAACAATATCTCTTCTACAATGGTCAGGGCACTGTGTCCCCGCCCAAATCAAGCACCTCTGTCCGCTACGTTTCCATCCCGGAGGAAGCTGCAAAGCTGCTGGAACAGGAACATGCAAAGCACCCGAAAAATCCCTACATGTTTCCTTCCCCGGTAACCGGCGAAATGTATCACCCAGACGCCATCGTAAAGATCCACCGCAAGATCTGCAAGGACATTGGATTGGAGCACGTCAGATTTCATGACTTGAGACACAGCTTCGCCACGACCGCGCTGCAATGCGGCGTGGACGTAAAAACAGTCTCCACGATGCTCGGTCACAGCAGCGCAGGCTTTACGCTGAACGTCTACACGCACTCGACCAGCCGGATGCAGCAGGAAGCAGCGCGAACCGTCGGAAACGCAATGCCAAAGATGCTAGAGCGTTGAAAACAGCAAAAATAAACTCCCGGCTGCTGAAAAAAGCAGCCGGGATTCTCGTTTTCATCTCATTTTGTCCAACCAGGCACGTTTTGTCCCATCGCCGTTGGCGTCAGGGTTGGCGTCAATGTCGCTGAGTGGAGGACATCAGCCCAAGTTGCCTTGACCTTACGGTGCGGACGACAGCCGCGTGAAACGAAGAAAAATCAAGCCTGCCTGCGCAAAAACACGCCGCGTCGGCAGTCTCGGTTCTTCTTCAAAAAGTTCGGATAAAGCAAAAATCCGCACTTTTCAGTGCGGATTTTGGTGGGGGAAGGTGGATTCGAACCACCGAAGTCACTGACAACAGATTTACAGTCTGCCCCCTTTGGCCACTCGGGAATTCCCCCATATTCACTTTGCTGCGCTGCGGAAAGATTGGAGCTGGTAGACGGACTCGAACCCCCGACCTGCTGATTACAAATCAGCTGCTCTACCAACTGAGCTATACCAGCAACTCAAACAGCAAGACTGATTATAATGGGTAAAGCTCAAAATGTCAAGCATTTTTTCGTTTTTTCGAAAAAAATTTTTAAACTGCGCCAACCGTCTATGGCCGGTAGCCGATGGCGCGGGAAATGACGCTGCCCGCCTCGCAGACCAGACGCGTCGCCAGGAGGAAATCCTCCGAATAGACCTGCCGGAACATACCGACCACGCCGACAGCGTAGCGCACCTCTCCGGTCGCGTCACGCACCGGCGCGGAAACAGAGCGCAGACCGACCTTGAACTCCCCGTTTTCCACGGCGTAGCCCTGCTCGCGGATCTTCTGAAGCTCGGGCTGGAGCTGCTCAGGGGTAATGAGCGTATGGGGCGTATAGGCCTTGAACTCGGAAATGGACAGGAGCCTGCGGCACTCCGCCTGCGAGAGGTTGGCCAGAAACAGTTTTCCCTGCGACGTGCAGTGCAGCGGCAGCCGCGCGCCGACCTCAGAGACCACGCGAAGGCTCGCCCGGCTCTCTTCTTCTGCCAGCGTCACAACGGCTGCGCGGTCAAAGACCGACAGGAATACGGACTCTCCGAGCTCCGCGCAGATTTTCTGCATATGCGGCCGCGCGATCGTGCCGATGTCCCACGCGTTGGACACCGCACAGCCATATTCAAACAGGCGAATCCCGAGCCAGTAGCGCCCGTTCGGTGTCTGCTCGATGAGACCGGCCTCGCGCATCGTGGAAAGAAGCCCGTGAATTGTGCTCTTCGGCCAACCTGTCGCCTGATAGAGCTCGGTGAGCGTGGCGGGCTTGGTACGCTCGGCGAGCAGGTCCAGAAGCCGGATGGCCTTTGCCACCGAATGTATCGTTTTGCTTTCAAGCTCTGCCATAGTACCGGCTCCTTTTCGTTTATTTCATATAGTGTATCATGCTTCCGGTTCGCAGGCAAGCTTTTACATTCGCCATTGCCGAAATTTGTTCGTGTACCTGCATATCTGCCTCACGCCTCTGCGCACACCGTGCAAAACGGCAAAACCGGGCTCCCGCTTGCGCGAAAGCCCGGTGGGGGGATTCTTAAAAATCAGAAGATGGCGTACGGGATTTCGACCGGGTAGTCCAGATACTTCTTCATTTCGTCGTCAAGATGGAGCAGGGACACCGAGCAGCCCGCCATATCGATGGAGGTGCAATACTCGTTGACATAGCTCTTGAAGACCTTAATGCCGGCGTCCTTGAGCATCTGCGCAACCTTGTTGTACGCGATGTACTGCTCCATGAGCGGCGTGCCGCCCAGACCGTTGACCATGACAGCGACCTCATCGCCTGCCTTGAAGGGCAGATCGTCGAGGCAGTTCTGCGTCATCAGGTCGACAATCTCGTCGGCGGGCATCAGCTTCGTGCGCTGACGGCCGGGCTCGCCATGCAGGCCGACGCCGATTTCCATCTCGTCATCGCCGATCTCGAACGTCGGAGCGCCCTTGGCCGGGGTGGTGCAGGAGGTCAGGCCGAAGCCCATGCTGCGCACATTCGCGTTCACGCGGTCGGCAAGCTCAACGAGCTCATCGAGGCTCTTGCCCTCTTCCGCTGCGGCGCAGACGATCTTATAGCCGAGAATCGCGCCCGCAACGCCGCGGCGGCCCGCGGTGAACGTGCTGTCCTTGACTGCCACGTCGTCGTCAGCAATCACGATCTTGGCGTTGATGTCGTCCATCTCACACATTTCGCAGGCCATACCGAACTGGCCGCGGTCGCCCGTGTAGTTCTTGACCATGAACAGAACGCCAGCGCCGGTATCGACACCTTGGCGGCCTCATAGATGGCGTCAGCCGTCGGAGCGGCGAAGACGGGACCTGCGCAAGCGCTCCATGCCCGCCTGACAACGCAGTCCGACGCGGGAATCGGGCGCATGGGCGTGCGCGGCGTGAAACTTGGTATGCAGCTGCGCGGTCTTTCCGGATGGCACGTCCGCTGCCCGCTGCACGACGCGACACAGGAGGAGCGCGACCTTGTGACGCGGCTTTTCGCGCAGTACGGCATTTCCCGCCATCTCGAGACGCGGTAGCCCAGCATTCCCCAAAGTCCATATTGCATCAAAAAAGGCTGGAACGCACAAGCATGCATTCCAGCCTTGATTTTTACTTGGTTCTCAATACATTTTAGCACCCGCCGGGATGTGCGGATCGAGCATCAGAAGGTGCAGCCGTTCCTCGCCGTTTTCGTGGTGAACAGCGGAGATGAGCATGCCCTCAGAGGCAATACCCATCATGGGTCTCGGCGGCAGATTTGTGATGGCGACGCAGGTCTTACCGACCAATTCTTCCGGCTCATAGTAGTCGTGAATGCCGGAAAGAATAACTCTATCTGTTCCAGAACCGTCATCCAGCACGAATTTCAGGAGTTTCTTGGACTTTTTGACTGCCTCACACGCCTTGACCTTGACGGCGCGGAAGTCGGACTTGGAGAACGTCTCAAAGTCCACAAAGTCCTTAAAGAGCGGCTCGATCTCGACCTTGGAGAAGTCGATCTTCTCCTCCGCAGCAGGCGCAGCGGGTGCGGCTTCAGCCTTTGTATTTTCTTTCTTCGGCATATCGAGCGGCTTCATCGTCGGGAGCAAAATTCGGCTCCCTTCATCCTGTTCCATGCCGCTCTGTAAGGGTTCAAAACCCGCACAATACTCGATTCGTGAAATTTTTTTCATTCGTCTCGTGTCCTCTTGTGCCATCCTTTTCGCTTCAAAAGTTGTAGAAAAGTTGTAGAAAGTTGTAGTGCGCCTGTTATGGCATATCGCTGGCATAGAAATGGCAAAAATTTGCTGCGTTACTCAGGATGCTATATCTAACATGATCTCTACACAAAGAACGGCTTGATCGTTTAACCGCAGACGCATACATTATTATATAATAACCTTCAATTCAATCTAAGTCAACGATTTTATCGAAACATTTTATTACTTTTATTGCCCCACCTTTAATACATAATACATAATAAAGAGGAGACTGTCATGCCAGAATACCAACTTCAAATTAAACAAGTGGTAGATTACCCACGATGCCGGATTTATCGTGAGTTCATCCACAAACTGATCAACGACCGGAGCATCCGCATAAACGGAGGCTCCGGCCTTTTTCATTTTACTGTACTTTGCAGCTATGCAAACTTCCGCACCTCATACCGCCGTATTGACGGAATCAGTTATACAGTCTCGCCCGGCGAATGGGTGTGCACCGTCAAGGAACTGTCTTGCTGGTTCCGCACCCGCTTTCATCGGCAGGCGCTGTCCATGCTGGATACCCTTCAGAAGCAGCACTTGATTTCCTATACACTGCTGGGCCGTGGCAATGTAGTCAAATATAAAATCCTCCACTGGGCCCGCCACAATTCCGCACTGGAGTACAATGCCCCATGCCAAAAGGATACCGGTTTTTTCTTCCTTCCAGTCTCTGTTGCCCTGGAACTGGTCAGCTCTGCCCGCTGCTCTGAAATGGACATCGTTCTGGATCTGTGGGTATCCGCTGTCTACAACGATACGCAGGTGCAGGGGTCAGAGGTCGGTCCGGTAGCCTACTTTCGCAATGGTACAGGAAACCCGCTGGTCAGTTATACCGAACTCTCCTGCCGCTGGGGGCTGTCACGCGCTACCGTATGCCGTATACTGAAAAAACTGGACGGTCTTGGGTATATCTCTATCATGTCGTTTCCCGGCCGGCATGGAAGCGTGATCTACCTGCAGAACTACCTGTCCACCATGTTTGAGATTTCCGATGTTTTAATCGACAAGGAGGAAGTTGCCATGACCTTAAACATTCATCTGGAGCTTCCGGAAACTGCTGAAACCGAAGAGAGCCATTCCATCTCTGAGCATGAGGTCATTGTTTCGGATGCACTTTCCAGCGTTTCAAAATCGCACATTGAAACGATACTCCGCAAGATGGCTGACATCCTATCTACGCAAGGGATTTCCTGTTTTTCTTGCCCGCTCTCCCGCTATAAGTTATATCCCTTATCGGACGACTGCTGGGAAGAGTTGATTCCGCGTGCGCGAGGGAAATCCACAGCCCACTTTGGTCTGACCATCCTCTGCGGCACAAACACTTCAATCGCCACTTTTGAACTTACACTCACTCCCTTTGAGGAGCACGAAAATAGGAGGAACCTGAAATGAGAAAATTTGTTGAACCTGATGTTGCTGATAATCCCCTGTACCATGATACCTGGAAACTGCTGAAAAAATACCGGGATGTTGTGTGGAGCCTGGAGCTTTCTGTCCAGCATGTCCGCACCAAGTTTGAGATCGAGTATGGCACCTCCATCGAGGATTTTCTGGATTCAGTCTATCTGGCTGGCGCTGATTTGGCCGGAAGCGACATCGAGCACCATGCCAAATGCATTGAACGCAGCCACAAAATGCTCAAGCTGCTGGATTTCGCAGTCGAATTGCTGCGTACCAAGCACAAAAACGGTGAGGCATATTACTGGCTGCTGTACTACTCCTTCCTCTCGCCGCAGCAGCTCAAAAATGTTGAGGAAATCATCGAGACCCTACGACCGCATATTCGTGACATCAGTTTCAGAACCTACTACCGCAAACGCCGGGAAGCTATTGAAGCCCTCAGTTCCGTCCTTTGGGGCTATACCTCCAAGGACAGTTTAGACATGCTGGAGCAGTTCTTTCCAGAGACAAAATCACCTTCCGGACAATCGGGCAAATAATTGGCACAATTCGGGAACAAAATTGGCATGGTTCTGCTCTTTCAGTGTAAATACCGATGTGTTAAACTGAATATGCTCAAACTTGCACCCAAAACCGAACAGGACAGTAACGGCACCTTTCATCAGGGTGCTTTTTTGCTGCCCAGATGGCCGCCCGGCCATTTGAAAGCCCACATTTGTTTTGACAGGTGTGGGCTTTTCTGTTCCCTATTGAGCATCAAAAAATCATTCAGAATTGGAGGATCGCAAATTGAAGAAAACGAAAACCCCTCAAACTCCGCAGCTTCAGGAGCCGGATACCCAGTCCAAGCGCAGGCTTTCGCTGCCCAAAGTGGCTTACAGCGCCTTCCTGTGTGTGATGATGTCCATGATGTTCTGCCAGCCGGCTTATGCGGCAACAGATGTATGGACCAAGGCCAAAGAGATCATGCAGGATGTATACACCCAAATCCTCGCCATCTCCACTATCGCCGCCATCGTCACTGCTTCGGTAGCCTTGCTGCTCATGAACTTCTCCCGTTCCGGACGGACGGTGGATGAAAGCCGCGCCTGGCTCAAACGAATCTGTATCACCTGGGCTATCCTCAATGGCTTGGGCTTTATCATGGCGTATGTGACGCCGCTCTTTAGTGGCGGACAATGGACAGGCTGATTGACCGTCTGACTGCTCGCCGGAAAGGAGGCTTGCATTTATGGGCATTTTAGACGGCATAGTGGAATGGATCGCAGAACAGGTAATGGCCGGTCTTGATCTGGTGACCACATCGGTTTTGGGTGCGCTGGGCTGTGATATGGCTGTATTTCTGCGTTATTTTCCCGCAGCAGAGACTATGTACTCTGTTTTTGTGGCTCTGGCAATCGGGATCATCCTGCTCAACTGGGTCTGGCAGTTATTCAAAAACTTCGGTCTTGGCGCAGGTGTGGAAGCAGAAGATCCGGTAAAGCTGAGTATCCGTTCCGTTATTTTTATCCTGCTGACGCTCTTTTCAGATGA